>OBRN01000013.1_pt1 | contig 70460 bp, 54 predicted proteins | sample 1475621 | NCBI WGS metagenome assembly OBRN01 (sample SAMEA3360684, study PRJEB22359) | human gut metagenome | biome: ENVO:urban biome; feature: ENVO:human-associated habitat; material: ENVO:feces | place: Bangladesh | collected 2011 | reverse complement strand
TTGTTGCCTTTGGCAATTTTGAGTTTTGAGTTTTGAATTTTGAATTGTTGCCTTTGGCAATTTTGAGTTTTGAGTTTTGAGTTCTGAATTGTGAATTCAAAATTCAAAATTGAATAATTCCTAATCGGCATCGCCGATAATTCAAAACTCAAAATTCAAAACTCAAAATTCTACTCCGGGTTATACCCGAAGTTGTCCAACTCTCTTTTCGAGCTTCTCCAGTCCTTGTCCACCTTCACGAAGGTGTGCAGGTATACGCTCTTGCCGAAGAACTTCTCAAGCGACTTGCGTGCCTCTGTCGACATCTTCTTCAGAGCCACACCCTGATGTCCGATGATGATGCCCTTCTGCGAGTCGCGCTCCACATATATTACGGCATGTATGTCGATGTTCTTCTGGCTCTCCTTGAACGACTCCACCTTTACCTCCACCGAGTAAGGAATCTCCTTGTCGTAGTAGAGCAGAATCTTCTCGCGGATAATCTCCGACACGAAGAAGCGGGCAGGCTTGTCTGTCAGCTGGTCCTTGTCGAAGAAAGGCGGTGAGTCGGGCAACAGTTCCTTGATGCGGCGCATAAGCATGTCCACACCAAACTTGTTCTTTGCCGAGATAGGAAGAATCTCTGCGTTGGGCAGCAGCGTATGCCACTTCTCCACAGTGTCGCCAAGAGTCTTCTGGTCGCTTTGGTCAATCTTGTTGATGAGCAGAAGCACGGGTATTGTCATCTTCTTCACCTTGTCGAGGAAGTCCATGTTCTTCTCTGGGTTCTCCACTACGTCGGTCACGTATAGCAATACGTCGGCATCCTGCAAAGCCGACTCCGAGAAGGCGAGCATCGACTCCTGCAACTTATAGTTAGGCTTAAGCACGCCCGGAGTGTCGGAGAAAACAATCTGTGCATCGTCCTCATTCACAATACCCATGATGCGGTGGCGCGTCGTCTGTGCCTTGAATGTGGCAATGCTAATACGCTCGCCGACAAGCTGGTTCATCAGTGTCGACTTGCCCACATTAGGATTGCCCACTATGTTTACAAATCCTGCTTTGTGCATATTTTCTGAAAGAATTACGCCGTGAGGAGGTATCTAAAAAAGGATTTCACAACCTCCCACGACTTGTTGTTATAGTACTATTATGCAAAGATACTGCTTTTTTCAGAAAAATGTTTTAATCTGAGCCGTATTTACACGTATTTTAACGCTTTATGCAAGCTCCCTTAGCTTTGCTTCATGTCTTTGTCAACCATAGCTGCCACACACGAGTCCGACCACACATTCTCGGCTGTCTCTATCATGTCCAGCACGGTGAACACGGGCAGTATGATACCCATAATAGCCACTGGAGCTCCTATTCCCGACATAAGCGAGAGCGTGAGGAAGTAGCAACCCATAGGCACTCCTGCGTTGCCTATTGCGGCAAGCACCGATATGAAGAGCCACATTATCATTGTGCCCCATGTCAGTTCCACGCCTCCGTTCTGCATCACGAACAGCGATGTCACGAAGATGAATGCAGCGCATCCGTTCATATTGATGGTGGTGCAGATAGGCAGCACAAAGCGCGACACACGGCTGCTAACCCCAAGATGTTCCTCTGATGTCTGTATGGTCACGGGCAGTGTGGCTGCCGAACTCTTGGTGAAGAGTGCCATAAGCACCGCTGGCATCATGCCGCGCATCACCTTTACGGGGTTTATGCCTCGCGACATAAGGAACAAGGGCAGCACCAAAAAGAATTGCAACACGTTGCCTCCCAATATCACAGCCACATACTTGCCTATCGACTGCATCACCATTCCTGCCGATACCTCTGCCGACAATTGTGCCGCAAAGGCAAGTATGCCGAGCGGAAGGGCATGTATCAGCCAGTGGATGAGCGTGGATACAAGGTTTTGCAGTCCCGTGAGTCCGTTCATCAGTGTACGCTTGCCGTCGTTCTCGGGCATACGTGCCAAGGCAATGCCTATTGCCACGGCTATAAGCAGAATGGAGAGAATATTACCCTCCATAAACGGTTGCACGATATTGGCAGGCACGATGCCCATAACATACTCGCTGTAGGATGCAGCTCCCTCTATCTCGCTTGGCACATTGGCTGTCAGACTGCTGCCTTTAATCATCTCCATAGGCAGGTTGTCGGGTTGGATGATCTTGTAGAGCAGCATACCCACTGCTGCTGCAGCAATGGTTGTGAGCAGAGTATAGTTTATGGTGCGTCGGAATATTCGTCCCGTGTCCTTTTGTGTGCCAAAGGTGGCAAGCGTCATCGTCACGGCAAGTGCAATGGTAGGCACAGCAATGAATTGGAACAGTCGGGTGTAGACTGTAGCTATAAAGTTGGCTGATGTGTTTATCCAGTCAATGCCGAGCACTCCAAGCACGGCTCCTATTACTAATGCTCCGAGCCACAGCCAGAAGTTCTGCCCCTCAGCACAAGAGTGGCACTTTATCTCCGTCTTCTCAATGTTTTCTGTATTATTATCCATGTTTTCTGTATTATTGATAATATGTCATTTATAAAATAAAAAATCAGCTTATTGGGCTTTCGTCTGCAAAATTACGAAACAAATGTCAATTATGCAATAACAACAATGATTAAACAACAGAAAAGCATTGCTGTTGGATGCGGGCATAGTTGTTGGTTTACTTTTTGTTTTTTCAATCTTTCTATATGTTATATGAAGCTTTTTATGTAATTTTGTTCCAAATTTACTTTAGAAAATAGATTTAATGATGAAAATTATGAAGATTAAGAGTATGGTTGTGCTTTTGGCATTGGGTCTGTCTGCTTGTTCAGGTGGCAAGTATGCCGGAGTGCCTAAGGAGTATCATGAATTGCTGAACCATGCTATGGTTACAGCCGGTGATAATGCTAAGGAGTTGCAAAAGGCGTTGAAGGATGCTCCTGCCGACCAGAAGGAGGGTGTGGCTTTCCTTATTTCCTACATGCCCGAAAGGGATGCCAAGGCTTTGACTGCCGACTTCTTGTTGGAGAATGTGTCGTATGCCTATAAGGCGAGAGCCGAATTCCCATGGGCTAAAGATGTGCCCAAGGATATTTTCTTGAACGACGTGGTGGCTTATGTCAACTTGAACGAGAACCGCGAAAATTGGCGTAAGGACTTCTACAATCGTTTCAAGAAATACGTGGCTTCTTGTAAGACGATGCGCGAGGCTATTGATTCTGTAAACAAGAATGTGCGCGACGAACTGATGGTTGATTATAATACGAAGCGTGAGAAACCCGACCAAGCTCCTTATGAGTCCATGCGTCAGCACATGGCTTCTTGCTCGGGTCTGTCCATCTTGCTTACTGATGCTTTCCGTGCTGTAGGCATTCCTTCGCGTGTGGCTGGCACTCCTGCTTGGTATGACGACCGTGGCAACCACAACTGGAATGAGGTGTGGATTGACGGCAAATGGCGTTTTACTGAGTATTATCCTTCTGAAGACTTGGATAAGTCGTGGTTCCTTACTGATGCTGGCAAGGCCATCAAGGAGGACTTGCGCAAGGCCATATATGCCGCTTCCTTCAAGCCAACTGGCTCTTACTTCCCCTTAGTATGGGATATGGACCTCCGCTATGTTCATGCCGAGAACGTAACCGACCGCTACACCAGCTTATATAGAGCTCAACTGTCGGCTGTTCCCGATGACGACAAACACGTTGCCTTAAGAGTAATGGTGTTTAAGGACAAGGATCATGCAGAAGATTCTGGCGATCGTGTAGCTACCAACTTGGATGTGTTCAAGGGTGAAGAAAAGCTTTTCGGCGGTCGCAGCACTGGTGCCACTCAGGATATGAACGATGTCCTCACCTTCAAAGTGGAAAAGAACCAGTTGTATACCATTAAATATATGAATGGTAACGACGTGTTGGAGACACAGAACGTGGAAGTGGGAGACCAGACTACGACGTTGAAATTGTATATGAAGTAAAGCCCTCTTGCTAAATGTTGCTTCGGCTGCTATTTCTATTGAATGATATAGAAATAGCAGCCGTTGGTCGTATTCTACGGTATTTTGTGGGATATACCGTGGGTTATCACCTTGTTTTAAATAATAATGTGTCATAGATTTAAACTATGATGCGCTATATGAGGCTATTGTTTAAAATGGTTTTCTGAAAAAATATGGACGAATGTAATATTTTTCTAATATTTGTTCGTAGTTTTAAGAGAAAATATGTAATTTTGTGCTTAGACTATCATGTCTCAGCAAAAATATTAGTGCAAGAATAACTTTTGCATTGGTATATAATGAGATAGCTCACGCCGTGCCGAGTGTGGTGAAGTCGCAAGACATATCTATGCAAAGCGGGCTTGGGTGGGAAGATAGTCTAAGACATATTTAAGGCGTTTACTCAACGCTAAGTTTGAGACACATCGAATCTAGCAAATTCAACAATCTAAGTCTTGAACGTAGCAACGGTAGATGTTCCGGGATGTGATTACATCAATTCCGTGGAGACCTTGTAAGCACGTATTGTATCCTTATGGGTGTATTGTATCTGTTTACGGAGGTCTCTTTACGGCTGCGTATATCATATCGGCGTGGGCTCTGACGTTGTCTGTTCAACTTAGATAGGCAGTGCTAGAGCCTCGATGTGTGGGACGGACAACAGGACGACTCACGCTTTTTTTGTGTCTGAGTATCAAGTCAAGTCTTTGATAAGATACCATCACGATATGGAAAAATATTGCACCACATCAGATGTAAAAATCACAGTAGGAGAAAATCAATCTCCTCCATGCGCTGGACTTGCCTCCAACGTCCTCCCCGAAGTTCAAAAACCTATAAAACCTATGAACTCACAAACTGGGGTGTCCACAAATAGTATATTGTTGAGAACATCAGTAGCCCCTAAACAGAATGTTAAAGACATTCCTCATTGGTATGCCCTCCGCACCACATACGGCAGAGAGAAGAAAGCATACGATTATCTTATTAGCAAAAATGTCGTAGCTTTTTATCCTACCTTGAAGAGCATTAAGATTGTTGATGGTAAACGTATTAATGTTGAAGAATCACGAATTCCTAACATCTTCTTTGCTTACGGTACAGAAGAAGAACTCAAGACTTTTGTCTACGACAACGTTAACCTTCCTTTCCTCCGCTTTTATTATCGTCATATTCATGTTGGCAACAAGATTGTCAAGGAACCATTGGTTGTGCCTGACAGTCAAATGAACAGTCTAAAGATTATTTGTGAAGCTGATTCAGATGATGTGGTAGTTTCGACAAAAGAAGTAGAGAAATTCAAACAAGGACAGAAAGTACGTATAATTGACGGTAAATTCAAAGGGGTGATGGGAATGGTAGCACGTTATCACAGCCAACAGCGTGTGGGTATAGTTGTTGATGGACTATTTACTATATGTACGGCGTATGTGCCGAGCGCATTTGTTGAGAATGTATAAGTGTATTTAAAAGTTAGAATCATGAAACAGACAGAAAGAGCAAGTATATTTCGTATAGTTTCCGATTTAATAAAGGCTGATGCAATTATTGATACACGTGAGATGGAAAAACTTGATTTCATTCGTGAAAAGTATGCAATCAAAAAAGAGGACGAGATACTTGGAGCTTCTTACACTTTGTCGAAAGCGGTACACACCTTGTTAGAATCTCCTAAGTGCTTGCAACATGAATTGATATCTACATTCAATGAAGTTGCAATGTCAGACTGTTTTTGTGCAAGAGAAGAAGCCTTGCTATTAGTGGCATTACGCTTGAGTTTAACTCTTGGCATCTATTCTGAATGCAAAATAATCTCAATAGATACTTCAAGTGTTTATATTGATCCTACGCAAATCCTATATGTGGAAAGCGATTTTGATAATGATGTTAATTGGGAGATAAATGAAAAGTATAGAGAGATAATGGCTGAAGTGCGTCTCGCTGGTTTTGATTTAGTATATCTCCCTAAAATCGCAGAACACTATAGAACGATTTCTAATATTGACCTTTTGAGAATTGCTAACTTTTTATATCCAAATGCAAGCTTTGAAAGGATAGAAACAGTTACCAAACAACTGCAGAGACTTTCAACATCAGAATTTTGTAAGGATCAATTAGCAGGCAAATTGGGAGTAAAAGAATTTTCGGTAATTGCTCCTTCTTTGATGATTAAAATTGGTAATTCTTTTGTCTGCAATAAAGAAATTGCAAATTTTCTTTTAGTAGAATTGGATAAAGAGATTATCCTTACTATAAGGAATATTCTTGATCTATTTTCTGAACACTACCATAATTTCCGTTTGAATTATCTTAAGGAAGAAAAAGGACGTTTTATATTTACAGGTTTCTACAAACAGATTTTTGACATATACATGTTACGTAAGGGCATAAAAAGTTCAGTTGTCATTGATGTATACAGAGAAACCATACGTTTTCCCGAAGCTGATATTAAATTAGAAAAACTGCATAGAAGAGAAAAAGCTCTATATGCATTGTTCTTGCTGGAATCAGCAAGCGGGGGAATAAATTTTTCTAAGCCAACAACACCTCGTCAACTTGCAAAATATGAAAAGCGAATGGTAGCCGTTCAAGAGAAATACAAACTTATCTATAAAAAGTTTGGCGGAGAACCACAAAATGCTCCAAACCTTACCATGTCCGAAATCAGACTTCCAATGATAGCTCTCATCAAAAAACAGCTTAAAGCATTAGGTGAGATTCTATTTAATGTTGATGACTATATGATTCAGCGTAATATGTTTGGCAATTATTGTGTTAACATACATCCTTCGCTTTGCTGCTTCTGTGGTGTAAACGCTAATGACATATACAAGTTGTCGGATTCGGAAGAATGGCAGAAAATATCAGCGTTGTAACCTTGCAACTAAATAAACTTGCTTCGTACAACATTCTGATTGTAATGTTTGCTATTTACCTATTGTCTGTGGCAAAACAACGAACTTTGCAAGTGAAAATAAAAATAAGTTTAATTTAAAATATATTGTTATATGATAAATCTCGAAAAAGGACAGCGTATAAGTATGGATAAAGGTCTTTCACTTGTAGGTGTAGGACTTGGTTGGGATCCGAATGAAGGTTCTGGTTATGACTTTGATTTGGACGCATCTGCTTTTATGTTAGGTGAAAATGGTCAAATCCCGCAACAGGAATTCTTCGTCTTCTATGGTAACCAGAAAGCACCTGATGGTTCTGTAGAGTCTACTGGAGACGATTTAACTGGTGGTAATAGCGATGGCGGAGATGATGAAACTCTGAATGTGGACTTGACGAAGGTCAGTCCTCAAATACATGAAATAATCTTCACTGCGACCATTTACAAAGCAGAAGAGCGTCGTCAGAATTTCGGTCAGGTACGCAATTCTTATATCCGCATATATGATGTTAATACTAATACAGAAATTGCACGATATGATCTTGACGAGGATTTTTCTGTAGAAACAGCAGTTGAGTTTGGTCGTCTATATCGTCATAATGGCGAATGGAAGTTTGAAGCTATCGGCAATGGAAACAAAGGTGGCTTGCAAGCTCTTGTAAATAAATATGCTAAAAAATTTGCATAATCATTTATGGCAATAAACTTAATAAAAGGACAGCGAGTGGAGATAGAAGCCGGACTTACTCGTTTGAAAGTTGAGATGGGTTGGAAAGTGAATCCCAATGCTGATCCTGCATACGATTTGGATGCCTCAACTTTTTTGTTGGGAAGTAATGGACAGATAGAAAATGAATATGATTTCGTCTTCTATGGATCCGGCAATCAAGTGCAGGCATTAAATGAGAATGGAAAACCACTTTACGACGAAGATGGCAATGCTGTTATGCGTCCTATTTCTGTAGATAAGAGTGTTCTTGGCTCTGTGGATGATCTTGGCGATGATGACGATGACACAGGTGAAGGTAATGAAGAGATTGAGGTTGATTTGACCAAGACATCTTCTCATGTTAAGGAAATCCTTTTCACAGCAAGTATCTATTGGAGCCCGTCAGACGTAAATGACCCTCATAACGCTCCACGAATGAAATATAATTTCGGACAAGTTCGCGATGCTTATATTCAGATAAAGAATGCAATTAATGGTGAAGTTATTTGCCGTTATGACTTGGATGAAGATTTCTCTACGGACAAGGGAGTTGAGTTCGGACGTTTGTATCGCCGTGGTACAGAGTGGAAATTTCAGGCTGTAGGCGAGGCACATAAAGATGGCTTGGAACCTATTTGCCGTAAGTATGCATCTAAATTTATGTAATTATGGCTATAATTCTTGAAAAAGGTGGAGACACCCATCGGATTAATCTTGAGAAGCCGAGCGGAAGACCTCTGGCAGGCGAGATTGTCATCAATCTTGACTGGAACAAAGGAGGTTTTCTTAAAAATTTATTCGGCAATGCAGTGGACTTGGATCTTGGCTGCTTCTACGAAATGCGCGACGGCAAGAAGATGCTGATAGACGGATTACAGTTCTCACATGGACGTGGAGGTGACCGTCACCATGCAACACGACAGGGTTGTTACGATCAAGCACCTTATATTTGGCATCAAGGAGATGACCGTGGCGGAGGATCTTCATCTGGCGAAACAATACTTGTTAACCCGAATGGCGCTAACCAAATAAAGCGTATAATTATATATACATTTATTTATGAAGGCGTGGCGAAATGGTCAGAAACAAATGCCGTGGTAAAAGTAAAGGTACCTGGCAGTGAAGATGTGGTTGTGGAAATGGGACAACAAAGTAGCAACAAACGGTTCTGTGCCATAGCCCAACTCGACTTCGGAACGGACAACTCTATTACAGTAAAGAAACTTGTCACTTTCCATGATGGCCATAGCGACTGTGACAAGGTGTATGGATGGGGATTTAACTATTCACCAGGCAGTAAAGATTAACTTAAAACTTAATGATATGGCTATTAGACTTGAAAAAGGACAGCGCATAAATCTCGAAAAAGAGAGCGGAACAAAGTTGACAAACTTTTGTGTAGGATGCAATTGGGGAGCTATCATCAAAAAGACATTCTTCGGTCTTTCGACTTCTGTTGTGGATGTTGACTTGGACCTTAGCTGTATGATGTTTGATGCAAACGGTAATGTAGTTGATCATATATGGTCACCATTGTATAATTTCGGAGGCAAATTACCACAAGGAAAATTAGATTCCAACGATTGTGCACTTCATCATACGGGTGACGACCTGACGGGTGATCAAGACGGTGATGATGGTCTAGACAATGAAATTATAACTGTTGACTTGAATCGTGTAAGTTCAAATGTAAACTCTATCGTTTTCTTCCTCAACATATATAATAACAATGAGTATAGTGGCGATTTCTCTGGAATACCATATGCTTCAATCCGCATGTTTGAGGGAACTCCAGAAAGACCACCAAAGCAGGTGTTCGCACAATATAATGTAGCAACAAAAACCGATTGCATAGGTAAACGTGCCCTTATTATGGGTAAGTTGTATCGTCATAACGGCAACTGGAAATTTGCTGCTATAGGTGATGCGTTTGAAGACCGTGGCATAGCTATGACTATCGTCAGAGTTGCAAGAGATTATTCAAAATAAATATCATAAATAAGACAATATGAGAAGACTTCCCGTATATCTACTCCTCGACACAAGTGGCTCAATGTATGGCGAGCCTATCGAGGCTGTGAAGAATGGCGTACAAACGCTTATCTCCACATTACGTAGCGACCCGTATGCCCTCGAAACTGCATACATCAGTATCATAACATTCAATAGTACTGCGCAGCAGGTCACTCCACTTACAGAGCTTGCTGCATTCCAGCAGCCAAACATCGATGCAAGTGGTTGCACTGCATTGGGTGGTGCTTTGGAGCTTCTGTCTCAGAAGATTGACACTGAGATAACCAAGACAACGGCTGAAGTAAAGGGCGACTGGCGACCATTGGTATTTATCATGACCGATGGTGAACCTACGGACTCTATTACGCGAGGACTTGAAGAATTCAAAAAGCGCAAATGTGGTATGGTCGTAGCCTGTGCAGCAGGACAAGGTGCCAACACCAACACTCTGAAGCAAATCACCGAGAATGTGGTTCAGCTTGACACTGCCGACAGTGCCACAATCAAGGCTTTCTTCAAGTGGGTATCTGCTTCTATTAGCACAAGCAGCAAATCAGTAGAGGAAACAGCAGCGGAAGCCACAACAATGAGTGAGCTCCCACCTCCACCACCAGAGGTGAACATTGTGGTATAAAACATTGATAAAACATTGTCGGGTGATGTCTGCACTTATGACATCACCCGATATTCATAAAAACAATATTTATGAGTAGAAGATTACCAGTCTACATATTAATAGATACGTCCGGCTCCATGAAAGGAGAACCGATAGAATCCGTCAAGGTCGGTTTGTCAGATATGATAGCCTCTCTGCGTTTAGATCCGTATGCTTTGGAAACTGCTTGTATCAGTATCATCACATACGATAAGGATGTAAAACAAATTCTGCCTTTGACAGAACTTGAGAATCTACAAATACCAGACATAGAATGTCCTGATTCCGGACCTACACATACAGGAGCTGCCCTGAATATGTTGTGCGACTGTTATGACAAGGAAGTAAACATGGGCAGCAGAGAACAGAAAGGCGATTGGATGCCGCTGTTGTTCGTTCTTACCGACGGAAAACCTTCTGACCTCATGGTTTATGAAGAAGCCATCAACAATGTAAAACGTCATCAGTTCACAAACATTGTAGCTTGTGCTGCCGGACCCAAAGCCAAGACAGAGCCTTTGAAGAAACTCACTGAAAACGTGTTCACACTCGATACGATGGACAGCAGCACATTCAAGAAATTCTTCCAATGGGTAACCATAAATGTTCAGCAGGGTGGCCGTACGATGGGAGTAACAGATAGCGTGGAACTTCCACCACCGCCAATAGAAGTTAACGTCGTAATATAAATAATATGAATTGCAAGATTGTAGGTTATGAATACAAGACTCTTGAAGTAATACTTTCACCAGGAGAGTCGTTTTATGCAGAGCGTGGTAGCATTGTCTATGTTGACGAGGCTCTGCAACGTGATGCGGAATGGAACGGTGGTGGTTCGGGAAGCGGACTCGGCAATCTGATTGGCGGAGTGTTGCGCTCAGCACTTTCAGGCGAATCGGTTCTGATTATACATTTCTATAACCCAACCAACACAGACAAGAAAATAGTGTTGTCGGGCAGTATGTGTGCGCTTGTGCCAATACGCTTACAGGGCGAGAATATGATTTGTCGCCGAGGACATTATGTGGCTTCCACAGACAAGGTGAAACTTAATCTTAACCTCAATCTGCAAGGATTATTAGGTGGCGTAGGTCTATTCCAAAAAGTGGACGGCAATGCCACCGTATTCCTTGACTCACTAGGCTCGCCTATTGAAAAGATATTGGCAAATGGCGAAACCATAGAAGTGGACGAAAACCATATCGTTGCTTTGCAAGACTTTCAAACTTCACAAATACAAGCAGGTTGGTCGTTTGGTAATGTGCTGAGAGGTGAAGGTCTTAGTTTGATGAAAATAACGGGACCAGGAAAAGTATATCTGAGCCCTATTGCTATGATAATTCCTAAACAATAATAAAGAATATGAGAAGATTACCAGTATATTTCCTCGTTGATGTATCAGAGTCAATGGTAGGAGAACCTATTCAGCAAGTAGAGAACGGCATGCGCCAGATTGTGCAAGAACTGCGCACTGACCCTTACGCCCTTGAAACGGCTTTCATTTCTGTGATTGCATTTGCAGGCAAAGCAAAGAGCCTGTCGCCTTTGACAGAACTATACAAGTTCTATCCACCAACATTTCCTATTGGTGGCGGTACTTCCCTTGGGGCTGCACTTGACTTTCTAATGGATGACATTGACAGAAATGTTGTGAAGACAACACAAGAGCGAAAGGGTGACTGGAAACCAATCATATTTCTTTTTACCGATGGCACACCGACCGACAATCCTTCAGCAGCCTTTGCAAGATGGAACAATAAATATCGTCGTAAGGCAAATATCGTGGCTATTTCTATAGGAAACAATGTTAACACTCAGTTGTTGGGGCAGATTTCAGACAATGTACTCCGACTAAACAATACGGATGAGATGTCTTTCAAGGCATTCTTTAAATGGGTGACTGCTTCCATTCAGGCAACAAGTGTGTCTGTTACCGATATGGGCGATGATAGCGTGGCATTAGCTCCCACAACTGGCATTAATTTGGAGAAGGTAGATACCTCTAAGCCATGTGTGGTAGACGAGAACTTTACCGTCCTTTTGGGCAAATGCTCCAACACGAAAAAAACTTACCTTGTGAAGTACGCCAAGCATCTGTCGTATATAGAAGGATTAGAATATGTTGACATGAAAGCCACAGACTTCAAACTTGTGGGTGCTTATCCAGTGGATGAAGAAACATACAATAGTTTGAGCAATGGCAAGTCAAATCGCCACATCAACACAATGTCACTCCGAGGCGTGCCAACATGTCCTTGCTGTGGTGCCCAACTCGGAGTTGTTGTTTGCGAATGTGGAAACATTATGTGCTCTGACGGACAGACGACAGCCTGTCCTTGGTGTGGAATAGAAGGCTCTCTCGGCGAGATTGCAGAAGGAGGCATGGATATAACAAGAGGTAGAGGATAATTATTATGACATTAGAAAAAGCATTACAAATTCTCATAGGAAACCAGGAAGACAAGAAAGCGGAATCATTCCTTAAATTCTTGTCGGATAAATTATGGGACCAATATAAAGAACACATTCTGGACAAGATAAAGATGGTTAATGGTGAATTGAAATGGAATCTCAATATACCAAACGCCAAAGAAAACATAGAATACAATCAGACTGTATCAATGCCCACAATTAACTCTAACCTGTTTTCAAATGTAGAGTTAGAACTTGTGGATGTTAAAGGACTAACAGAAGAGGAACATGGAATAAAGCTAACTGTTGCTCCTGACGGCAAAAGTTTTACAATCACAGGAACTCCTTCTCTTGAAGCATTCCGAAAGGATGGTGCTGTAGCAGAATCCACGTTTGAGCTTACGTTATGTTATAAGTTCGTTGGAAGCATTGAAATGTCAGAAGATTGTCCGACATTGGAGCATAAGATTCCTTTCGTTATCAATCAAGACCCACGTAAACTTTGGAAAAACCTGCCTGTTGATTGGGATAATATGCCTGAACCTAAATATAAGAATGACGACACGCAGGTGGAATATGTAAAGGTTGAAGCATTGACTGATGGTACTCCACAGAAAGATATTGTTGCTGCAAGTAAGCGTGGGCGAAGCCACGCACAAGAAGGAAAACCTCGTGATGATCATTTCCGTATGGAGCATATGGATAACGGATGGTATATCATGGCTGTTGCTGATGGAGCAGGATCGGCAAAGTTCTCACGTCAAGGCTCAAAGATAGCTTGCGATGAATCAGTTAGCTACTGCATGTCGAAGCTCGGACAAAGCAAAACATTTGAGGAAGCTATTGCCAATTATGGTAATCTGCAAGATTTCTCAGAAGAAGAAGCACGTAAAATCGTAGGCAATTACATATACGAGATTGTCGGCACAGCTGCGTTTAAGGCTCACAAGGCAATACAGGCTGAATCTGCGTTAACGAAACAACCGATTAAGTATTATGCCACTACTCTGTTATTGACCATTTGCAAGAAGTTTAGCTTCGGATGGTTCGTGGCTTCTTTTTGGGTGGGTGATGGGGCTATCTGTTTATATGACAGAAAAGCTCACACTGCAAAAATACTCGGAGTGCCTGACGAAGGCGAATATGCAGGACAGACTCGCTTCCTGACAATGTCTGAAATCTTCAAAGATACGACTGCCCTGTATCAGCGTCTTCGCTTCTGTATCGTAAACGACTTTACAGCATTGTTATTAATGAGTGACGGAGTCAGCGACCCGAAATTTGAGACTGATGCAAATCTCAACAATCCTGATAAGTGGGATGCGTTATGGGATGATTTGAAGGAAAACGGTGTAGATCTAACAGATGACAATGAAGCATCGAAAGACCAATTACTTGATTGGCTTGATTTCTGGGCACCTGGCAATCATGATGACCGTACTATTGCTATTCTTTATGAGGGAGAAGATAATAATCTCACCGAGAAGAATACAACAGAAGTTCATACTTCAGAAAATGAATCTGATGAACAACAAAATGAATAAGCTATGGCAAATAAAATAACATTAACTGCACAAGATGGCAGTACCGTTGAGTTTTATGACGAAATAAAGGCTCAAGGTGGTGTCAAGGACGTGTATTTCTCTACGGACAAAACGTATGTCGTAGCTTTTTATCGTAAGCCAATAAACGCTAACGACAAGGCCAGAATCAACGACATTGTGAACGTCCATAGAAATCGCATTTTCACCAATGATGCTGTAGGACACTATTGGGGCGCTTTCTTCGCATGGCCTACAAATATTGTTGAATGGAAAGGCTTGACAGGTATAGTTATGCCTTTCTATGACAAGAAGTTCTTTTTCAGTGGAGTTGCAGACTCTTGGCCATTTATAAAGAATGGTCAGGAGAAAAACGGAAAGTGGTTTTCGTCAGCCAAACTTATTAACCGTTTTGTTCCAGCAAACCAGAAAGGTTCATTCTTAGACAGATTGCACATGTGCTTGAAAATAGCACGTGCCATGCGTCGTCTTCATGCTGCAGGTCTTGCCCATTCTGACTTGTCGTATAACAATGTATTGGTTGATCCATTAAGTGGCAATGCCTGTATAATAGACTGCGATGGACTTGTGGTGCCTCACAAATTTCCGCCAGAGGTGGTAGGCACTCCAGGTTTCATAGCCCCAGAAGTTCTTGCTACAAAGGCACTAAAAATTGATGATCCGAAAAAGAATTTGCCTAAGATAGAGACCGACCGACACGCACTTGCCGTCCTTATATATACATTTCTGCTTAACCGCCATCCATTAGACGGTGGTAAAGTGTGGGATGTTGACGATCCACAGAAAGATGATGATATGCGTTATGGTTCGAAGGCTCTATTCATTGAGCATCCTACAGACAAAACAAATAAAGTAAAGGTTGATCAGTTGGCAAAATCACAGTTGCCACAGGGTGATCCATCAAAGATGCCTTACACAATATGTGGTCCTTATTTGAAGGAATTATTCGACAAGGCTTTTATTGACGGTTTGCATAATCCGTCAGCTCGCCCTACTGCCCTACAGTGGGAGGAGGCTTTGGTGAAGACTTGCGACTTGGTGCAACCATGTCAGAATCCCAAATGTGAAGCTCATTGGTATGTGTTCGACAATACTACAAAGCCACGTTGTCCGTTCTGTGGAACAGAGTATAAGGGACAATTGCCGATTCTCAATTTCTACTATGCCCCCTCACATGGCAAGTATATCTCTGAGAATTATCGTTTGATGGTGTACGACAAACAGACACTATACAAATGGCATTCTAATAACCTCGTCCCTTGCAACGAGAAAACGAGTGATGAGGATAAAAAACCAGTAGGCGATTTCCATTTCTTCAATGGACAGTGGATACTAATCAATCGTCGTTTGCCAGACATGTATGATGCTACAGGCAAGAAGCCTATAGCTATAGGTCAGTATGTACCGCTCACAGATGGCAGACAAATCCTACTTGATAAAGGACAAGGAGGCAGATTAATTGTTGTTCAACTTGTAAATAATTAGTATTATGGCAATAGATTTAGAAAAAGAAAGCAAGGACTTGGGTAAGTACATTGATTATGTTAAAGCTCAAATCAACTATACGGAAGAAGAATTAAAGGATGACTTGTTGAAACGAGGACTTTCTGAAGATGAAGTTTCATATGTAATGACTTTTTATAAACCTCATGTAAAGCAAAGAATGTTTAGTCATCCATTCTCTTTCCGTGGACGTATACGAAGATTGGAATATTGTCTTTCTCTCATTATTGTGTATATCTATATCAGTATCATTGAACTGTTCACAGATATAATCACAGATACAACACTTGGAGCAATATTTTTATTGATATCCCTAATTCCACTTTATTGGTTTCTTTGGGCGCAGGGAGCAAAACGCTGTCATGATAGAGATAATTCTGGATTTTATCAAATTATTCCATTCTATGGGTTATGGATGATGTTTGGTGACGGCAATGAATGTGAAAACGAATATGGCTTTGATCCAAAAGGACGGAATATCTTTTCCAAATAAAAAGTTTTCATACAAAACATTAGTAAATGTCAAAAGGTAGAGCGTTAGCACAACTTATAATGCATATGTCCCATCTTACACCTGTAGGATGGGGCTATTTTGCATGTTCTGTTGTTTTATCAGGAATATGCTATCCTTCAAGTAAAAAGATGATTCCCTATTTAATTAGGAAGCAAGCAAAAAAATGTTATCCTGATTTTGAATGGATAGTCATACCACAATATAGTATGTCTTTATCATTGCTCATATTTTTGGCGATGAATAGCTTTTTAGGATATTTCTGTTACCAAGAGACATCAGAAGATGATATTATCTTCTTTGGTATGATGAGCATTGGTTTATTTATATTTGCCCTATTTCCAATATTTATAAAGCTGTTCAAGCTCAAATGTATAATGAGAAATAATAAAGCCTTGTTTATGTCCCGATTCTCTTTACTTGGATTCTACAAACGCATAATTATTGATGCGGATAGTATAAAAATCCTGCCAAATGAAGAAATAAAATGTGATGACGCTTACATAAGCTTTATATATAATGGCAAGTATAAGTGCAAACTTGATAAGTGCTTATATTCCGAGGAGGGTTGGAATCTATTGAAACGAGAATTATTAGCAAATACACGATAATGAATATATACGTCATTAGAAATGCCCAACGATTTGGACCATACGATGAAAAGACACTTCTCTCGTATGTAAACAACGGACAAATACTGAAGCAAGACAAGGCTATCGCAGTAGGTGATAGCCTTGAACAAACTGTTGGATTCTATTTGAAACGAGCCAATCTAAGATACAAAGTTCCCAACAAAGGAAATATCATTTCGCAATTATCTGCAATCGGCTCGGAACTGATATTCCCTAAAGCGAAGTTGTTTTCTAAGCAATTTCTGTCTGACCAAAGGTTCATGATATTGGCTTTGGTTGGACTTTTGCCAATGATTATAATGAACATTCCTTTAGGTGGTTTGTTTTTGTTTTATGAGGTTTCCTTATATTTCTCCATTATTTGGGGATTATTCTTTTATGCCTGTTTCAAAACACCACAGGTTAAGTTGAAGACAACTATGAATGTCTTCTTCTTGACACAATTATGTGTGTTCGTAGTATGGGACTTGATTGGGTTACCAAAGCTAAATCCGTTCTATTTATTCACAGACGTTGCTTTTCCAATGAATGTGTTAGGATATGTATTTGGAGTCGGACTTACGGAGGAGTTTGCCAAGATGTTACCTCTTCTTTTGATATTGTGCAAAGCAAAAGAGCCGTTAATCCCCCAAACAATGGTTTTCTACGGACTGATGTCAGGAATAGCATTTGGCGTATTTGAAGGAGTGCAATACCAGATTACCGTCAATGCGCAACAAACATACGATGTTTCTTTCTTCCTGAATATCGCCAGGCTGACAAGTCTACCATTTCTACACGCCTGCTGGTGTGGTATTGCTGGATATTTTCTTTCATTCGCCAATCTCTATCCTAAATATAGGAGAGGCTTGTATACTTTAGCATTATGTTTACCTGCTATGATACATGGATTATATGATGCTTTGTCAAATTACTGGCTGGTTTCATTGATTATGGTAATTTTTGGTTTGATGTTACTGACTGTGTACTTAAAACAAAGTGTTGATTATCAGTCAAAATTACGTCAATGATACAAAGGTGTAATATTGCAACCGCTTTATGTGGAATAAGGTTAACAATGAATTGCAATGTTATGAAAACCCATATTAGTAACAATATTAGAGATACCTTTGCAGTATCAAAATTAAAACATACAGAATATGGGAATCTTTAATATTTTCAACAAAAGAAGTGACAATGGAGCTAAGCTTTCCGTTTCACTGCCAATGATTGAGCCTGCTGAGGCTAAGGAAGAAATCAAAAGTGTAGAAACACCTGTTGTGACACCTGCAAATAAAGAAAAGCCTATGACTATTTCTTATGCTACAGGTTGGCCAATAGATGTTGTGTATGGTTATCTTCATAAGAATTATGAGGACAAAGGATTTCAAGATGCAATGCTGAAAAGTGACTTGGCATTCAAGGATATAAATATGAGGCTGATAACGAACAAGATCTTGATGGTGTTTAGAGAGATCAATCTTAACTATGATGTTATGAAGCAAGATCTTCAGGTCCGTATTGATAATTGCAATGCTGCAGGTCTGCTGACAACGGTTGCTCAACTTGAAAAGAACATGCAATTGATAGATGTGCATAAGAAAGAACTTGCTGATTTGGAAGCTGATTTCCGTAACAATGCCAATGAAGCATCAATTCCTCTCCAGTCATATGAGTGTGGATTTTTACGTGGCATAGCAACGGTATCTCTTGGAGGTGGTCAGTCACAGATAATGCCCCAGATGCTTAGAACGGATAATTCTGTTGTAAAGCAGTCTATAGCTTAAACTAATTCCATTAATTAATAAATAAAGAAAGGAATGCAATATGAAATGGTGGTTGAGATTTGGTTGTAGCCTTACAGGTTGGAATGCGAATATGCTGGCTCAGTGTTCAGAAGCGAGCAAGAGCCAGTTGAGTAAATATACGTCAGCATTGCTTATATTGATGATAGTTTGGAGCATTACGGGCTTTTTGTTTGCCCAGCGATACGTTGGTCTTCCTGTTTGGGGATGTCTTCTTGTATCTTTAGTATTTGTGACTATTGTCGTGATGATAGAACGTCAAATAATTCTTGCAATAAATCCAACAAAGAAATTGGCTGTTTTTAGATTGTTTATTGCTATTATTATGGCGATTGTTGGTTCTACGATATTTGACCAGACAATGTTCGGAAAAGATATAGACAAGCAATTGGCAGACAATATTGAGATTCAGACGGCATCATTGACTCAAAAGCGAGTTGGAGTAATTGATGCTAAACTGAATGCATTGCATAATGAAAAAAGTGAGCTGGATAATGAAAATGCTCAGATGCAGGAAGATGTTAACAATCATCCTTGGGTTATCCAGAAGTCTGTAACGAATAGCCAACAAACTGTGGTTGTTGGCGGAAAAATGAAAACCGTCAATAATCCGTCAGTTACGACAAATCAGGTGGCAAATCCGAAGATTGAAACGATTAAGGAAAACAATGAGAAAATAAAGTTGCTGAATGATCAGGAAAAGGAGTGGAGTCATAAAAAATTGACTGTGGAAGAAGACACGAGAGCGGAGTGTAAGGCAAATGTCGGCTTTTTGGAAGAACTTGAGGCCATGGTGTCTATAATCACAAACAGATGGGTTGCTGGTGCATTCTATGTCATATTCTTTCTTCTATTAATGAGTTTGGAACTATTTGTAGTTACAAGCAAAATGGGAGACAAAGAATGTGATTATGAAATGGCAATCAAGGGTGCGCAAAGAGTAAAGGTTGCTCAGTTTGCTGCTGCGTTTGGAAAAGTTAATGATTTCAAAGTTTAGGTCGTATGAAAAAAACTCTTTTAATAATATTGACACTTTGCTTGCTTTGTGGTGTGGATTGTTCTGCATTTACAAAGTATGTTACGAACAATCTTAATTTGCGTTATGAGGCGAATGCACATTCATATATTCTGACAGTAATACCACGAGGAACTGCAGTAACTATAGATGAAGATTGTGATTGTAAGTGGGTTTCTGTTGAATATAATGGATATGTCGGATATATTTCAACAAAGTATCTCTCTAGTAAACCTGTTCGTAAAACTTATACGTCTCGTAGGGGAACTTCTGTACGAAAAGTCGGCAATTCTTCATATAATAGACATGGTAGCATAAGACATTATACAAACTCGTATGGGAATCGAGTTCAATCGCCAACTTATTACGACTCACGGCCAGCAAGAGCTACTGCCCTTTGTCGGGATGGCTCTTATAGCTTTAGTCAAAGCAGGAGAGGAACATGTTCGCATCATGGTGGAGTGGCAAGATGGTATTGATATAATAGACGGTAAATACAGTTAGATTATTATAGAAGGAAATAATATAATATTAGATAATATGGAACAAAAACATCACTACACAGGCTTGACCGATGCCCAGGTGCTCGAAAGCCGCAGAAAGAATGGTGTCAACGTTTTGACACCACCAGAGAAAGAACCTCTATGGAAGCAGTTCTTGGAGAAGTTCGGCGATCCGCTGATCATCATCCTGATGATTGCTGGCGCATTGTCGATAGGTATATCATGCTACGAGTTCTTCGGACTCGGACAGGGCGCCGCCGTATTCTTTGAACCGGTAGGAATCTTCGTTGCTATCCTTCTCGCAACAGGACTTGCCTTCTATTTTGAGTTACAAGCAGACAAGGAATTCACTATTCTTAATCAAGTTAATGATGATGAGCCGGTAGAGGTGATACGTAATGGCAATACTACACAGATTCCTCGTAAGGATATTGTTGTAGGTGACATCGTTATCCTCAATACTGGTGAGGAAGTTCCTGCTGATAGTGAGTTACTGGTGGCGACATCGTTGCACATGGACGAATCAACATTGACTGGTGAACCAATGTGTAGCAAGAGCGTTGACGAGAAAGATTTCGACAAGGCTGCCACCTATCCTACCAACCATGTGATGAAAGGCACTAAGGTTATGGAGGGTCATGGCATCTGCCGTGTACTGGCTGTAGGCGACAAGACAGAACAAGGTAAGGTATTCGAGGCTGTTCAAATCGATGACAGTGTGAAGACTCCGCTTAATGAGCAACTCGATGGTTTGAGTGACTTGATAACCAAAGTCAGCTATGGTTTTGCGGCTTTGATTGTAGTGGGTCGTATAATAATGTACTTCGTTAGCAATGGCACAGATTGTTTCAGTTCAATGGAACAAGTTGCTCCATTCGTTGCTTACGTTCTTCAAACATTGATGATTGCCGTGACACTTGTGGTTGTGGCAGTGCCAGAGGGATTACCAATGGCTGTCACTTTAAGTCTGGCTTACAGTATGCGCCGCATGCTAAAGACCAACAACCTTGTAAGAAAGATGCATGCCTGTGAAACTATGGGAGCAACAACTGTCATCTGTACGGACAAAACGGGAACGCTGACGCAGAACCTGATGAGTGTGGACGAGATGAAGATGTATGGTGATGCTCCAGAGAAGGTTCTGGATGAGAGTATTGCCGTAAATTCTACAGCGTCCATTGATTTCTCTGACAATAAAAAACCACAGATTCTTGGCAACCCTACAGAAGGAGCATTGCTTCTTTGGTTGAACAATAAGGGTGTAGATTATCGCTCGATACGTGAGAGTATAAAGACTGTTGCGGAAGTGCCTTTTTCTACAGAACGTAAGTATATGGCAACCATAGTAGAGTCTGTAGCTTTGAAGGGCAAGAAGGTGCTTTATGTGAAAGGTGCTCCTGAGATAGTGTTCGGTCTTAGCAAAGAAACATCTGTAAGCAAAGAGGATATTGAAAAGCAACTGACGGAATATCAGAATCGCGCCATGCGTACGTTGGGTTTTGCTTATCAGATATTGAACGATGGCGATAAAGCAATCGAAGACAATAAGATAGTTGCAGATAATCTTTGCTTCATTGGTGTTGCGGCCATTGCTGACCCCGTAAGATTGGATGTTCCTTCAGCTGTTAAGGAATGTGTTGATGCTGGTATTAGTGTAAAAATTGTAACTGGTGATACTTCAGGAACAGCAAAGGAAATAGCACGTCAGATAGGTCTTTGGAATGATGCAGAGGATACAGAGCGTAATATCATAACAGGTCCGGAATTTGCGGCGTTGTCTGATGCAGAACTTAATGAGCGCATCCTTGACCTAAAGATAATCTCTCGTGCCCGTCCTATGGATAAGAAGCGTTTAGTAGAGACTTTGCAGAAAAAGAATCAGGTCGTTGCTGTAACTGGTGATGGAACTAATGATGCTCCAGCTCTCCGTGTTGCCCATGTTGGTCTGTCTATGGGTGACGGAACGAGTGTGGCAAAGGAAGCATCAGATATTACCATTATCGACAACTCGTTCAGTAGTATAGGAAAGGCAGTTATGTGGGGACGTTCGTTGTATCAAAATATCCAACGTTTCCTCTTGTTCCAGTTGACTGTGAACGTTACGGCTTGTTTCCTCGTTCTCTGTGGTGCTTTTATGGGTACAGAGTCGCCTCTTACCGTTACGCAGATGTTGTGGATAAACCTTATCATGGATACTTTTGCAGCTATGGCTCTTGCCTCACTACCGCCATCGGAGAGCGTAATGAAAGATAAACCTCGTGACCGCAATGCATTTATCCTCAACAAACCGATGCTTCGTGAGATTGTCGGTGTGGGTGGTTTCTTCTTCTTGATGCTGCTTGGAATGCTTTATATATTCCAGCACGCAGAAGTAAATCAGCTTACCGATCTCCTTCACCTGCAATTGGAATCTAAAGGACACGTATCTACATACGAGCTAACATTGCTCTTTACAACCTTCGTCATGACCCACTTTTTCTATCTCTTTAATGCTCGTGCATTTGAGACAGGTCGCAGTGCTCTACATTTCAAGGGATGCAAAGGATTGCTGACAATTGTGGCAATAATCCTCGTAGGTCAGATTGCAATGGTTGAATTACCAGGTTTGCAGCAGTTCTTCAATGTTGAGGGGTTAAAACTGATTGATTGGATAATAATTATCATTGGCTCTTCGTTTGTACTTTGGGTTCGTGAAATATGGCATTTGCTGACAAAGAAATAAAATACCGATGGAACTACACAATGTAAAATTGTGTAGTTCTATAATGCCATGTGAAACGACAAAAAACGAAAGAAGCAATTAAAACCAACGAAGAATATGTCAAGAGGAAAATCAAATACAGGAATACCAGGTCTTTCCTTTTCTTGGAAAAGGGCTTTGGGCATAACTCAGGCAAAACAAAAAATAGCTCGACAAACAGGTGTTCCAACTACTAAGGCCGGTATTGAAAGAAAGATTGGAAAAATGATATTAAAGTCAATATTTGGAAAATAAAACAGTTTACTCTATATTATGACAATAATGCAATGCGTATAGTTTCAATATGAAGTATTCTTCATCTTTGAATCTATACGCATTGCGTTTTTTTACTTTTTATACTATCTACTATTTCAGCTTATATGTGTCATTTATCGTATCATTTATCGTGCCATTTCTTATTGCTTTATAAATTTTTCGTTGTCTATCAGTAAGTTTGGTGATATTTACTTGGACATTTATCGTATCATCTTTTGTAGTGGAACTTGGGCATTACTTGGGCAGTACTTGGGCGGTCAGATTCCTTTTTATCTGTAGTTTCTCAATGCTCTGTCTTATACTTCCAACATGATGAATGAGATTCATGTCACGTAGAACATAGATATCACGTCTTATGGTCTTTTCTGATACACCAAATATTGTGGATAGATTTTGGTTATTTACCTGGACATTTACTTGGTCATTTACTTAGACATTTATCGTGTCATCTTTTGAATCAATCTGTATACTCTTACAATCTAACTTCTTAAATTCTTTGCGAGCCTCTATTCTTCTATTGTTGTCAAAAAAATATATTGCAGAAATCATCCGCAATACACTGATTTGTTGAAGACAAACGATACTCTTCTATTGGCATTGCAAAGAATACTCGCCAACTGCCTTCTTACACAAAAACAAAAGGATTGGATAAGGAGAAATTACGCCAGATGATACTGCAATTCTTACAAAACGCAGGTGATGAAGGGGCAAAGCGAGATAGTATTTATGAATACTTGAGGGATGTACTTCCTTCCAATAAGACGGAAGAACAACAGTTGCGCTATGTCGGCAGACTATTAGTTGAATTAAATGAAGAAAAACAGATAGACAGAATTGGGTTGAAGTGGATATTGAAAGACTACAAACGGTCGGTTTAATCAAAATCCGACCGAAAAATCCATAATCCGACCGAAAAACCGACCGTTTGAAGATATTCAGACCGAAAACAGTCCAATAGAACGGTATGTCTGATACAAATATATTGTGTCATCTTTTGGAGTGGAACTTGAGCAATACTTGGGTGGTTATACATGGCAGTGTAGGTATGGCAGGGATGCCATACCATCCTACAGATTGCCACTCATATATAAAGATGATGAACATATATTTAAGACAAAAATAGTAATACAAAAGCATTAAACTCCAGTACCGCTTCAGTGTTGCATAGCTGGTACTGGAGTTTCATACGGCTGGTACTGGAGTTTCTATTGACTGGTACTGCAGTGTTACTCAATATGTACTGTAACGTCATTAGAATTAAGTATAAACGTTTTACTTGTTGTTGAAATAATATACTTGGAAATGACACGTTTCCTCTATATAAGAGGTTACACGGTTTCTTCGTTTCACCCTCGTTAGTTCTTCGTTCATCCTTCGTAGTGAACTCGATCTGCCTCCGTTAACGAAGCGAAAGCATAACGGAGGATTAACGAAGGAATATCGAAAGGAAATATATGAAAAGTGCCGATAGTGGTGCCAAAAGTGGAAAAAAAAAGGACTTTTGGCACCACTATCGGCACTTTTTGCTGTGTTATTCATCATATTCACAGTATTTTGTTCTACCTTTGCACTATTATCATGCAATACTAAAAAAGTAAGAAACATGCTACAAAATATAATTGGAAGAAAACGGGAAATTAGGTTGATAGAGAGTTGCATAAACTCTAAGAATCCAGAGTTCATAGCTATCTATGGACGTAGACGTATAGGCAAGACCTTTCTTGTAAAACAACTCTTGGGGGATAGGTTCAGTTTTTACATGACTGGTGTGTATCAATGCACTAAAACCGAAATGCTCACTTACTTTAGTGAGCAATTGGCTTTGTATTCAGGTAGTAAGCAGGCAAGACCGAAGACATGGTTTGAGGCATTCTCACAGCTGCGCTCTTATCTTGCAACACTTATAGAAGAAAAAGAACAGATTGTAATCTTCATTGATGAATTGCCGTGGTTGGACACTCCTAAGTCGAATTTCATCAGAGCCTTGGATTTGTTCTGGAACGGATGGGCTTCCGACCAACCTAATATTAAATTTATTGTTTGTGGGTCGGCTACTACATGGATGACCAGCAAGCTGTTGGGGGATAAGGGTGGCTTGCATAATAGGGTGACAAGAAAAATATATCTTGCTCCTTTTGATCTTAATGAGACAGAACTGTTTCTACAATCCAAGGGCATAGTGTGGACACGGCATCAAATAGCTGAATGCTATATGATAATGGACGGTACACCTTTTTATCTAAATATGCTGGACAAGCAATATAGTTTGCCGCAAAACATCGATATGCTTTTCTTTGCAGAGGGGGCAGAATTGTCGAATGAGTATGAGTTTCTGTTTCGTTCTCTCTTTAAAGACTCTGTTCTGTATCGCAGAATCGTAGAATTGTTGGCAAAGAAAAAGATAGGAATGACTCGCGAGGATATCATGAAGTCTTTACGCCTGACTTCTGGTGGAAAACTTACAGAAGTTTTCAACGACCTTATCAGTTGTGACTTTATACGAAAATATAACGCTTTTGGCAACAAGACGAACGGGGCAATGTATCAGTTGACTGATTTGTACACATTGTTTTATTTGCATTATCTAAAAGGTAAGGAGGAGTCGGATGAGCACTTGTGGAGCAACATGATTGACTCACCTTCACATCGGGCTTGGAGCGGATATGCTTTTGAACAGTTGTGTCTGCACCATATATCACAAATAAAAAGAAAGTTGGGCATCAATGGGGTTCAGACTAATGTGTATTCATGGATGCAGAAAGCTAACAAGGAAAATGGTGTTGAAGGGGCACAAATAGATTTGGTGCTTGACCGTAGAGACCAGATAATAAATCTGTGTGAGATGAAATATTCGCTCAACTCTTACGACATAACTCCTGCATATCTACAGAAACTAATAGATAGAAGGGAGACTTTCCGTCGAGCAACAGCTACAAAGAAAGCTTTGCATCTGACTTTTGTGACGGCAGCAGGGCTAAAGAAAAATGCGCAAGAGGGAATGATTCAAAGTGAAGTGGCGCTGGATGACTTGTTTGTGGAGAAGGAATAGAAAGGAAAAAGGGTGTAGCAAAAGGGTTGTTGTGTGATAACGCCCTTTTGCCACACCCTTATTGTTTTAGGAGTGTGAAGACTGATGGATTAAAGCAGTTCGTCGAACTTAGCCTTGAGGTCGCCCTCGGTGATGGCACCTACGTGCTTGCCTACGAGTTCGCCACCCTTGAAGAAGAGGATTGTAGGGATGTTGCGTACGCGATACTCGGCAGCAACGTCGTCGTTCTCCTCTACGTCGCACTTGCCTACAACGATCTTGCCATCGTACTCCTCGGCGAGCTTAGACACGATAGGAGCAATCATGCGGCAAGGGCCGCACCATGTAGCCCAAAGGTCAACTACCAATGGCAATGAACCATTCTTGTACTCCTCAATGTTCTCAGTTGTGATTTTTACTTCCATTTTTCTTGATTTTTTATTGGGTTTGTTAATGAATAATTAATATCAAAGTTTGTGCCAAAATATATGGCAGTCATCAGTTGATGGCATAGCGCACGCTGTTCTCTTCGCCAGCCATAGCGTTCATCTCGTCGAGGAAGCTGAGCAGCTTCTTGTTGACGTCCACTGTCACGTTGCGGCTGAACATCTCTATATTAGTGTTGTGCTCAGTGTCGTGGATATTGAAGTAGAGAGGCACGTGACCCTGACAGCTGCGAAGCATTGTCTCGAGGTCGGTCATGGCTGCTTCCTTGAACATGGTGGAGTCGATGTAGATGGTGAACTTATCTATCGACTTGTCCTTGACATCGGTGAGGAACTCTATCTTCTTTATCACCAGGTCGTAGGCATCGGGATTGTTGCGGAATCGCTGCTGACAGCGGGCCGTGATGTAGACGGGATATTCCTCCTGAAGCATGCTTTGCCATTTTGTCCACTCCTCGCCGAAGAGAGCAAGCTCGCCAGAACCGTCGAAGTCCTCTATTGTCACTATGCCGAAAGGTTTGTTGGTCTTGGTGAAGCGTGCCGATACTGCCGTGACAATGCCACCGAAGGATATTTCCTCGAACTTTGCCAATTCCTTCTTGTCCATCTCCCTGCCCACTTGCGAGCATTTGAGATTGCACATGTGGTTGAGCACCACAGCATAGTCGTCGAGAGGATGAGCCGAGAGATAGATGCCTACAAGGTCGCGCTCTTTCTTAAGCAATTCCATTGTGCTCCACGGTTCTGTATCGGGAACGGGTGGGGTAGTTATCTCCACTCCTCCCATATCGCCGAACAAGGAGTTCTGCATTGACGACTGCTCGGTCTGGTAGACCTGGCCATAGCGAAGGAGAGTCTCGATGAAGGTATCGCCTTTGGCATTTGTGCCGAAGTACTGTTCGCGTTTGATACCAAACGAGTCGAGGCCTCCGCTCAGAGCCAACGACTCGAAAGCCTTGCGGTTGACGGCAGAGAGGTTGACACGCTGCACGAAGTCGAAGATGTCCTTATAGGGTCCGTTCTTCTCGCGTTCGTCAATGATGTTGATGGCAGCCGCGTCGCCCATACCCTTGATGGCAGACAGACCGAAACGCACCTCACCCTTCTTGTTGGCAGAGAATTTGCGCTGACTCTCGTTTACATCTGGACCCAAGCAGGGAATTCCCATGTTCTGACACTCAGACATAAGCTTGGTTATCTTGCCTATATCGTTGATGCATCGGCTCATGTTGCCCGCCATGAATTCGGCAGGGTAGTGGGCCTTGAGATAGGCTGTCTGATAGGCCACCCATGAGTAGCATGTGGCGTGAGACTTGTTGAAGGCGTAGGAGGCGAACTTCTCCCAGTCGGCCCATATCTTCTCAAGCACCTTGGGGTCGTGGCCGTTCTTCTTGCCACCCTCGATAAACTTAGGCTTCATGGCATCGACGATGGCCTTCTTCTTCTTACCCATAGCCTTACGCAAGGCGTCTGACTCGCCACGGGTGAAATTGGCAAGCTGTCGGGAGAGAAGCATCACCTGCTCCTGGTAGACGGTAATGCCGTAGGTGTCCTTGAGGTACTTCTCCATGCAGGGAATGTCGTACTTAATCTCCTCCTTGCCGTTCTTACGGGCGATGAACGAGGGAATGTAGTCCATAGGTCCCGGACGATAGAGGGCATTCATGGCGATGAGGTCCTCGAAGACGGTGGGGCGTAGCTCGCGCAGATACTTCTGCATGCCAGCCGACTCAAACTGGAAGGTGCCGATGGTGCGGCCCTCCTGATAGAGTTTGTATGTAAGCTCGTCGTCGATAGGTATGGTGTCGAGGTCGACGATGATGCCTTTGGTAAGGCGTATGTTCTCCACCGTCTCCTTCATAATCGAGAGGGTGGAGAGTCCAAGGAAGTCCATCTTGATGAGGCCCGTCTCCTCGATGACGTGTCCGTCGTATTGTGTGGCAAGAAGCTTATGACCGGGGTCGCTTTTGTCCTCGGCTGTAGACACAGGCACCCAGTCGGAGATGGCGTCGCGACAGATGATAGTGCCGCAAGCATGAATGCCGGTGCCGCGCACTGTGCCTTCGAGCATCTTGGCGTATTTTATGGTGTTGGCAAGCAGAGGGTTGGCACTTGCCTCGGCGTCGCGAAGCTCGGGCACGCACTTGATGACGTTGGGCAGGTTCATCTTTAGTCCGTCGGGCAGCTTGTCGGGTATGGCTTTGCACAGGCGATTGGACACATCAAGCGGCAGCTTCTCCACACGAGCCACGTCCTTAATGGAGTTCTTGGTGGCCATAGTGCCGTAGGTGATAATGTGAGCCACCTTGTCGTGGCCGTATTTATCCTCCACCCATTCCAACACCTTGCCGCGTCCGTCGTCGTCGAAGTCGGTATCGATATCAGGAAGAGAAATACGGTCGGGGTTGAGGAAACGTTCGAACAGCAAGTCGTACTTGATAGGGTCGATCTTGGTGATGCCAAGACAATAGGCCACCACCGAGCCTGCAGCAGAGCCACGACCCGGACCCACCATAACGCCAAGCTCCTTGCGGGCAGAGTTGATAAAGTCCTGCACTATGAGGAAGTAGCCAGGGAAACCCATGGTCTTCATAATGTGAAGCTCGAACTTCACGCGCTCGTGCACCTCCTCAGACAGTGGGTCGCCATAGAGTTCCTTGGCTCCGTCGTAGGCAAGCTTGGCAAGATAGTCGGCCTCAAACTTGATGCGGTAGAGTTTGTCGATACCTCCAAGTTTTTTGATTTTATTCTCTGCCTCCTCGTGCGACATAATCTCGTTGCCATTTTCGTCGGTTGTGAACTCGCGGAAGAGTTCTTCGGGAGATATGCGTTTGCGGGTGTCCTCCTCGGTGCCGAACTCTGCCGGGATGGGGAAGAAAGGCATGATGGGCGAATGGTCGATGGAATAGAACTCCACCTTATTTAATATCTCAAGGGTGTTGCTGAGAGCCTCGGGCACGTCGGAGAATATGTCGTTCATCTCCTCGCGGGTCTTAAACCACTCCTGCTTGGAGTAGAGCATACGGTTGGGGTCGTCGAGGTCCTTGCCAGTGGCAAGGCAGAGCAGATGGTCGTGGGCTTCGGCATTGTCCTGGTCGACAAAGTGGCAGTCGTTGGTGCATACAAGTTTCACTCCATATTCCTTGGCAAGCTTGATAAGCTCCTTGTTGGCACGCTGCTGGAGGGGGAAAGTCTCGCGGTTGGCACGCTGGCGAGGGTCTTTCACCTCGTGGCGTTGAAGCTCCAGATAGTAGTCGTCGCCAAACACACGCTTGTACCACTCCAATGCCTCGCGCGCTCCCTCGATGTTGCCCTTGAGGATCTTGGCAGGCACCTCGCCTGCGATACATGCCGAGCATACAATAAGGTCCTCGTGATATTTCTCAAGGTCCTCGCGGTCGGTACGTGGTCGCATGTAGTAGCCGTCGACCCAGGCGCGGGATACGAGCTTGATGAGATTCTTGTAGCCGTTGTAGTTCTTCGCAAGCACAATGAGGTGGTAGCCGCCCATGTCGCCTTTCTCCTTAACGCGGTCGCACTTGCGGCGGTGGGCAACATACATCTCGCAGCCGAAGATGGGCTTGAAGGGTTCCTTGCCCTCAGCCTTCAGCTTCCCGTTGATTTTGTTGCAGTAGTTGTACAGCTCCTTCACACCGAACATGTTGCCGTGGTCGGTGATGGCCATTCCCTTCATGCCGTTGGCTACAGCCTTGTCGACAATCTTCTGCACGGGCGACTGTCCGTCGAGGATGGAATAATATGTATGTACGTGTAGATGTATGAAATCTTCCATTGATGCGAAAAACTGGTTTTTTGGTTTTGAACTACAAAGATACAGAAAGTTATTGAAATACATTGCAATTTATAAACTGCTAACTATAATATTGTGCTAAGCAGTGAAGAAACATTAAAAAATTTGTCATTTCCGTAAAAAACCGTTACCTTTGCACAGATTAACTGTGTCCGCGCAATACTGTTTGTAAGCACTCTTTTGTTTGGACACGCTAACAAGCGATATTAAACAACAAACCATTACGGCCTAACCCCACTAAATCGACAATGATTAAGAGAATTAAAAAACTAAAGAAGATACGTCTGCATCGTGAAGGAACCGACACTCTTGTGTATGGCTTCATTGCCATTGCTGCCATAGCATTGCTGCTGTGGAGATTCTGCGACAACAAGGCTCCTTTCTGGTGCTTCACCGGCGTATTTGGTATTGTGTACTGTATTGTAATCAACTTTTTCCGTTGCCCAATACGCTATTTTCCACAGGAAGACACCGAGAAGATTGTGGTGGCTCCAGCCGATGGAAGGGTGGTGGTAATCGAGGAAGTTGACGAGGACACCTATTTCCATGAGCGCCGCATCATGGTGAGCATATTCATGAGTCTTTTCAATGTTCATGCCAACTGGTTCCCCGTGGACGGCAAGGTGAAGCTTGTGGCTCATCACAATGGCAACTTCCACAAGGCATGGCTGCCTAAGGCAAGCGAGGAGAACGAGCACGCCGACGTGATTATCACCACACCTGAGGGCACCGACATCCTCTGCCGACAGATAGCAGGTGCTGTGGCACGACGCATCGTCACCTATGCCAAGGAGGGCGAGGAATGCTACATCGACGAGCATCTTGGATTTATCAAGTTCGGATCGCGTGTAGACGTGTATCTGCCTCTTGGAACAGAGATTTGCGTGAAGATGGGTCAGGCGACAACAGGCGACCAGACCGTTATCGCAAAACTTAAGTAACGGGCAGGTGCATGAAGCATGGAAATGTTTTTTTTGACGAATTTCTTAATTTAATTGCTAATTGAGAACCGAGAATAGAGAATTATGATTACCTTTGTATAGGATACTTGGGTTGTCCGTACAAATACTGCCGCCATAGGCGAAATCATAAATCTCTATTCGCGGTTCTTTTTTTATACATAAACCAAGCGACGGGCGTGGATAGAAATATATACGCATGTTGCAAAACCGTAAAAAACAGAAAACTATGTCAAACGTAATCACTCGTAGCATACCCAACACCCTGACCTGCGGCAACCTCATCTCGGGATGTATTGCCACAATGTTCGCATTCTGTGCCGATGCAAAGATGGCTCTTTTGTGGATTATCATAGGTGCCGCATTCGACTTCTTCGATGGAATGAGTGCGCGAATATTAGGCGTCAGTTCACCGATAGGCAAGGAGCTCGACTCGCTTGCCGACGATGTGACGTTTGGTGTTGCGCCTGCAACGATTGTTTTCTCGCAGTTGTCGGTAATGGAATATCCCTCGGTGCTTGCGCCCGTGGCCGACTATGTGCCATTCTTTGCTTTCGTGATGGCAGCCTTCTCGGCTTTGCGCCTTGCCAAGTTCAATCTCGACACGCGCCAGACAACATCGTTCATCGGACTGCCTACTCCTGCCAACGCTCTGTTCTGGGGTTCGCTGCTTGTGTCGCAGAGCAACTTCATGGAGTCGTCGCCTATGATAGTGTTTGCCATATTGGCTATGGTGTGCGTAAGTTCATGGCTTATGGTGTCGGAGATACCGATGTTTGCGCTTAAGTTCAAACAGTGGGGATGGAAGGGCAACGAGTTGCGCTATTCGTTCATTGTGTTCTCGGTGGCCATGATGGTGTGGCTTGGATTGCTCGAAAGCTTTTGGGTGATTATAGCTTGCTATTTCATCATCTCCGTATTCGACGATTTGATGCTCAAGAGCAAAAAGAAATAATTGTGGCATGGTGTTTGTCATATACACATAGCTAACAATTATATTCACTAATTAGAAAACTCAAAGCAAAAGTGTTATGGCTATATTCGGACTTTTCCTGAAATCAATATTCCTTGTCGCCATCATGGTGGCAGTGTTTATCATAGGTGTTGTCATCTATCTCTATCTGCGTGTCAGACGAGTGGCACGCACATTCACTTCGGCAAGGCAGGGGGCATCTGGTCCTCGCGCTTCGTCATCGGGTGGACGTGCTTCGTCTTCCTCAAGTGGTTCTGGGGCATCTTCAAGGCGTTCGTCAGCCTCTTCTGCTTCGTCAAGTGGCAGTGGCTCGTTCGTAAACGAGGAACTTTACGACCAGCGTACAGACAGCGAAATAAACAGAAAGATATTCTCAAAGGACGAGGGAGAATATGTGGAATTTGAGGAGGTGAAGTAAATCTCAGTAGAATTAGATTTTATTAGGATAAAGAAAAACAATTAAGGCGTACAACCAAAATCTTAGGGTTTGGGTTGTACGCCTTATTTTTATGTCTGATTATTCAGCTCCAGGAGTGAATCTCAATGTCACTACATGCTCGCCAGTAGGAGTCATGTACTGTGGTAGACAAGAGTCGCCACCGCATGAGCGGTTGCCGATGCCACGCTGCCAGAAGTCGAAGTGAGCGAACACCTGGTCGCGCTTTGTGAGGTCGTAAGGATGCTTGCCGCCATAGAACACGTCGTAGTTGAACTGGCTGTCGTCGATGTGAGAGAGCGAGAAAGCCATCTGACCCTGAGCAGCAACATGAAGTTTCAAGCCATTGCCCGAGAGAGTGAGGTCGCGCAATCCCTGACGGTCGCCCTGAGTCTGTGGAGCACTCTGCTCCTCAAACATTCCACTTACAGTAGTGGTGTAGCGTCCGAGCAATGAGCCACGCTGACGGTCGAGATAGTTAGACCAAGGACCCTTGGCATAGTATTCCACCTGCTCCAAGCCAGGAACAAACTGCATAGAGATGCCAATGCGGCGTGTCTCGGCATTAGAGTTGTTGAAAGCTACGCGCATGTCGACAGTACCGTTAGGATAGATGGTGTAGACGATGTTGTGGGTGTCCTTGCCGTTAGAGACAGAAGTCTCCACCTCAACATTCTTGCCCACCTTGTGAGGAGCCTTGACAAGAAGCTTCTTGCCAGTGAGCGCACCTTCCTCCTTGTTGTCGTTCTCAGCCACACCACCAGTAGCACCAAGCGAGATGTTGTCGTTGGCTATACGACGGAAACCATTGAAGTCGGGACCTGACTCAGGCATTACAATCTGCTTGCCGTCGTACTGCCATTCGGCTATAGAGCCGTCGGTTGCAAACGAAATGCAGAAGTTTTTGCCATTGACAGTGTTGTTCTTAACCTTGAGAGAACCCTTGGCTGCGATAGCAGGCAGAGTCACGTGAGGCTGCTGGATGAATGTAGGGTCGGACACTGGCAGGCAGCTTGCCTGCTTGTCGGCATCAAGACGGAACTGCTGCTCCACGAGAGCATAGCCGCGCTTTGCCCAAACAGCATCGTTCTTGGTGTGAAGACCGAGAGTGATGATGTATTCCTTGCCCTCCTCAGGCTGTGTTGTGTAAGGAATGTCCATGAAGCAAGACTTGCCAGGCTCGCATGAAGGAATCACACATTCGCCGCGCTCAACCTCGCGTCCGTCGGCGAGAACAGTGTATGTGAGATAACCAAGGTCGGCGAGATTGGTGAAGCGATACTTGTTGCGCAATGTCAGGCGGTGGTCCTTAAGAGCCACGAAGTCGATGTTGCGGTAAACATATTTCACCTCAGTGAGTTTAGCTGTCCACTCGCGTCCCGGAGTGATGATACCGTTGCTCATGAAGTCGCCCTGGAAACCACGGTAGCCATTGTTCATCTTGGTGTAGTCGTAGCCAGAAGTGTAGTAGTGCAAGCCAGTTTTCTCGTCGATAAGCGGCTGTCCTGCCTTGATGCGGCGTGTGTCGTAGATGCCCTGGTCAACCCAGTCCCAGATGCAGCCGCCAGTGATACCGTTGCTGCCCTCGATGATGTCCCAGTATTCCTGGAGGTTGCCTACAGCCTGACCCATTGCGTGAGCATACTCACAGATGAAGTAAGGCTTGCCATTGAGTCCGTCGCGGTGCTTCAGCACGCTCTCGATCTTAGGATACATGTCGGAGCCGAAGTCTGAATAGTTCTTGCCGTGGCTTGCGCCTTCGTAGTGAACGAATGCGTCGCGTCCGGGCAGAAGTCGCTTAACCTCGTCGTAGGTAGCCTGGAAGTTCTGTCCGCCCCCCGACTCATTGCCGAGCGACCAGAATACAATGCTTGGATGGTTGCGGTCGCGCAATACCATGCGGGCTGTACGGTCGACATAGGCATCCTTCCATGACGGTTTGTCGCTGATAGACTGGTTGCCGTGGCACTCCACGTCGGCCTCGTCCATACAGTACAAACCATAGAAGTCGAACATGGCATACATCTTCGGGTCGCGTGGATAGTGGCTTGTACGCACTGTGTTGACATTGGCCTGCTTCATAAGTTCCACATCGCGCAACATTGTAGGCACGTCGATAGCATGACCAAGGAGCGGATGGATGTCTTGGGTGTTTACACCCTTGAAGTATTCGCGCTCGCCATTGATGTAGATAAGGTTGCCACGCTGCTCAACAGAACGGAAGCCGTAGCGTGTTGAGAACACCATCTCCTCGTTGCCGTCGTTCATCTGGCGCACAACAACTGTATAGAGATTAGGATGCTCAGCCGACCAAGGCTTCAAGCCAGAGAGGCCTTCCATTGAGAGGTTCACCTTCTTTTCTGCTTCGTTGGCAGCAAGAGCCACCTGAGTCTTCTGCAAAGCCACACGGTTGCCATTGGGGTCGAGCAGTTCCACCTCAATCATCTTAGCTGTCTTCTGCTTCAAGGCATTGTCGATGGTGAGTTCCACGTTCATCGAGCCTGATGTGTAGCCAGGGTTGAGCTTGGATGTGATGTAGTGGTCGCTTACGTAAGCCTGCGGAGTAGACACGAGATAAACATCGCGGTGGATACCTGCGAGGTGCCACATGTCCTGGCCCTCAAGGTAAGAACCATCCGACCAACGGTATACACGTACCGACACATTGTTCTCGCCACGGCGTACAAGTGATGTCACATCAAACTCAGCATCGGTGTTGGCACCCTGAGAGTAGCCTACATACTTGCCGTTAACCCATACGACGATAGCGCTGCAAGCACCGTTGAAATGCAGCAACACGCGACGGTTGCTGTCCCATCCTTCTGGCAGAGAGAAGGTGCGGCGGTAAGAGCCAACTGGGTTTTTGTCGAAGTTGTCGTCGAGGGCGGTGATGTACGGAGGGTTGCTCTTGAAGGGATAGCCCACATTATTATATACAGGCACATCGTATCCTGCCATCTCCCAGTTGAGAGGCACGCGGATGTTGTCCCAAGACGAAACGTCGGCCTTGTCGCCATAGAAGTCGGCCTCGTCGGGTATTCCGTCGTGTTTGTCGGGAGAATAACGGAACTTCCACTCACCGTTTAGCGACATGTAGTCGGCATGTTTCGGTGTAATCCATCCATGGAAGAAGGTCTCGTCCTTCATCATGAGCTTTGATGAAGAATAGGGGATGAATGTGGCGCGAGCCGGCAGCTTGCGGTCCTCAAACTTAGTTTCATCCTCCACCCATGCTTCCGAGAAGCCGGGTTGAGCCATAACGGCTGTCTTGACGACTGTCTTCTTCACCTTAGCTTTAGGCGAAGCCGTTGCCGATACGCTCACAAGGAGTCCGGCTGCAGCCGCGGCCCCAAGAATTAAGTTTCTTTTCATGTGAACTTAGGTTTTTTGATTGTTTTATAATGTTATGATTGTTGATAATTTTGCGTGTACTGTTGATAACTTTTCTTTATGCTGTTGATGACTCTGCATTTTGTAGACCGAGCGTCATGATTTTCTCGAATAGTCGGTAGGGGTAAGTCCATATACCTTCTGGAAACACTTCGAGAAATAGCTTGAGTTGGAGAATCCCACCATGTACATCACTTCCGACACAGAGAAACGTCCCTCCTTAAGCAGCATGGCTGCTCGCTGCATACGTATGTGGCGCATAAACTCCACGGGAGTCTTGCCAGTCATTTGCTTCACCTTGCGATAGAGCAGTTTTGAGCCGAGACCGAGGGTTTCCTGCAATCGTGTGACGTTGAAGTCGGAGTCGGCTATGTGTGTCTCCACCGTATCGGTTATCTTTGCTAACAGTCGTGCGTCGGCATCGGCGTTGACATTAATGCTTGCGTTGCCACTTGCATTGCTGGCTTGTATAGCAGTAGTATGAGAGTCCTCGTTGTGGAGCTTGTCGTGCATTGCTGGCTTTATTATTCCTGTGTTCTGCATCAGTTGCAAGCTGATAGATATTCTCACGAATCCTTCCATATTCTCAACTTTCGCATTGGCATCGTGCATTTGTGCAAGTTCGTGAAATGTTGCGAGAGTGTTTACACCCACCGAAGGCTGTCCGTTGTATTTGGCTACAGAGTAGTAGCGGTTGAACACGAACGCAAGGTCCTCGTCGGGAATGCTCATGCCTGGAATGTCGATAGCTACAACAGCCTTGCTGTCGTTGGTCTCCACGTTGACGGTTACTGTGTCATTGCCGCTTTTTTGTTCTGTGGCAAAATCGATAAGTTCAGCCAGCACGGGTTGCATACGCACAATGTCGATATTCACGTAAGCCGATGGCGAGTTGGTGCGGAAGTCTATGTCCGATTTCTTTGCAAGTCGTGAGCGTGTGTCGTCTACAGTTCGACGGCAGAAGTCAACGATGTCGACAGTCGATTTGCGCAGTTTCTCGCCATCTTCCTTTCCCTTCTGCATATCGAGGGCCTTATACACGAGAGTATTGATGTCCACCACATCGCGCCGCATCTGTTCCATGTGTTGGGCGTTGTTGGCGTTTTTCTCGTCGTGAAGCAACCCGAGAATGGAACTGAACAATGAGCCAAGCGGCAACTTGAGTTGGTGTGAGAGATTGTCGAAGAAGGCAGAGCGTGCCGACGACTCCTGCATGATGCGCTCCTTGGCCTCGCGTTCCTCTCGCAGACGTCGGCGCATCATTACAAACTTCATAGCCCATAAAGCCAATGCCAAAAGCACAAGCAGATAGACCAATTTAGCCCATATTGACAAATACCACGGCGGGAGTATAACAACGCGATAGGAAAAGATGTTGTCCTTAGTCTCGCCCAAGGCGTTCATCACGCGCACTTCAAGAGTGTATGTGCCCGAAGGCAACGCACTGTAGCTTATCTCCTGAGGTTCGCCGTGCAGATACTGCCATGTGTGGTCGACACCTTCAAGACGGTAGGCGTAGACATTGGGTTGTTGTCCTGCCATAGGCAAGTCGGTGAGCATGAAGGTTATGTTGTTCTGTCGATGGGTGAGCGTTATCTCCGAGAGATAAGTGGCTGCTCCCTGCTCAGGCACGTAAGGCTTGTTGTCGACCAATATACCAGAGAGGAAGATAGGACTACTGAGTTTGGTGTTGGTGTGTGCTGCCAGTTTGCTTATGGGCACACTTGCCACCGCATCGTTGCCGCCAAATAACACGCATCCCGACACACGGTCGTAGAACACTGCCAAGGGTCGGAATCCGGGCAGGGCAAAGCGTGAGGACACTCCCTTTGTGGATATGATGCAGCAGTCTTGCCCAATGATTGCCCATATATCGTCTTCCACCTTGCACAGCATAGCTGTTTCATTGGTGTTGAATCCGGCAATTTTCATAGATCGGTCGTTGGCTTTGTCCATGCCGAAACATTCTATCTCGCCGTTCATGGCTGCCCACACGTTGCCCTTGTTGTCGGTGCAGATGTCGTTGATGAGTCGGTCTTTGCCCACGATATGTTCCACTCGCATGGTGTGTGGATTGATGCGGTCGAGTCCACGGTCGTACATTCGTGCCCATACGTTTCCTCTGCTGTCGACCACAAGTTGCCACACGTGCAAGCCTTGCAGCTCCTTGAGTATATGTCGGTCGGCCACAACAGTGGGTGTTGTGGCGTGGAGTAGTTTCTCCTTGTTTATGACAAACACTCCGCCCATGTAGGAACAAATCCAGTATCTTCCCATGCCGTCGTCCACAATGTCGTATGCCCAAGCTGTGGAGTAGTGTTGAGTGTGGTCGGTTACGATGATGTTGCGCATCTGTCGTGTCAGCGGATTGTAGATGTTGAGTCCGTGGTCGGTACACACAATCACGTTGCCGTCGCGGTCGGCATACACTCGGCGCACTCTGTTGTGCGACATGTAGTGGTTGGTGGATGTCTGTCGAAACCAAGCAATATTGTCTTTCTCGTCGGGCATGAATCCGTGATGTGCATTGTAGCCAATGAGTCCGTTGGTGCCGCCAAGCCACATCATTCCGTCAGGGCTTCGGTAGATAAGGTGCAGACAGTTGCCTTCGCCAGTCAGTGTTATGTCGCTTAGTGGAGTGTTTGTGAAGAACTTGTGTCGACGTATGGAAGACACTCCTTGGTCGGTGCCTGTCCATAGGTTGCCCCAGCGGTCGGTGAACACGGCCCACACAATGTTGTTGGCTATAGAGATAGGCGAGCGTGAGTCGTGCAGGGCATGTGTGGCCTCATGCTTCACCTTATTATATATGTACAGTCCGTTGTCGGTTCCGGCATATATGTTATTGCCGTATAGAGAGAGCGACTTGATGGAGTTGCCCGTGAGAGGAGAGGCGGATACAAACCGTTGCCAGTCGTAATGGTAGAGTGCTCCCTCTGTGCCTATCCACACATTGTTGCCGTCGCTGAGCAGGGCGTTGACAAGTGGTTGTCGTCCTTCGCCTATGCGTATAGGCTTTAGCTTGCCGTTGTTGAAGAGAGTAAGTCCGGATATAGTGCCCACTAATAGTCCATGTTTAGTGGCAAGCAGAGAGTAGATGTTATGCAGCGACGAGCTTTCGGAGCGGGTCTCGCCCGTCTGCATGTTGTGGCTGAACAGTCCTTGAGCGCCGCCAAACCACAGTCGGTCGGCGTATATGGCAACAGCACGAATGTCGCCTCCAACTGTCTTAGGCAGTTGGTTGTAGCATCCCTTGCGTATGTCGTAGACAAGCAGTCCACGCTCGGTAGCCATATAGAGAATGTTGTGGCGCATAAGAATGGAGTGCACACGTGTGTTGACCGCAGCTTTGTCGGCATTGGTGTTGTGCGGAATAGTGCGGTAGCCATCGTAGGAATACAATCCGTTCTCGGTGCCAAACCACAGCATTCCTTGCTCGTCCTGCGCTATGGAGCACACGGATGAGGCTTCGGCAATGCTCACATTGTCGAAGGTCTGGGCTGTCGCCAACGAAGTGGACTGGAGCGTGAGGAGCGTGAGAAGTATTCTTACTGCTATATCTCTCATTCTTATAGTTGTTTGTTTTAGTAATTACTGCGGGGGGGGAGACTATCTGGATTATACAATTGGTGTCTAACACTAATCGACTCATATCCTATTCCATCTTTGAAGAATAATAGTTATACAATAAATCCTTCAATTCTTCCAAACCTTTTTGAGATTTGTCTATCTCAAACATTTTAACAGGTGTACCTGTATAGGGTTAAAAACAGTTGCTTCCATATTATTATTTTTATGTTTTCAGTTTCACGGCGTTAAATTACAAAAAAAAAGTCAGATACGGAAAAACTTAGCCAATAATCTGACTTTTAGAGTTGTAATACTTAAAAAGACCGACTTCCATCACGGAAGCCGGTCTAAAAACCATTTTTGTCTTGATAAACAGTAAAACATTGATGTTGAATCAAGACAAACAAATCTTACGTTTTACGATTTTAAACTACTTACTTGACATCAGTTGGACCTTGTCCTGCTACCTTAGGCCATCCCGGATTCTGGTAAACTACTGATGTATTGAGGTCTGTCTGATCGCCCTCTGCAGTCTGGCGGAATACGCTCTGTGCAATAGGAGACAGATAGTGTGCAGGTGTGAAGTGGTAGCCATCGAACACATCGTTGTTGATCTTAGAGATCTGATATGGACGTATATAGTCGCCACTGATAGCCTTGTCGCTCATGTTGCCCTTACCGCCTTCAACATCTACCTTAGCGAGGTTGGTAGTACCGTCGAGCCATGCACCTTCGTACACAGTGCCCCAATACTTCATACCTTCAATCTGGTAGCCGTCTACCTGGTCGCAAGCACGCCAGCGGATAAGGTCTTCCCAACGCATAGCCTCACCGATGAACTCGTCGCGGCGCTCGCGGCGGATGTTGTAGGTTGTAGCGTCAACAAGCTTTCCGTGTGAGTAAGCACCGAAGTCCCACTTAGCCTCCTCGTTCATGTTGGTGGCAGCGATGGTCTTGTTGTAGTCAGGGTCAACCTTGGCACGTGTGCGGAGAGCACGCCAGTACTTGTCGGCTGTTGCGTCGATAGTGTTGTTCCTCAACCAAGAAGCCTCCATGTAGTTGAGCAGAGCCTCTGTACCACGGAACACGATGCTTCCGCTCTCGCCGTAGTCGTGGTTGAGCTGCTGCTGAACGTCGTAGTTCTTACCCTTCTTCACAGCGTAGCCAGTAACCATACGAGTCTCGTTGTTGCCCATTACAGTCCAAGCGAGGTCTACAGTGTTAACACCGTCGGCTGTGTAGTTCTCAACCGAGCCGTCCATCTTTGTGAAAATCTGGATACGAGAGTCGCGGTTCTGAAGAGTAGCCTTCACACCCTGGTTCTCCCAAGCTGGGTCGTAGCCAGAGCCGGCAGCGTAGATAGGCAAACCGTTGCGCATGAGGAATGAGTTAACCAAACCACGTGTCCAACCTGTGCCACCACCGTTGCGCTGGAGCTGCATCTGGAGGTTGTGGGTTACGTTAGCCTTGGTACGGTCGAAAGCGCGGTACATGATAACCTCGCTATAGCCGCTCATGTCCTTGTCGCAGAACATTGTGTAGTAAGGGTTGAGGCTTGCCAAGTTGGCGTCCTGACCCTCAGCAGCGTCAGTATTCTCCACGAGGTTGTCAACGAGCTTGTCGCCAAGTTCCTTCGACGACTTCATAGCCTCGTCGAGGAAGTGGTTGATAGAAGCGTCGATGTTGAAGCCCTGAATGTCCTCAGCCTTGCCTGGCCATCCTGGACCGCCCGGTACGAAGGCAGTGCCCTTGTGATACTTCTCCCATGTAGCCTCGAAGAGGGCTGCGCGAGAGCGGAGCAACAGAGCAGCATCGCGTGAGATGCGGTTCTTGCCACCAGGACCCGACTCAGAGAGAAGGCCGAGAGCCTTGTCGAGGTCGTCGAGAATCTGCTGAGCCACCTTGTAGCGTGGCTGACGCTTAGAGGCCTCTACAAGAGTGGCCTTATCGTCGGGAAGTGCATTGAGCACGATTGGGCAGTCGCCGATTGACTGGAGCTTGTCGAGATACATATAGGCACGGAGGAAATAAGCCTCGCCTATATAGTGGCGCACGTTAGCCTCTGCGCCGGTGATGCTCTTAGCCTCGAACTTAGGCAACACCTGGTCGAGGAAGTAGTTCACGTTGCGGATGTTTGAGAAGTCCCAATCACCGCCAGTTGAGCCTACCTTCCAGTTGCCTGGCACCCAACGGCTTGAGTAGCCAGTGGCAGCCTGGTTGTCGGTAGCGTTGTCGTAGGCGAAAGTACCCATACCATAGCTGCCCTGGTTGTTGCTGGTAAGTACGCCATACATATTTATTGTGTAAGCAGCGAGATCGGCCTCGGCTGTGAAGAAAGCTGCAGGAGTCACATCGCTCTCAGGCTCTTTGTCGAGGTAGTCGTCGCAACTTGCCAAACCGAGCGATGCTGCCAAAAAGAGCATAGGAATATATTTAAACTTCATAAGTTGTTTCCTTTCTATAATCTATTGTTGATGATTTATTAGAATGTCACACTAAGACCGCATGAGAATGTCTTCGACAACGGATAGGTCTTGCCAATCTCGCCACCGTAGCCAGCTCCTACGAGCTCCGGATCGCCAGCCTCTGTGAAGTTGGTGATGGTGAGGAGGTTCTCGCCTGATACGAAGAAGCGGAGGTTCTCGATGTAAACCTTGCGTGTGAGTTCCTTCGGCAATGTGTAACCGATAGTGAGGTTCTTCAGACGAGCGTAGGCAGCATTCTGCAAATAGCGTGTCTGAGTCTGCAGGTTACGACCGCCACTCCAGTCAGCACGTGGGTAGTAAGCGTTCTTGTTGTCCTCACGCCAGTAGTCCTCGTGGAACTTGAAGCCAGTAGCCTGCCACTTACCGCCACCGGTAGCACCCCAGAATACCTGACCGCCTGCTGCGTAGTCGCGCTTGAGTGTGCCCTGGAAGAACACCTTGATATCGAAGCCCTTCCAAGCAGCGTCGAGGTTCAAACCGAAGTTGTAGCGCGGTGTAGAGTTACCGATGATGCGGCGGTCGCCAGGTTTGTTGGCTGTGCCCTCACCACCATTAATCTTGCCGTCGCCGTCGAGGTCCTTGTACATGATGTCACCAGCTGTCCAACCGCTTCCGAGTGCGCTTTGGTCAACCTTAGAGAGGTGCTTGTCCATCTCTTCCTGGCTATTGGCGATACCGATTGTAGTATAGCCCCAGATGTCGCCGAGCTTAGCACCATTATAGTAAGAACCGAGGTTCTTCGACGGGTTAGGATACTTGTCGATAACCACCTGGTTGTCGCTCAATACGAATGAAGCGCCGTAGCTAACCTCACCGATGATGTCGCGCCAGCTGATCTGCAAATCCCATCCCTTAGAAGTCATGTCGAGGTTGTTCACCTTAGGAGGATTGGCACCGAGGATTACCGGCAACTCAGGAGCAGGACCCACCATGTCGAATGTCTTGCGCTGATAGTAGCCGAACGATCCGGTCAAGCGGTTGTTGAAAGCTCCCCAGTCGACACCTACTTCCCATGTGCGGCTCTTCTCCCATGTGAGAGTAGACGACACGAGTGAAGGCTGTGAAGCCACGTTAGGTCTTGCATTGTTGATAAGCCAGTTGCCACCCTGTGATGTGAATCCGATTGTTGGGTAGAAAGGATACCAGTTGTCGGTGTTCTGGTTGCCGAGCTGACCCCAAGAAGCGCGGAGCTTCAATGTGTTGACATACTTAGCCATAGGCTCCCAGAATTTCTCCTGAGCGATGTTCCAACCTGCTGAGAATGAAGGGAAGAAGTTCCAGCGGTTCTGGCGGAGGAAACGTGACGATCCGTCATAGCGGAGGTTAGCCTCGAAGAGGTAGCGTCCGGCGTAGTCGTAGTTGATACGTCCGAAGAAACCAGCTGTTGTCCATGAGTTGTAAGCACCACCTACGCTTGGCTTGTTGGTTGTAGTGTCGAGTGTAGGCAGACCTGACATGATGCCGTTCTGCTGTGCGGTTATGTCGCGCTTACGGAACCACTCGCTCTGGAAACCGCCCATTACCTTCATGTTGTGGTCGCCGAATGCGCGGCTGTACTCAGCAAAGAGGTTCGGGTTGAAATAGTTCGACTTGAACGAATACTCATATACGCTTGATGTGGCGTTGGAGTCAACAAACGGGTTGTTGTCGCAGTCATAGCCGTAAGTTGTGAGCCATTCGCGGTGGTTGAACTGTGTAAGGATACGGTAGTTCAACTCAGCGTTGAGGGTCAGGCCCTTAACCGGAGTGGCAACAAACGAGAGCTGTTGCGACAAGCGGTCGGTCTGGTTCTTGGCACGGCCACCATTCTCAAGACGTCCGATGTAAGACTCTGGCAACCAGTTGCCGTTCGGGTCCTGTGTAGGAATGATAGGCCAGTAGCGGCACATGTTGTGGTAGAACACGTCGGTACCGTTGATAAGGTCGTTAGGCGAATCGAAATCGCTACGTGAGAAACGTGTGTTGTAAGTAACGCGCAACCAATCAGCCAACTGTGCAGACACCTTACCAGTGAAAGCATAACGCTGTGTGTTGTCGTCGCCATGACGAAGAAGACCGCCACGGTCGAGGTAGTTGGCAGAGAGATAGTACTGGATGCGGTCGTCGCCACCGTTCATGCTCAGAGTGTGCTCCTGCGAGAAGCTGTTGCCAAACTGCTCCTTGAGCCAGTCGGTGTTGCCAATAGGCAGGAGTGGAGTGTTGTCCCAAACCTCCCAACGGTTGTTGACGTTCTTGAACATCTTCTGCATAGTAGGATCGCTCTGAGCCTTCTTTATCTGCTCAAGCTTGTCGTCGGTAAACCAAACACCAGCACCACTATTAACAGAAGCGTCGTTCATATACTTGGCCCATGTGTATGAGTCCATCATCTCCGGCATGTTGAGCGGAGAGTCGAAACGGAACGAGTTGTTGTAGTTGATAGAGGTCTTGCCCTTCTTGCCGCTCTTGGTAGTGATAAGGATAACACCACCGGCAGCACGCGAACCATAGATAGAAGAAGCCGAAGCGTCCTTCAATACAGAGATATTCTCGATGTCCTGCGGGTTGAGTGCGTTCATGTCACCCTCCATGCCGTCGATGAGCACGAGTGGAGAAACCGAAGAACCGGCACCGATAGTACCAGTACCACGGATGTTGAATGACTTAGAAGAGTTAAGAGTACCACCGCTGCTTGAGGTAGAGAAGTTCATACCAGCAACAGCGCCCTGGAGAGCGTCAACTACAGAGTTAACTGGACGTGAAGAGAGAGTTTTAGAGTCAACGGTAGAAACAGCACCAGTAAGGTTCACCTTCTTCTGTGTACCGAAACCAACGACTACAACCTCATCAAGCATCTTCTTGTCGTCCTCGAGCAAAATGTCGAGAGGAGCACCGTTCCACTTAACAGTCTTAGTGGTGTAGCCGATGTAAGAAATCTGGATTGTAGCACCTTTCTTTACACCAGTGAGTGTAAAGTTACCGTCGAGATCGGTCACTGTGCGCAAGTTTGTTCCTTCAACAACGATCGAAGCACCGATTACGCTTTCACCAGTGGCGTCCTTGACAACGCCTTTGCAAGCTGCCTCGTTCTGCTGTACAGAACTCATGGGTGCAGCGTCGTTTGCGCTGGCAGCGTATGCCATCTGACTACCGCTCATAGGAGCAGCAGCGAGCAATGCCATAACCATTCCAGCGGTCTTGACTTTCTTGTTCATAAGCAATTAAATTTGTTATAATTGATTTTAGTAGAAATTATACTTACTTGTGAAAAGGTTCATACACACATGCGTTATTACACGCATACACATTATTATATGTATTGTGTGGATGAAGTTGCATGAATGAATGTTCCAATTCGTTGTGGTTTTTATTGGTGTGAGTTATATCAGATTAAGCACTAAAGCTCATCTATTTTTGATTTTTTATATTTGTTTTGGTTTGCGGTTGTAAAAGTACTACTTTTTTTGTTAACGCTAATCAAGAAAGGTAATAAATATTTAAATTATTTGCATAGTTTAACAATGTAGGGCGTTTTCTCAGGGATATAACGATAAAAGCCTAAGATTATCGTTGTTTAAGGTGTTTTTTATGTTATGTTGTCATGAATGTCATGAATGTCATGAAAGTCATGAAAGCCAATTTAGTGGGTTTGGCAAGGATGCCATACCCTCCTACTATATGTATAGATAATTAAATATTTAATTATGTTGTAATGGTTCAATATAAATATTATGTATCTTTTCTTCCGAATTTATGGCTTTATCCGTTAAAAATAGACTTGGACACTTACTATAATACTAAGCCGGGAATTAGTCTTCTATTAAGACCCTTTTTGGTCTTAATAGAAGACCAACCCTCAAGAATTATTAAGACCAAGCTCGGTCTTAATAGAAGACCAAAAAAAGGACAAGAAAGGGCATGTTTTTGAGAGTTTTATTTCCGGCTGTCCAGACAGAGATTTTGCATAGGTTGTTATGTGATTGTCTGTAAATGGAGTTTTTAAAGAGATTTTTAAATCAGCAATAGGTTAATGAGCTTCTTTGGCTTTTGAGGCTAACAAAAACTCTCTGCCGAGAGAGTTTTTGTTCTCTGCCGAGGAAACAAATTTTTCCTGCCGAGAGAGTTAGTTTTGGGCTGTCCGGAGAGGTGGTTTGGCAAAACATAAATTCCCCATTTCCCTTTACATTTTCGACAAATCCTTTGTTTATGGGCGACCACGAGGTGTTTTGTCCGTTTTGTTTTGCCATTTGTCCAATATGTGACGCTTGATATTTGTCAATAAATGTAATTTTGCAACCGAAAAAAAGACCTAACCGTTTCAAGTCTTCAATTGGAATATAAATAAGAATCAAAAACCATAATTTACCTAAACGTTTTCAAAATGAACCAAACAAAAGGAAACAAAACCGCTGGGCGTTTCTCGCTGCTGCTCGCCGGACTGCTTGCCACGTCAAGCCTCTCGGCACAGGCACAGAACCGCATGATTAAGGGCAGCGTAGTAGATGCCAATAACCAGGAACCTCTTATGGGAGCCACCATCATGCTCGACGGTGGCAAGACGGGAGCCGTGACCGACATCGACGGCAACTTCTCACTTACAGTTCCTGAAGGAACAAAACAGATTTCTGTGACATATATAGGATATGTGGCAAAGACCGTGCAGCTCAAGAGCGGCATGATGACCATACAGCTCGACTCCAACGACAAGCAGATTGGCGAGGTTGTGGTTGTGGGCTATGGTACAACACGCAAGAGCGACCTCACCGGCTCTGTGTCGACAGTCAAGGCAAAGGACTTCAACAAGGGAGCCATCTCCTCGCCCGAACAGCTTATCAATGGCAAGGTGTCGGGTGTGCAGATTATGTCGAACTCTGGCTCTGCCACATCTGGAAGCACTATTCGCGTGCGTGGCGGTGCTTCATTGAACGCCTCAAACGACCCATTGATTGTTGTAGACGGTGTGCCTTTGGAGCTTGGCGGCATCTCTGGAGCCGACAACTTCCTGAGCATGATAAATCCGCAGGACATCGAGTCGATGACCGTATTGAAGGATGCTGCCTCAACAGCCATCTATGGTTCGCGTGCCTCAAACGGCGTTATTATCATCACCACCAAGAAAGGCTCCGACGCTAAGCTCAACGTGCAGTTCTCATCAACCAACACCATGCAGACCCGCGCTCAGATGGTGGACATATTGAGTGCCGACGAGTTCCGCTCGGTAATCAACGCCAACGGCACCGACGCGCAGAAGGTTCTGCTTGGCAATGCCTCTACCGACTGGTACGACGAGGTCTACCGCACATCATTCTCAACAGACAACAATCTTTCGCTCTCAGGAAATATTGTGAAAGGTCTGCCTTTCCGTGCATCCGTAGGCTATGCCAACCAGAACGGCATCATTCGCGGCGACAAGTCGGAGCGTTTCACCGGTAGTCTTGTGCTCAACCCGAGCTTCTTCAACGACCACCTCAAGCTCACACTCAACGCCAAAGGCTCGCTCACCAAGAACTCATTCTATAACGGCAACGCCATCTGGGCAGCCGCAACATTCAACCCCACATTGCCCGTCTATTCAGGTTTGTCGGCCCTTGGCGGCTACACAGAGTCGCTCGACGCAAGCGGCAATCCTATCAACACATCGGCAGGACAGCGCAACCCGCGCGGACTCGTTGACATGTACGACGCTGGCAGCGACGTGAAGCGATTCATCGGCAACTTCGACGTTGACTACAAGCTCCACTTCTTCCCCGATGTGAAGCTCCATGCAACAGTAGGTTCTGACGTGGCTGAAGGCAAGGGTCACACCCGCATCCCCGACTATGCAGCCTCCAACTACTTCGATGGCGGCTACGATTATAACTATGGTCCGCAGAAGAAGATGAACAATCTGCTCACCGTTTACGCCAACTATGGCCACTACTTCGAGGACGCGAAGAGCAATGTCGACGCAACCATCGGCTACGACTACCAGTACTGGAAGTCGACTTCGCCCGAAACCATTGAATATAATGTGGCAGGCTCGCAGCTCAAGACCCACAAGGCAGAGGACTATCGCCACACGTTGCTCTCTTACTACGGTCGTGTGAACTATTCGTTCGACGGACGTTATCTCCTCACAGCCACTATGCGCCGCGACGGCAGCTCGCGCTTCGGCAGCGACTATCGCTGGGGCACATTCCCTTCGGTAGGCTTGGGTTGGACAATAAGCAACGAGTCGTTCCTCAAGGACAACAAGGTGCTCAGCAACCTCAAGCTCCGTGCCTCTTATGGTGTGACGGGTCAGCAGGAGGTTGGCGGCAACTACAATTATCTGCCAGTCTACACCTACAGCGCAACTGGTGCCGAGGCTTATGTCAACGGCACATGGATTAAGACTTATCGTCCGGAGGCTTACGTGTCGAACCTGAAATGGGAGACAACCGACTCATGGAACGTAGGTTTCGACTTCGGATTCCTGAAGAACCGCATCTCTGGCTCGTTCGACTTCTACACTCGCAAGACCAAGGACCTTATCGCAACTGTTCCGGCTGCCGCTGGCACACAGTTTGGCAAGACAATCACAACCAATGTGGGTAATGTTGACAGCCACGGTATTGAGGTGACGCTCAGCGCAACACCGGTGCAGACAAAGGATTGGGAATGGAACCTCTCATACAACTTCACATGGCAGAAGATGACGGTGAAGAACCTCTCGCTCGTGAAGAGCGACAGCGAGACCAACATGATTGTTGGCCCTACGGTGAAGGACCAGAACCAAATTCAGGTGCTCACCGAGGGTTACACTCCTAACATGTTCTACGTCTACCACCAGCTCTACGACCGCAACGGAAAGCCTATTGAGGGAGCCTACGCTGATGTTAACCATGATGGAACAATCAACGAGTCGGACCGCTACCGCTACCACTCGCCGATGCCCGACTATATCATGGGTCTCTCAACCTCGCTCCGCTACAAGCAGCTCACACTCGGCATGAGTTTCCGCGCAAACATCGGCAACTATGTCTACAACGCTACGGCTATGAACACGGGTGCTTGGGAATTGGAGACTTGGGCCGACGGACTGCAACTCAACAATCTCAATCGCAGTTATATGAAGACTGGATTCCAAACACGCCAGTATCTGTCGGACTATTATGTGGAGAATGCCTCGTTCCTGAAGCTCGACAACATCAACCTGAGCTACAACTTCGGAAAGGTGTCGAAGTGGTGCTCGCTGTCGCTCTCGGCTATGGTGCAGAATGTGTTCTGCATAACCAACTATTCGGGTGCCGATCCGGAAGTGCCAAACGGTGTTGACAGCAGCTTCTATCCACGTCCAAGAACCTACTCGCTGAGCTTGGGACTGACGTTCTAAGTGAAAAGGGAAAAGTGAAAAGTGAAAAGGGAAAAGTGAAAAATCCTAATGCTTTAAACATATACTAAAAAGAAACATAATGAAACTAAAGAATATATTATATGGTGTGATGATGGGAACATCGTTGCTGACACTTAACACAGCTTGCACCGACGACCTCAACCAATATCCTCATAACGAAACAACATCTGAGCAGGTGTACACCAACGTGCAGAACTATGAGGCTGTGCTTGGAAAGATTTATGCCTCGATGACAGCCACAGGCCAGGAAAGCTCTGGCGTGGACTATTCATCCAATCATGGCGAGAACTACATGCGCACCTTCCTTAACCTTCAGGAAGGACCAACTGATGAGATGGCCTACTCGTGGCTTACGGGCGACGACATGACCAACATCTCGTTTATGAAGTGGGATGCCAACGACACTTGGGTGTCGGATATGTACTACCGTATTTATTACAACATCACACTCTGCAACGAGTTTCTGCGCAACTGTTCTGACTCTAAGATTTCGTCTTTCTCGGAAGCCGACCAGCAGAAGCTTCGCCGCTATCAGGCAGAGGCCCGTTTCATGCGCGCCTTGTTCTATTTCCATGCTCTCGACCTCTATCGCAACATCCCGTTCGTGACAGAGAACGACCCTATCGGCTCTTACGTTCCGCCACGCTACACTCCGCAGGAGACATTCAACTACATAGAGTCGGAGTTGAAGGATTGTGTGGCTAATCTTGCCTCGAAGGCCGATTGCCCTTACGGCGAGGCTTCGAAGGGAGCTGCCTACACATTGCTGGCAAAGCTTTATCTCAATGCCGAGGTTTACACCGGCGCAGCGAAGTATACTGAGTGCATCGAGGCTTGCAACAACGCCATTGCCCAGGGCTACTCGCTCAACAGCGACTATGCCCAGCTCTTCAATGCCGACAACGACAAGCGCACCAACGAGATTATCTTCGCCCTGCCGCAGGACCCCGACCATCTGCTCACATATGGTTCTACCACCTATCTTATATGTGGCTCGGCAAGCAGCACATCTACAGCGCAGAACTCTGCCGACCTTGGCGTGGCTTCGCCTTGGGGCAACTTCCGCTCACGTGGCAACCTTACAGCTAAGTTTGCCGATGGCGACAAGGACCACCGCTACATGTTCTTCACCGACGGACAGCAGCAGTATATCAGCGACTTCACCAACCAGCAGGATGGCTATCTCTTCATGAAGTGGACCAACCTCAAGGACAATGGCGAGACGGCATCCAACACCGCTTCTTATGGTGCAGCCACCGATTTTCCTCTCTTCCGTTTGGCTGATGTCTATCTGATGTATGCCGAGGCCGTGGTGCGTGGAGGCAATGGCGGTTCGCGCGAGCAGGCACTCAGCTATGTCAACGCTCTTCGCGAGCGTGCCTATGGCGACAAGAGCGGCAATATCAAGGAGAGTCAGCTCAACAAGGAGTTCATCATCGACGAGCGTGCCCGTGAACTCTATATGGAGGGCTATCGCCGTACCGACCTTATCCGCTTCGGCGAGTTCACCACATCTTCTTATGTGTGGGAATGGAAGGGCGGCACAAAGGAAGGTATGGCTGTTGACAACAAATACAACTATTATCCAATACCGTCGACCGACCTTACGGCAAATCCTAATTTGAAGAATGAGGAGTATTAAATAAAAAAAAAACACCCCAGCCTCTCCCTTGTAGGGAAGGGAGTGAAGTGTACTGCTCCTACTCACCTCCCTACGGAGGAGGGGTAGGGTGGGGCTTTAAACCTTTTTTTTAAAAAAATAATTATGAACAAGATATTTAATCAGATATTTCTGTACCTTTGCGTTGCTTTGCTTTTTGCAAGCTGCAACAATGACGGCGACACAATATATGTTGACGGAATGGCTCCGTCGGAACTAATAAGCACAACATCCGAGGTGAAGCTCGACATCAGTCAGCGTGCCAAGGTGGTGATGCAGCTCGCATGGAAGAATCCGACGCTGCTTTCAAGCGACGAGAACAATCCCGTGCCCAGTAATTTACTAAAAACCTATGTTGAGGCTTCTGCCTCGGAGGATTTCTCTGGAGCAACATCCACAGCCGTTACATCTCTTTCTAAAGCCTATACCGGCACAGAGCTTAACATGCTCGCCAAAACTCTTGGATTGCAGGTGAATGTGGCAGGACAGCTCTATTTCCGCATCAAGTCGATGGAGGGCGACAATATGGAGCCACATTATAGTAATGTGTGCCGTGTGTCGGTGACTCCTTACTTCGTAGACATGACTAAGCTTGCCGTGCTTGCTTCCAACAAGACCGATACTATTGCCTATCTGCACTCTCCCGAGGCAGACGGAGTGTATACTGGCTACATGAACGCAACGGCTTGGCTCAACTGTTGGTTCTATGAATATTCTGGCGACACTTGGGGCAACTATGCTGTTGACGGTCATGCTTTCGAGATTTCAAACGCAAGCGATGCTTGGAACTGCTGGTTTGCTGATGGTAGTGGTGCTTGGTTTGTGAAGGTTGACACCAAGGAGATGGAATGGACTGCTACTCTGCTCTCGCAGATTCGTGCCAATGGCAACGACATGACTTATTATTCTAAGCGTCAGCAGTGGGGCTACTACATCACTACCACAGCCGACAACGAGAAGGTGACGATAGATGCCGATGCCAAGGAGTACAACAAGACTACACGCACCGACTATGCCGAGGAGAAGACTCTGCATTTTGCCGCAGCTGACGGAAAACTCTCGCAGGCTTCTGCCTCTACTGGCATAAACATCGCCAAGGCTGGCACATATACTGTAATCGTGGCTGCTGACGGCAGCGGATACCTTACTTACTCGGTGGTTGAGGGCAAGGTAGACTTCACAGCTACCGATAAGCCTGAGACAAAATATCCTTCAGAACTCTTCATGGTGAACAAGGACGACGTATCTATCGACCTTGCAAATCTTGCAAAGACGGGCGATACAACCTACAGCGGAACATATACTCTTACAGCCGACTGGGAGAACTTCAAGATTGTTGACCGCGAGAACTCAGTGGTATATGGCTCTGATCCGAGCGACCTCTTCACTCTGTCTTCTGATGCTGGAGCATGGAACATTTGGTTTGATGATGGAGTAAAGGCTGGCGAGACCGTTACAGTTACAGTCGACCTGAAGACATTGAAATGGAGCTACAGCGTGGTGAAATAGTAACTCGTTGGCTTATGAATACGTTATCGTTTTTCATCAAGTAAAGGACGGTGAACAAGCTCTGAATAATAATAAAAAAAAGAAAAAACAAAACGACAAAAAAACGCTCAATACTTCATTCCCTCTCTGTAAGGGGAGGGTTGGAGTGGGGCTTATACCTTATGAATTATGAAGAAATCATTCCTTAAACCGCTTCTCTTCGCTGCTCTCGCGTTTTTCACGTTCTCTTCGTGCAGCGACGACAACGATACTGTTCCGCAGACAGAACCAACCTACGACATGACTGGTTTTGCCAAGGGTGCCGACGTGAGCTGGCTCACTCAGATGGAGGCTTCTGGCAAGAAGTTCTACAATGCCAAGGGTTCGGAGCAAGACTGCATGACGCTGTTGCGCGACCTCGGTGTCAACTCCATACGTCTTCGTGTTTGGGTGGACCCTGCAGATGGATGGTGCAACAAGAAGGATGTGCTTGCTAAGGCGTGGCGTGCGAAGAACCTTGGTGAGCGTGTCATGATAGACTTCCACTACTCCGACTCTTGGGCTGACCCAGGTCAGCAGACAATTCCTGCCGCTTGGAACGACTATAAGGACGACCTTGAGAAGATGAAGACAGCCGTGGCTGACCATACAAAGGATGTACTCAAGTATCTTAAGGACAATGGCATCAACGTGGAGTGGATTCAGATAGGCAACGAGACACGTGTGGGTATGCTTTGGCCGCTCGGTCTTGTAAGCAACGATAAGTTTGACAATTATGCTGCCCTCAACAATGCCGGCTATGATGCAGCCAAGTCGGTTTATCCCGAAGCTCAGTGCATCATCCACATCGACAAGGGCAATGAGCTTGGCGCTTACACCTGGATGTTCGACGGATTGAAGGCTGCAGGTGCCAAGTGGGATGTGATAGGAATGTCGCTCTATCCAGAGGATAACGACTGGCAGAAGGTGACCGACGATTGCCTTGCCAATATCTCTACTCTCGCCTCACGCTATAATACTAAGGTGATGATTTGCGAGATAGGTATGTCTTGGGACTCAGATAATGCTAATGCAATGATGCAGAAAATGGTGGACGGATGCAAGGCTAAGACAGAGTGTCTTGGCATATTCTACTGGGAACCGGAATGCTACGGAGGATGGAACGGCTACAACAAGGGAGCGTTCGACTCTAACGGCAAACCTACTTCAGTATTGACCGCGTTCGGCAGCAATGAAAAGAAATAGAAGGAAATATTAGTTGATTCTGGTGGCTGCGACAGTGATGCCGTGGCCGCCTACACATTATTTAAATTAGTAAAGCAATGAAGTTCATTTTATCATTTTTACTCCTATTGTCATTCTCGACAACCAAAGCCCAGACTCGTCTGCTTGGCGGCGACATCTCCCTTCTTCCAACTTATGAAAAGGCAGGGACAAAATTCGTTGACGCTAACGGCAAAGCACGTCCGTTGCTTAAGATAGCAAAAGACAATAAATGGAACGCGGCTCGTGTGCGCCTCTTTGTGAACCCCGCAGACGCTCCGTCAGAAAATAAGGACGAGGGTGTTTGCCAAAACCTCAACTATATCACTCCGCTCTGCAAGCAGATTAAGAAAGCAGGCATGAATCTTATGCTCGACTTTCACTATTCCGACACTTGGGCCGACCCTGGCAAGCAGTTCACTCCAAAAGCGTGGATGAAATGCTCACCAGTACAACTCTGTGATTCTGTTTATGAGCATACGGCACATGCCTTGAGACATCTGAAGAAGAACGGTTGTGCTCCCGACTTGATACAAGTGGGCAATGAGATTACTTTCGGAATGCTTTGGCCAACAGCAAAGACCGACCCGTTTGACGAAAAGAACTGGGATGTGCTGACCGATTTGCTGAAGAGTGGTGTGCGTGCGTGTCGTGAGGTGTGTCCCAATGCACGCATCATCATACACACAGAACATGCGGGCGATTGGGACGCGACAAAGAACTACTATATGCGCTTGCGCAACCATAATGTGGATTATGATATAATAGGACTGTCCTACTATCCTATGTGGCACAAGGACATACCCAACCTCTCACGAACACTCGACTCACTCGCTGTTGATTTCCCTAAGAAGGATATTATGATTGTAGAGACTGCGTTCTATTACTCTCACGACAACGACAGATGGGCAAAGTCAAAGGACGAACACTCCGACCTGTATGCTATATCTGAAGATGGTCAGGCGCAATTCACTAAGGAACTTGTGGATATGCTCAAGAAACATCCTAAAGTGACTGGATTATACTGGTGGTTTCCTGAAGAAAACGAAAGTGGAAAGAAAGTCATTGGCAGTTGGATAAATCGTGGTCTATTCAACAACCACACTGGAAAGGTGGTGAAGGCAATGAAAAACTTCGCCGACTATCGAAGCGATAACAATTATTAATGTGATAAACAACAATCTGAATATGAATAAATTAGCATTACTAACCCTTGCGCTTGCCACATCGGCTCTTTCTGCTACGGCTCAGCGCAGCACAATAAATCTGAAGACATGGCAGTTCTCGCGTGACAGCGTCAACTATAAGCCGGTGACCATTCCCCACGACTGGGCTATCAACGGACCCTTCGACAAGAAGTGGGACTTGCAGTTTGTGGCTATTGTGCAGAATGGTGAGACTGAGAAGACAGAGAAGTCGGGACGTTCGGGTGCTCTGCCTTGGATAGGACGTGGCTTTTATAAGACTACTGTTGACCTGAAGAAGTTGCCTAAGACTGCCATACTTGAGTTCGATGGTGCCATGGCCGATCCTCATGTGTATATCAATGGTAAGCTTGCCGGACATTGGGCTTATGGCTATAATGCCTTCCGAGTGGATGCTGCGCCTTACCTGAAGAAAGGAAAGAACGAGATAAGCGTAAGCCTGAACAACCGCGAGGAGAGCTCGCGTTGGTATCCTGGCGGTGGCCTCTACCGTCCGGTGCAGCTTGTCACCAATGCCGATGCAGCAACAATCAATCCTTGGGGCTGCTATTTCCGCACGGAGTCGATAGGCGATGGCAAGGCGGAGGTGAGCATCTGTACTAATATAAATAATGTGGACAAGACGCTTTCGATAGAAAACCAACTTGTTGATGCTGCTGGCAAGGTAGTGGCACAGTTTAAGTATGGCGACTTCGACGCTCAAGGAAATGTAGTGAAGAAGCTTACTGTTGACAATGCGCAACTCTGGTCGCCAGAGACACCTTATTTATATAAGCTCATCACACGTCTTTATCGCAACAACCGCCTTATAGACCAGACACAGCAGAAAGTTGGCATACGTACAGTACGTGTGGCACAGTATGATGGCTTTCAGTTGAATGGAGTCTCACGCAAGATAAAGGGTGTTTGTCTGCATCATGATCTTGGTCCGCTTGGCGCAGCTGTCAACAAGGCAGCACTCATCCGTCAGATTCGCACGATGAAGGATATGGGTTGCGACGCCATTCGCACGGCTCACAATATGCCCTCAACTTGGCAGATGGAGGTGTGCGACTCAATGGGTATGATGGTGATGGCTGAGAGCTTCGATATGTGGATTTATCCTAAATGCAAGAATGGCTATGCGCTTAACTTCAAGGAATGGGCGGATAAGGATATGGAGAATCTTGTGCTCAACCACCGCAACCATCCGTCAATAGTGATGTGGAGCATTGGCAACGAGATTCCAGAGCAGTGGAGCAAGGAGGGCAGAGACATTTCGGAGCACTTGCAGGACATCTGTCATAAACTCGACCCTACACGTCCCGTGACACAGGGTATGGATCAGGCTGAAGGTGCGTTGAAGTCAGGCTTTGCTCAGGTGATGGATGTTCCGGGCTTCAACTATCGTGTGCATAAGTACGACAACAACATCAAGCAGTTGCCCAAGGGATTCCTTCTTGGTTCGGAGACAGCCTCGACTGTAAGCTCACGTGGCGTGTATAAGTTCCCCGTTGAGGCTTCCGATTCAAAGACCTATGCCGACGGACAATGCTCAAGCTATGATGTGGAATACTGTCCGTGGAGCAATCTGCCCGATGACGATTGGCGTATGCAGGACGACCGCGACTATACCATAGGAGAGTTTGTATGGACAGGCTACGACTATCTTGGTGAGCCTTCGCCCTATGATGAGTATTGGCCTTCGCGTTCAAGCTATTTCGGCATCTGCGACCTTGCAGGATTGCCAAAGGACCGCTACTACTTGTATCGCTCACATTGGCGCAAGGATGATGCAACGCTTCATGTCTTGCCCCATTGGACTTTCCCGGGCAGGGATGGAGAGACAACTCCTGTTTACTGCTACACCTCATGGCCATCGGCAGAGCTGTTTGTCAATGGCAAGAGCCAAGGTAGGATAGTGAAGAATGCTGATACACGTCTCGACCGCTACCGCCTGCGTTGGAATAATGTGAAGTATGAGCCAGGCGAGATAAAGGTAGTGGCTTATGACTACGACGGCACTCCTAAGGGCGAAAAGATAATACGCACAGCTGGTGCTCCAGCGCGTATTGTGCTGAAAGCCGACCGCAACAGCATATCGTCGAAGGGTGAGGACCTCTCGTTTGTCACAGTATCAGTTGTTGACAAGGATGGCAATCCGTGTCCTACGGCAACCAACAAGATGAAGTTCAATGTATCGGGAGCTGCCAAATTCCGTGCTGCCTGCAATGGTGACGCAACATCGCTTGTGGCCTTCAACTCTACAGAAATGCCACTCTTCAGCGGAGAACTTGTTGTTGTGGTGGAAGGATTGAAACGCGGAGCTGCAACGCTTAGTGTTTCGGCTGACGGACTCACAACAGCGACGCTGCCAATAACTGTAGAATAATAATATAGAGGGTGTGTCGAAACTCAAACAAAAGCGGGCTGAAAGCCCAATGTTTGACTTTTGACACACCCCCCTAAACTTCTGTCTCCTTCCATTTTATTTCTCTTTTTTCATGCTCTGCTGACGTCTGTATTCCGTAGGCGACACACCAAGATGGCTCTTTGTGAATTTTCCAAAGAATGAAAGGTTGGGGAAGTTCAGTCGGTCGGCAATCTCCTTAATCGAGAGATTAGAGTGCTTGAGATAACGCTCAATCGCCTTCACCGTATATTCGTGTATCAGTTCAAGAGCCGTCTTACCGCTCACACTCTTGGATATGAACGACAGATATTTAGGCGTTATGCACAGTTCCTCGGCGTATTTCTTCACGGGGTAAGTCTTGCCATCGTTCTGGTTGAGCATTTCCATGAATTTGCTGAACAGCAGATTGGCTTGCTTCATGCTTCCGCCATCGTTGCTGTATTCCACGTGTGGCGCAATGATAGCGCACAACTCGAAAGCTGCACATTGGAAGATGCCGTGCATTATCTCCTTGTGGAAATAACCGTGGGGATGTTTTATCTTGTGGGCGATGATAGCATAATACTTGCTAACGAGAGCCTGGCGCTCAAGGTCGAGATGCACTACCGGATTCTTGGCAACATAAGCCAAGAGGTCAAGTGCGTCGCGGGTCATCTGCATGGTATTCTGCATAGACTTATAGGAGAAGCCAATGATTTTGCACTCGAAATCGGGTGACATCATCGAGTTGCTGAGATATGAACTTGGCAGGCATATCACCACGTCTCCTGCTTTGGCAAGATGCACTTTTCCGTTCATCTCACCTTGCAGACGTCCCTTTATACAGTATATCATAAGAACCATATCCACCTTCACCGTACCCTCCATTGACGATGCGTTGATGTTGTCGAGCACCATGATATCTCCATCGGAATAATCTGTTAGTCCCTTGCCTATGAAAAAGTCGTAGTCCAACTTCTTCTCGTTATTGTCGTTCATCATGTTCAGTTTTCTTTTATACGTTTATTTTGCAAAGATAGTCATTATTACCGAATGTAGTATGTACTATTTGTCTGTTTTTCTGTCCAAAAGGTTAAAATTAAAACTTTCTAATACTTTAAGCCAGCTGTATGCACGTTTTTGGACATGTAAAATAGAATAATCCCTCAAATCGTTATATTATTGCAATAATAATGTCGTAATTGATATAAATATACAGTAGACATGTATAAAATTGAAATAAATGATGCTTAATAATAAGAAAATATGTAACTTTGCACTCTGATTTACATACATAACGTATAACGCTTTTAAACAGATTAGAACATGAATGTAGCTATTGTTGGTGCGAGCGGAGCCGTAGGTCAAGAGTTCCTCCGTATTCTCGCAGAAAGAAATTTCCCGATTGATAACCTTGTGTTGTTCGGTTCTCACCGTTCAGCAGGCACTAAATATACTTTCAAAGGTAAGGAGTATGAAGTGAAGCTCCTCCAGCATAACGATGATTTCAAGGATATCGACGTGGCTTTCACATCAGCAGGTGGTGGCACTTCAAAGGAGTTTGCCGAGACTATCACCAAGTACGGTGCTGTGATGATCGACAATTCCTCAGCTTTCCGCATGTGCGACGATGTACCTTTGGTTGTGCCTGAGTGCAACGCGGCTGATGCTCTCAACCGTCCACGTGGCATTATCGCCAATCCTAACTGCACCACTATCATGATGGTTGTAGTGTTGAAGCCGCTTGAGGCACTGAGTCATATCAAGCGCATCCACATCGCAAGCTATCAGAGTGCGAGTGGTGCTGGTGCGGCTGCTATGGCTGAGTTGCAGCAGGAATACAAGGAGCTTGTTAACAACGAGCCTGTGACTGTTAGCAAGTTCCCTCATCAGCTCGCCTACAACGTTATTCCTCAGATTGACGTGTTCACCGACAACGGATACACCAAGGAGGAGATGAAGATGTTTAACGAGACTCGCAAGATTATGCACAGCGACGTGCGCTGCTCTGCAATGTGCGTGCGTGTAAGCTCGCTGCGCTCTCACTCTGAGTCGGTTTGGATTGAGACAGAGAAGCCTATCTCGGTAGAGGAGGCACAGAAGGCTATTGCTGCCGCTCCTGGCTGTACACTCAAGGACGATCCCTCAAACCTCGTTTATCCTATGCCGCTTGAAACTGCTGGCAAGGATGATGTGTTCGTAGGACGTGTGCGCAAGGACCTTGCAGACGATTGTGGCTTGACATTCTGGCTTTCTGGCGACCAGATTCGCAAGGGTGCAGCACTCAATGCAGTGCAGATTGCAGAGTATCTGCATAGCGTGGGCGACTTGAAGTAATTTATAATTTATAATTTACAATAAAAAAGGATGAGTATATGTCTACACACTATCGTTGAGTGTTTTGGCATATACTCATCCTTTTTTTCTTTTGTCTGTTAAGCCTGCAAGCGCAAGTTAATTATCTTCCTAAATACTTATCTTCAAGATATTTGCTGAGCGACTCTTTGTAAATGTCGCCAACGGGCAGATAGGTGTCTTTGTCCATTACGACGCGGTTTTTGGTTACCTCTTGCACCTGTCGCATGTTTACTATATATGAGCGGTGGATGCGTAGGAAATGTGAAGGCAGATGTTCCTCCATCTTTTTCATGCTGAGCAACACAATAAGTGGTCGTTGGTCCATGATATGCACCTTGAGATATTCCGACATTCCCTCAATATAGCGTATGGTTGAAATGTCAACACGCACAACACGATGGTCGGTCTTAAGGAAAAGATCGTCGTTGTTGGCTGATGGCAATGGTGTGGTTGTATGTTGTATGGCATTTGGCTGGGATGAATGAGCCATACCTACATTGTTTTCAAGTTCATACCGTTTCTTCACTTTCATTGCCGCACGTCGGAAATCATCAAGGCTGAACGGTTTGAGCAGATAGTCTACGGCATCAACCTTGTAGCCATCCACGGCATATTCTGAATAGGCTGTGGTGAACACCACAATAGGCGGAGCTGCCAATGAGCGCACGAAGTCCATACCGTTGATGTCGGGCATGTTAATATCTACGAAGATGGCGTCCACCTGCTCGTTGTCCATTATCTCGCGTGCTTCTATTGCACTAAGACATTCACCCACAATTTCAAAGTATGGTATCTTTGTGGCGTAGGCGGCGAGCTGCTGCAAGGCGAGTGGCTCGTCATCTATAACAAGAATTCTAATCATATATATATTCGGTCTATTGGTTGTTTGGTGCCAGCGGAATGTCAAGCTCTACTTCGTAGATGTCTTTTCCTTCCTTTATGTCTAATTTGTAATTCTCAGGGAATCGCAGGTCGAGACGCTTGCGTACATTTACGAGTCCCATGCCTCCGTCCTTCTTTTCTTCCTCCGGTTGTGGCGGTCGGCTGTTGCGGCAGTTGAAAAGCAGTCGGTCGTTGCTTATGTTTATTGTAACTTCGACAAACGAATCGATGCGGTAGCTTATGCCGTGCTTGAAGGCGTTCTCTACGAAGATAATGAGCATGAGTGGTGGCATCATAAGTTCTGGTAATGTGTCGGGAATGTTTACATTTATGCGCACGCGGTCGGTGTAGCGTAGTCGCATCAGTTGCACGTAGTTTTGCAGAAACTGCACTTCGCGTGGCAAGGCAACGAGTTTGTTGTTTCCTTCGTAGAGAATATAGCGCATCATCTTCGACAATTCCACGATGGTCGACTTAGCCCTTTCGGGATTGATGTCGACAAGGGCGTGAATGTTGTTGAGGGTGTTCATGAAGAAGTGTGGGTTCACCTGATACCTGAGATACTTGAGTTGTCGCTCCAAGTTGTGTCGCTCTATTTCCACGAGAACCTTGGCATCCTCTTGCGATTTGAAGTAGAGTTTTACGCCAAGGTTCATGCCCATGAGCAGCAGTCCGCCAAGTATTGCCACCATCTCTCCTGGACCCATCATGGACCAAGGATTGACAGGGCGCATCTCTGGATTACGTTTGGCTGGACGCACAATGTCGGGATGTTTGTATTCATATTCCATCATCTCTTCGCCTGGATACCATCTGTCTCGTTTGTCTTGACCGTGAGATGGTCGAATAAGCCATAGGCACAACATAGCAACCATGAGCAGGCCCATGCTGAGCGTAGTGTAAAGACAGGTGCGCCGTTTCAATATGAGTAGTGGGGCAAGCAGGAAGTTGTGTATGGCGAACATGACAATCCACACAGTATTGAATTTCCATGCGTTGAGTATTTCTGCCCACGAGAAGTCGATGTCTGGGTTGCCAGACATTCGCATATACAGTCCCATCACGGGTGCCAGATAGATTACTATCCACATTATTGTATATATAACGTGTTCCTTGCGGTAGTTCATTTTGTTTGAGTTTAACTGGGCAAATGTATACATATATTATAAATTGTGGAAATTAATTCAACGAATGGGTAAATATGTTAAGTAGCCTTTATTTATAATCGAAGAAATGACTATAAATAAAGGCGATGCTAATTTTAGTATTCCGTTTTTTCTGCATTATGTTCCCACATACGGAATGCTTCTATTGCTTCCGTTCCGAGCAAACGTTCCATTGTCTTATGGCGTTTGGTTGGCGGCAATGATATCTCCTGATAAATGAAATCGTCGTCGAAGCCTATGGCGGCAGCATCCTTCCGGTCGTTGGCATAGTAGATATGGTCGAGGTGTGCCCAGTATATAGCACCCAGGCACATGGGGCAAGGCTCGCATGATGTGTAGATGTCGCATCCGCTGAGGTCGAAAGTGCCAAGTCGGCGTGTTGCCTGACGTATGCAGTTCACTTCGGCATGTGCTGTTGGGTCGTTGTCTATGGTTACACTATTGGATGCTTCGGCTATGATATCATTGTCACGTACTATGACGGCACCAAACGGACCGCCACCAGTGCGCACGCTTTGCTCTGATAGGGCAATGGCGCGTCGCATGAATTCTGATTTCTTTTTTTCCATAAAAGTTGTTTAATGTTAATGTTATGTTTGTTTATCCTACCAGTTCTACGTATGTTCTAATTGCGTCCTCAATCTCGCTGATACGTATGAACTCATCAGCAGAATGAGAACGCGAAGACTCGCCAGGACCAAGCTTCAACGACTCCCACGGCATGAGAGCTTGGTCGCTCAGTGTGGGTGAGCCGAAAGGTCGCTTGCCCATGCTTATGAGCCGTTGCACAAGAGGATGACTCATAGCTATGCTTGAGGAGTGAAGACGGAAGGAACGGGCTTTGCATTCGCTGCGTATGTTGGAGCAGATAAACTCGTATACCTCCTCGTTGGTATAAAGCTCGTTGGTGCGTACATCCACAATGGCTCGACACTCGTCGGGCACCACATTATGCTGAGTGCCGGCATTTATCACGGTGGCATTCATCACCGTTGGTCCGAGAAAATCGCTAATGCGCTTAAATCTATAGTCGCGTATCCATACAAGGTCGTCGAGCATTGCATACAGAGCGTTGATGCCCTCGCCACGGGCTGCATGTCCGCTCTTGCCATGGGATGTTATGTCAAGCACCATAAGTCCCTTTTCTGCCACGGCGGGCTGCATCCCCGTTGGCTCGCCTACGATAGCCACATCAATATGTGGCAACAGAGGTATGGCGCGGCTTATGCCGTCCTTGCCCGACACTTCTTCCTCTGCCGATGCGAGATACATTATATTATAGTAAAGGTTGTCCCGAGTGGAGAGGATGCGGAAAGCCTGTAGTAAGGCTACAAGTCCTCCGCCACAGTCGTTGGAGCCGAGTCCATAGAGTGTGTCATCTTCGATAGTGGGCGAGTAAGGGTCGCGTGTCCATGAAGCCACTGGGCGCACTGTGTCGATATGTGCGTTAAGCAGCAATGTGGGTTTTGATGCGTCGTAGTAAAGTGGTTCAACCCATACGTTGTTGGCTTCGCGGTGTGGAGCAAAGCCAAGCCGTTTTAGTTCGGCCTCCATAATGTCGGCTGCAGCTTTCTCGTCGCGGCTTGTCGATGGTGTGGCTATGAGTCGTTGTAGCAGGTCTACGGCATCAGTGGTGTATTGCTTGATGTTGTCCATGTATTATAATATTATGTTGTCGAGTTGGTGTATAGTGGCTCTCACTCTTTCGGCTGACGTGTACATGAGTGTGGATTCGTCGGCTCCGCTGTCGCCCATGTAAACATCGCTGTTGATGTATTCCATACGACTCTTCACTGGTGTGCGTGCCGAGAAGTGGAACTCGCTCACTCCGCTTTGTTCTTGAATCTTGCGTATGTTGTTCTCGTTTACTCCACATCCTGCGAGAATGGTTATCTTGCCGTTGGCTTGCTCCTGAAGTTCTTTGAGCAAAGGAATGCCTTGTTCGGCTGTTGGTTGTTGACCTGATGTGAGCACGCGGTCGATACCAAGTTCTATCAGTTGGTCGAGGGCTTTATAGGGATTGTTGCAGCGGTCGAAGGCACGGTGAAAAGTTATGGACATGCCTTTGGCTGCATCCACAAGTCGGTGGCATTGCTCCATGTCGATAGCACCATCTGTCTTGAGGCAGCCTATCACCACGCCATCCACGCCAAGCTCACGACACATATTTATATCTTCTTCCATGCGCTCCACCTCAAGAGGTGTGTAAAGGAAGTCGCCACCACGTGGACGTATGATTACGTGCATACGGGTGGTGGTGAGCAGGCGTCGTGCCACCTTTATCTCGCCATACGATGGTGTTGTGCCTCCTTCGGGTATTCCTGCGCACAGTTCAACACGGTTGGCCCCGCCTTCCTGTGCGGCAAGGCAACTCTCAACGCCGTTGGCACATATCTCAAATTGAAATTCCTTTTTCATGTAGTGTGTTGCTTATTGTTTCTTTATCGACTACGAATATACGGTAAAAAAACGATTACAGCAAATTTTCATGGCATTAACTATGTGAACACTATGCTAATATACCGATAGGTTATTAATGAATGTTAATCTTGTTCATAAAATCAATCTTTTATCGTTACTATAGTATAAACAATAAAAGATAAAGGTTTGAACGAAAAGGAATTTGAACATATCGCCCCACAGTTGCGTCGACGTGCTATAGCTGCCGCACGTAGCTGTGGACTCGACAGCGACGAAGCGGAGGATGTGGCACAAGACGTGCTGCTGAAGCTGTGGTCGCTGCGTGAAGATATTGCTTCAAATGTAGCGGCTGGCCCTCAGCGTACTACGTCCGAACGCATGGCTGCTTTTGCCTACGTGGCTGCCCGCAACCTTTCTCTCGATTGTATGCGCAAGCGTCATACAGTGCCAATAACCGATCGTCCCGTGATTGATGAACGCAATGCTCAACCCGACGTTGTGCTTGAGAATGCCGAAAACGAGCGTTGGTTTGAAAGTAAGTGCCGCTTATTGCCATCCACGGAATACCGTGTGCTTAACTTGCGTCAGGTGGAACGGCGTAGCGACGAAGAAATTGCTGCTATTCTTGGTATTGGCGTCGCCTCTGTGCCGACACTTTTGTCGAGAGCGCGAAGGAAACTGCTTGAGGCGGTGAGGAAGCGTGGATTAGGCTGACAGGAATAGTGAGCAAGCCAAGTTGGCAAAAAGAAAACAAAATAAAACTTGGTTAAATAATAAACTGAGTTAAGTTCCAAAACAATTAATGACTAATAATTAATAATTAAAGATATGACCCGACAAGAAGCATCAATACTTATCACTCGTTTTCTCGATGGCACAACAACCGTAGAGGAAGAGGCGGTTCTTGCCCGCTATTTGCGCGATGCTCGCGACTTACCCGATGAATGGCGGGCATATCGCGAAATGTTCGCCTACTTTGATAGTGGAATGCCATTAGGCGAATTGCCTGAATTTGACGGGAGCGCAACAAATGCTGACGCGCAAAATAAGACAAGTGACTCTGACGTTTGCAATCAACAAGCTTCGCATCGCCATAAACTCTACAGGATGGCTGGATGGGCAGTGGCTGCTGCCGCTGCTGTGGCTCTGATGGTAGTGATGCACAGGCCTTTTAGTATGGAACCTTCAGTTCCTGCTAATAATATAATGTATAGTCATGTGGCAGAACCAAAGGATTCAGCCATACAGGAGCAGATGCCAGAGGCAGAGCTTGAACATCGACATGAGAACAAGTTCCGCAAACAGGACAATTCTCACAGGAAAGCCAAAACTCGCAAGGAGGATGCTGGACAACGTATATTGCGCCATCGCTATGATGTGGCTCCGCCAAAACGCTACTTTGCTACGGCTACAGAACAGGTTGCTGATAGCCTCCTCATGGAGTCTGATCGACTTGTCGCAGAACAAAAAGTACTTGTGGAAGAACAAGAAAAGTTGTATGAGGATGTACAGGAGCTGGAGAAAATCATACAGGAGACGATACGTCTTGTGGATGACGCCCGAAATGAACTTATAGCAAATGGCGATTTTGAGGATTATGACGACAGCATGTAGATAGCTGTGCTTTCTTCCTTATTGGCTAATGAATACATACACAATTATTAAAAACCAAATAAACGAAAATATGAAAAAGGTAAAGATGTTGCTTATTGTCATGGCAATGTTGCCTACATTTGCCATGGCTCAGACAGGTATAGACAAGGCTTTAGAACAATTAAAGCGTAGTGGTGTTGAAGAAATCTCGGTAAGCAAGGAGACTGACATTGATGATGATGGCAAGCGTTGTGTTTATGAGGTTTATGGATATGAAGTGCCTAAGATAAGCTCGCAGTTCAAGAAACTCCTTGCAGCGTTCGACGACGAGAAAAAAAATGCTTATTCAGTAAATAAGCGAATGAAGGGTGCGTCTGGCGAACCGCTGAGTATAGGATATGGCAAGAATGCAGAAAAGTCGAAGGAATTTGGAACAAGCACCGACCGTAACTACTTCATGCTTTTCTTTCAAGATCCGAAGGATGGGTTGCGCCGTATGTGCTATGTGCTTACATGGTATGATTCCAAAATGTCTTCGAGTTCCTATACTGTTTATCTGACTTATATCTATAGCAAGGACCCGAAGCGCATAGAGAAGAAAACGCAGTCTGACGATGACAGGCAAACATCGATAACAGTGCGGCCTGATGGCACAATCATTAAGATGAATCGTATAACAGGCAACACCGTGGTACTACATCCACAGAATGCTGACGGGAAAGATTCTAATAAGGAGGTTATAAAGACCGGCTACGACTTTATAGTTGCCTTCAACGATTTGCGCAGCCAGTATGTGAGGGCTGTGGATTTTGCCGGCAAAGACCAGACGTTCTTCTCTGAGCAGATAATGAAGATAGTGAATTCCATTCTCGAACTGTGTCATAATCACAACAAGGTGCTTAGTGTAATCGAGAAGAACACATGTTGCAGTATGCTTGATGATATGAAGCGCAATTCACGCGACAAAGGTGTGCAGGAGGCTTTGGGACTTGCGGAAAAATATGTGAGAGGCCTTTAATTCTTGATAGTATGCTGTTAAATAAGATTAAATAATATGCATAAATAGTCGGCAAATACTCACGTGTGATAGAAAATGTGTAATTTTGCAGACCGATTAATCGGGGATACACTTAGAGTCCCCATGCATGAGAGTGTTAATAGCGCTCGCTAAAGAATAGGCCAAGCGGCGTGGTTAGAGAATCGCTCGTGCAAAATAAAAAGAAATGTTTTTTAGTAGTAATTTTTAAATTTAACAATGAACACTTTAAGTTACAAGACTATTTCCGCCAACAAGGAAACAGCTAAGAAGGAGTGGGTGGTTATCGATGCCACAGACCAGGTAGTAGGTCGTCTCTGCTCTAAAGTAGCAAAATTAATCCGCGGAAAGTACAAGCCAAACTTCACACCTCACGTAGACTGTGGAGACAATGTAATCATCATCAACGCTGCCAAGGCAGTTTTCACTGGTAAGAAGGAAACTGACAAGGTTTACACTCGTTATACTGGCTATCCAGGTGGACAGCGCTTCAATACTCCGGCAGAGCTCCGCAAGCGTCCTGATGGAATGGATAAGATCATCCGTCACGCTGTAAAGGGTATGCTCCCGAAGGGTCCTCTTGGTCGTCGCTTGCTCGACAACCTCTATATCTATGATGGCACAGAGCACAAGCACGAGGCTCAGCAGCCGAAGGCTATCGATATTAACCAGTATAAATAAAGCATAGAAGATGGAAATGATTAATGCAATTGGTCGCCGTAAGAGTGCCGTAGCTCGTGTTTATCTCACAGAGGGCACTGGTAAGATCACTATCAACAAAGTAGAACTCGAGAAGTACTTCCCATCAGCAATTCTGCAGTACGTTGTTAAGCAGCCGCTGCTTTTGCTCGATGTGGCAGAGAAATATGATATCAAGGTAAATCTTGACGGTGGCGGCTTCACAGGCCAGAGCCAGGCTCTCCGCCTCGCTATCGCACGCGCACTCGTTAAGATCGACGCTGAGGACAAGAAGACACTCAAGGCTCAGGGCTTCCTTACACGTGACGCCCGTGAGGTTGAGCGTAAGAAGCCGGGTCAGCCGAAGGCACGCCGTCGCTTCCAGTTCAGCAAGCGTTAATATTTGGACACTGGCTGATACACCTTATTATATATATGTGTGGCTTAGCCAAACTCCAAAGTTTAGCATCCAAACTCGTGAGACCGAATACGAATTGGAATATTTGAATCTTGAATTAGGAATTAAAGTTTTGAATTGAAGATTTCTGAATAGTGAGTTTATTCTCAATATTCAAAATCATCATTCAAAAATGAACAATTCAACATCGGCGCAGCCGACAATTCAAAATTCAACACTCAACATTCAAAATTCGTTACTCTCGGGCTGGTTCAATTCAACTCAAAGGAAAGTAAACAAATTAACAAACAAAGAAATGTCAAGAACTAATTTTGACCAGTTGTTAGAGGCAGGCTGTCACTTTGGCCACCTCCGTCGTAAGTGGAATCCCGCAATGGCTCCTTATATCTTCATGGAGCGTAACGGCATTCATATCATTGATTTGCACAAGACCGTAGCTAAGGTTGACGAGGCTGCTGAGGCTTTGAAGCAGATCGCAAAGTCAGGCAAGAAGATCCTGTTCGTCGCTACTAAAAAACAGGCTAAGGACATCGTTGCTGAGAAGGCAGCGAGCGTTAACATGCCTTACGTTATCGAGCGTTGGCCGGGCGGTATGCTCACCAACTTCCCGACTATCCGCAAGGCTGTGAAGAAAATGGCGAACATCGACAAGCTCATGAACGACGGAACATTCTCTAAGCTCTCTAAGCGTGAGCTTTTGCAGGTGACACGTCAGCGCGCTAAGCTGGAGAAGAACCTCGGTTCTATCGCCGACTTGACTCGCCTTCCGAGCGCTTTGTTCGTTATCGACGTGATGAAGGAGAATATCGCAGTGAAGGAGGCTAACCGCCTCGGTATCCCTGTGTTTGCTATGGTCGACACAAACTCTGACCCACGCAACATCGACTACATCATCCCGGCTAACGACGACGCTAAGGATTCTATCGACGTAGTTCTCTCTGCTTGCTGCGGTGCTATCGCAGAAGGTCTTGAGGAGCGCAAGGTAGAGAAGGCTGACGAGAAGGCTGCCGCTGAGCAGAAGGAGGGCAAGGCTCCTCGCAAGGCTCGCAAGGAAGAGGCTGCTGCCGAGTAATTTTTCGCAACAACATAAGATCGGGAATTCTTTATCAGGAATGGAGAATTTCCGATTTTTGGGTTAATACCCAAGGGGTTTGGTCAACCGACTTATATGCATTTATGCCTAAATGGGTTTATGTGCATCTTACCTAAATGATTATGTGCTTCATGCCTAAATGGGTTTATGCTTTACACCTGAATGGTTGAATATATGTTATATGTCTCCCGACCATAAATCTCAACAGTCAATAAATAATTAACAATTAATAAATAATAATTTAAGACAATGGCTATTTCAATTGAAGATATCAAGAAGCTTCGCGCCATGACTGGTGCAGGTCTTGCTGACGTAAAGAAGGCTCTCACTGAGGCTGAGGGTGATTTCGATAAGGCTAAGGAGTTGCTCCGTGAGCGTGGACTCGCTATCGCTGCTAAGCGTTCTGACCGTGAGACATCTAACGGTTGCGTGCTCGTTAAGAAGGTGGGCACTTTCGCTGCTATGATCGCTTTGAAGTGTGAGACCGACTTCGTTGCCAACGGTGCCGACTTCATCCAGTTGACACAGGACATCCTCGACGCTGCTATCGCTGCTAAGGCTCAGACTCTCGACGAGGTTAAGGCTTTGAAGCTTGGCGAGGCTGACGTTCAGGCTGCTGTTACACAGCGTTCTGGTATCACTGGCGAGAAGATGGAGCTTGACGGCTACAACGTACTCGAGGGTGAGAACATCGAGGTTTACGACCACATGAAGAAGCACACTCTTTGCACAATGGTTCAGCTCAACCAGAACAACGAGGAAGCTGGTCACAAGATCGCTATGCAGGTAGCTGCCATGAAGCCTATCGCTCTCGACGAGGCTTCTGTACCCGAGGCTGTTAAGGAGGAGGAGTACAAGGTTGCTGTTCAGAAGACTAAGGACGAGCAGATTGAGAAGGCTGTAGAGGTAGCTTTGAAGAAGGCTGGCTTGAATCCTAACCACTTCGACTCTGAGGACCACATCGAGTCTAACCAGGGCAAGGGCTGGATCACAGCTGAGGACGTTGCTAAGTTCCGTGAGATCAAGGAGACCGTTTCTGCTGAGAAGGCTGCCAACCTCAACGAGAATATGATCCAGAACATCGCTAAGGGTCGTGTAGGCAAGTTCCTCAAGGAGAACTGCCTCGTTTGCCAGGAGTTCCAGTTCGGCGACGGCGACAAGCAGAGCGTTGCTGACTTCCTCAAGAAGCAGGACAAGGATCTGAAGAT
>OBRN01000011.1_pt1 | contig 75165 bp, 71 predicted proteins | sample 1475621 | NCBI WGS metagenome assembly OBRN01 (sample SAMEA3360684, study PRJEB22359) | human gut metagenome | biome: ENVO:urban biome; feature: ENVO:human-associated habitat; material: ENVO:feces | place: Bangladesh | collected 2011 | reverse complement strand
TGATATGCTTCGCCTGAACCAGTCGGTCACGATAATCACGAAGCGCAGAAAGAACGATGCGGTTGTTCTCAGGATGTTCCTTGTCAGCAAAGAGGCGACCGCTCATGCAGTCCTTCAGACAGTTTGGCTGGTCGTAAATCTCCTTCAGCATAAAGTGGTCAAAGCCCCCCTTGCTCAACTTGCTGATGTCCAAATCCACGGTCTTGATATCATAATGACATGCCGAATGCTCCAGGTTGATGATATTCAACTCTTCACCCACACGGATGTCCGCAATCTGACCATCATCCAGATACACCACCTTATCCGTATGCTCCACGATAGGCGTAGCATCACTGGCGATATAGAAGTCCAGGTTATCCTTACCCACGCCAACTACCAGCGGACTAGACTGGCGTGCTGCTACCAGATGGCTAGGATTATTCTTCTCGACAACGGCAATGGCATACGCACCGATGGCATCGTTCAAAGCCTGGCAGACGGCAGAAACCAAGTCCTTGCCATTCTGCTGGTAGTAGAAATCAATCAACTGTACCAGCACCTCGGTATCGGTAGTACTCTTGAACTCATAGCCCTTCTCGATGAGCTGTTCCTTCAATACCTGATAGTTCTCAATGATACCATTATGCACCAAAGCCAGGTCACCGCTCATGCTCACATGAGGATGGGCGTTGGTAGCAGAAGGCTCACCATGGGTAGCCCAGCGGGTATGGGCGATACCCACATGACCACTGCAATCCTTTTCGGCAGCCATCGCCTCCAGGTTGCTCACCTTACCCTTCGTCTTATACACATTCAGTTGATCCTCACTATTTATCAATGCCACGCCGGCGCTGTCATATCCACGATACTCCAGTTTCTTCAAGCCCTCGATGAGGACGGGATAGGCATCATTCTGACCAATATATCCAACTATTCCACACATAAATTTATTACTTCCTTTTTAATTTGTTATTTTTTGATTTGTTTCTTCCAATCCAGGAATCTCATGATGAGCAGAATCTGTTCCTCCCACTTATCACTCAATCTCATCGCCTCCTCCTTGCTATAGGCAGGATGGCTCTTGGTGAAACCACTAAATATCTCATCAATACAAATACTCCCCTCCGTTTCGTGAAGGGTATTTATCAAATCGAACATCCGTGCCTCATCACTGGGACGAAACGACTCCGGATGTTCAGACAACCAAAGGTTGAACTTACTTTTACTCTCTTTGTTCATAAATCAAAAACTACAGTTTATTTCTTAAAGTTGTATAACTTTTTTGAATTATAATCCAACAATTCTGTAAGTAACCAGCAAATTCCTTACAGAAATACATCTTTCAGAGGATCCTCATCATCAGGATAAAGCTCCTGATAATCCGCCTCCAGATCCTTGAACACCTGAGCGATAAACTCCTGCTTCGCCTTGCTGCCGTGCTTCTTCATCAACGCTGAACGAAACAGACAGTAAAACTGCGGCAAAGAAACTCTACCCTCTTAGGCATGGTTAACCGATTTCTGACTCATGTGGCCAGCCGCCTTCAAGGTTCTGACCACATCATGTGACCCGCCAAGGATGACATCTATCAATCCCTTCAAGGTCTTCTCTGTTCTATTGAAATGTTTCATAGAATAGTTTTTTTTTAAAATTAATAAATTATTTTGTTTAAAATATCTTAAAAACGCACCTTTTTGTACCCAATACATAGGTACAGAATTTTAGGCGGTTTCAGAAAAACTTCGTATATTCGCAACCGATTACAGAGGCTGAAGCTGAACTTATAGGTCTAACCTTTTATATAAGCAGCGCATGCGAAAGAATATAAAGAAATGTAATTCAATACGTTAGATAGGGTATTTAACACTGTTTTAACACGTGTTTTTTTGCATATTCACTATTCAGAGTTCACATGTTCAGCATTTTGAGCTCAGATATTCAGCCTCAAAAGTCAAGAACATCTAAAAACAGAACCAGCATGGTAAAAACAGCAACAAACCATGAAGTACCAGAGGTCATGCCCTCTTACTTCCAGAGTATCCAATCTACCGAGAGTCATCCGCTTAACTCTTGGGAGTCGTTGAGAAACTTCATCGTAAGCGATCCTGTCATCAAGCGCAGTACCGACTTCTACCGCCAGCGCCTGCAAATCAGCAAGAAGTACGCCGACGAACTGAAGCCCCTGGGGGCTGCCATCACCATTTCGGCACAGATGGACGGCTACGGCAAGAAGCTGGAGAACTTCGTCAAACCCACCTACTGCCTCATGGTGGAGTTCGACAAGGTGCCTACCGACCAGATGGAGCACATCAAGCAGCTCATCACCCAGGATGAGTACACCATGGTGTGCCACCGCAGCATCAGCGGCAGAGGATTCCATATCTTCTGCAAGTACGATCCATGCGATGACGAGGACATCTCCATCCTCGAACTCTTCGGCCTCATGATCGAGAAAGCCCAACTGCACTACGACCAGCTGCTGGGCCTGGCATGCGACAAGGGCTGCTGCGACATCACCCGAAATGCCGGACTAGCCCACGACCCGGAGGCTTACTTCAACTGGAAGTCAACTCCCTTCACCCTCGACCATGGCGACGTGAAGAAGATCTACATCAAAAAGGCTTCCGAAGCCAAATACCGCAAGCGCCCTGGTCCCAAGAGCAAGAAGGCGCAGCAGCAAAGCGCCAAGTTTGCCCCCATCACCATCGAAGAAGTAGATTCCCAGCTCAGCGAACTCCTCCGCCAGTGGGGCTACGACTTTGAGCCAGGCCGCCACAACGAGTATGTGTTCCACTGGGCAAAGTGCTGCGTAAGATACGGCATCGCCCAGGAAGAAGCACTCAAGTTTGCCGATGCCAAGTTTGGCACCAACTATCCTGATACCGCCGCCGTGGTAAAATCCTGCTACAAGCATACCGGGCAGTTCGGCACCTGGCATTTCTATCGCAAGGGCGAGGGCTACAGCAGCCGACCTACCGTCAAGACCATCAAGCAGTGGCTCTCCACCCACTATGACTTTCAGCGCAACATCGTAACCGGTTTCTACGAACTGCGCAGCAAGATGGTCTATACCGGCAAGTTCCTCAAGTTCACCCGCATCGACGACAACATCGAGAACTCGCTGTGGGCAGAAATGAACGAGGCAGGTCTCAACGTTTCCGACAGAACCCTCAACAGCATCATCAACAGCGATTTCAGTACCCCTTTCAATCCGCTGGAAGAATATCTGAAGAGTCTGCCCAAGTGGACCAAGGGGGAGGACCCCGACTATATCGACCAGCTAGCCGACCGCATCCAGGTGGCCAACAAGCCGGATTATGAACATACCCAGGCAGACTTCCGCTACTACTTCAAGAAATGGCTGGTAGCGATGGTGGTGGCGTGGCTGGTAGCCAAGGTAGTGAACCAGTTCATCCTCATCTTCGTGGGCAAGGGCGGCATCTTCAAGACCACCTTCTTTGCCTACCTCCTGCCCCCATCCCTTCGTGAGTACTTCCTCAATGACTCCACTGCCAACTATACCGACAAGGATTTCATGGAGGCATTTGCAAGCAAGGCGCTGCTCTGCCTGGATGAGTTTGAAACCGTGTTCGGCAAGAACCTGAGTGCCTTCAAGAGCAACATCACGAAGCTCACCTTCTCCATCCGCCGACCGTATGACAAATACCGTTCCGAGCTGCCCCACCGGGGTTCGCTCTGCGGCACCACCAACAGCCAGCAGTTTATCAGCGACGAGGAGAACCGCCGCTATTCCCCTTGGATTGTGCAGAGCATCGAGAGTCCGATAGAGCACCCCATCGACTACGACCACGTCTATGCCGAAGCCCTGGCGCTGGGTCAGGAAGTGATGAAGGGGGAGAAGGGCAGCGGGCATGCCTGGACCTTCTGGCTGACGAGAGCCGACATCGAACAGATGCGGGTTCACAACCGCCTGTTCATGGTAGCGAACTATGCCGAGGAACAGATTCTGAAGTATTACAGAGTTCCGACTCCAGACACGGATATCCGCTTCATCAAGTTCCGCTATACGAGTGAGATTCTGGAGAAGATAGGCGTAAACCCGGCCCTTCGTCAGAACCTGAACTCCCACAACATCGGTTCCATCATGTCTCGCCTGGGCTTCAAGAAGATTCACAAGGCACAGGGCAATGGCTGGGCTGTGATAGAGAAGGAAGTCACCGAGCTGAACAGTGACTCAGCTATCAGTCCTACCGATACCGTGGAGGATTAACCAAGTGACTTACGATGGCTAAGTGACTAGTTTACGATGGCTAAACAAGTCATTTACGATGGCCAAGTAAGTCATTTACAGATGCCAAGTAAGTTATTTACGTTGGCGGAAAATATATTTATTCAATCCATAAAAACTGTTTTTATGAATCAACACAGTTACACCAAGCAAGAGTTAGCTCTGCTTTACTTTCCAGATGCCACTCCCGAAGTGGCAAGTGCCCATCTCAGAAGATGGATTATCCTTTGCGAGCCGCTTTACGAGCAGCTCCTGAAGACCGGTTACAGCAAGTGGGCGAAGGGCTTCACCCCCACCCAGGTATCGTATATTTTCGCCTATTTGGGAGAACCATAAGAGAAAGAAACATAGGAAACCGTGAGAATCCGTGAAAATCCGTTAGAAACCATGAGAAACCGTGAGAAACCGTGAGTTGCGCTTTCCGGATTTCGTATCTTTGCATTGTCTTTGAAACACAGAGGCAGAGTCGAATCCGGAGAGCGCGCCTTCGGACGGAAGCAGGGGGATAGGCCCTTTCCCCTCATGACTCTTAGTTCATAACCAAATTTCAAACATTTGATTCGAGTAGTTTTATATCAGAACACGAACGCAAAGATCAAGGAAGCGTACAACAAGTGGTTTCCACGAGTAGTAACCGATGAGACCATTGGTCTCGAAGAGTTGGCAGAGCACATGGCTAGCCACAACACCCCCTACAGCAAGGGAGCGATTCTAGGCATGTTGACGGATGCGGTAGGCTGCACCAAGGAGCTCCTTCTCTTAGGTAAGAACGTGAAGTTCCCCGACCTTGCCATCTTCTCCCTAGGCCTGAAGGTAAAGGGAGGCGCCGACATGAAGGAAGATTGGACGGTAGCGAAGTACATCGAAGGTCTCCGCCTGCGAGCCAGAGCCACTGGCGAGCTGAAGACCTCGAACCTCGACACCACCATCAAGCGTGTGGATGCCGTAAAGAGCAGCAGCTCCAAAAATCCATCCGATGATGGTACCACTGGAGATACCACTCCTGGTGGTGGTAACACCACTCCAAGCGGTGGAGGTACTACTCCAGGCGGTGGTGATACCGGAACCGATGCAGGAACAGATTCCGGAACTGGCGATAACGGTTCTGTAAGCATTTGATAGTTTCTGAAGACAGGGCAGGGTGCAGTCCGGAGTATTCCGATGACACCCAAGGCTGACATCAGCAAACAGGAATGAAACACCGTTATGAACGGGTACTTGCTCATCCTGTCCTTTCTTCAGATTTATCAGTATATTGTTAAACATTAAAATCAAAAGAAGAATATGAAAATAAACTGGAAATCCGTCATTAATTTCATCATCACCGTCCTCACCGCCGCCCTCAGTTCATTCTGTGTACAGAGCTGCACCCACCTTTAGCAAGGCGGTCCCAGCCCGCACAATCTGGCGAGACCTTTGATTGGTCCGCCAACCTTATAGCGTAGCGGTTCTGAGCACCGGAGGGCGGTTACATCCCTTGTCCCCTGAGGGGAAAAGGGCTTGGGTAAAGAGGTGGAGCTCCCTTTGGAAAGGGAGACGGAGGGATTCGAAAAAAAACATTATCAAACGAAATCAAAGAATAAAATCTTTAATAAAGAAGTAAATCTTTAATATTTTTTTCTATGAGAAAAATCAACTTAATCATAATCCATTGCTCTGCAACCAGAGCCAACCGAAATTTCACGGTCGAAGACCTCGAAGCCTGTCACAAGGCTCGAGGTTTCAAGACCACCGGTTATCACTACTACATCACCAAGGATGGCGAAATCTACCCATGCCGTCCCGAGGAGATGATCGGCGCTCATGCCAAGCATTACAACGCCCACTCAATAGGAATCTGTTACGAAGGCGGCCTGGATGCCAACGGCAATCCCGCCGATACCCGAACCGAAGCCCAGAAGCGCTCGATGATAGAGCTTCTGAAGAGCCTCTGCCTCGACTATCCCGATGCCGAAGTCATCGGCCATCGTGACCTCCCATGGGTCAGAAAGAGCTGTCCCAACTTTGATGTCAAGAAGTGGCTGAAAGAAGTAAACTTCCACATTTAGAAAACATCTGCATAAATTCAGCCCATGATTTTATCCCAATCCGTAAGTTATTCAGCTTACAGATTGGGATATTATGAGGTTGCAAAAATACATTTTTCCCTCACTCCGCCAAACTTCTTGCATTATTTTAACGTTAAAGGTCTTCTTATCTTATGGGGCTTTCGCAATGTACCTAACATTTTGCCTTCACCTTTCCTACAATAGATAGAAGATATAATAGTAATGTTATTTAATTCTGTTTATAAACTTCCATCCTGCGAACCAGGTTCTAAAAACCGGTTCACAAACTGCCTCAGTAGGATAATGCTTCACGAATCGTAGATTCCTAAGATTCATTCTGAAGTATCGATCAATCTTACTTTCATCGACCTTATCCCCCATCCTATCATCAAACTGTCCAAAGTTTCCTCCTCGCATGATCTCATCAAGCAGGAACCTACCTTCCTTTTCATCCATCGGCGCAATCATCCTATTTTCTGATAGCCCGAGTACCTCCTTCACCACGAACATCACAGCCTGGGCAAACTTCCATAAGCCCAGATGCTTCAATTCCTTCTGCACTCTGTCCCTAATCACTAATAAATCATCACTAATCACTAATAAATCATCACTAATCAATACAAAGTAGTAATCCAGAAGCTGCCTCAATCCGATTCCCTCTGTAAAGATATGCCGATACAGATGAGAAAGGATATAGATAACGTTGAACGAAGCCGTAGGCACATGAATCTCCCCATATCCATTAGGCAATGAAACCCGATGCGCACACTGTTCACCCATCACCTCCTTAAACCACTTCTGCATTCTCCGATTATGAATCGGACAGAACATATACGAAGGAGTAAAATGCACCTCTATCGCCGTCTTCATCACGGGAAAATCCACATGATGATACCGCATCACCTGATTCGGACACACTCGATCAACATACTTCATGATTTTCTTGCGACCACCCGAAAGATAGATATCTATGTCCCCGGGAGTACGCATATAAGGGTCAGGATAAAGCAACGCATTCCCCTGCCCCTTCAAGATGCAGTTAGCAAACCCCTCGTTCTCGAAGTTCAGGCAAACCTTCACGGAATCCTGAAACAGTCTGATATTCTGTTTTCGAATCTGTTCCGCCATAGCCATCCATTGCATCAGTAGCTTTTGCTCTGGTGCCAATTCCTTTGGCAACCGCCTGATACCATAAAACAGCACACCAAGCAAAGCCTGCTTTTGGGCGATACGGTATAGCTCCTTCCAATCCGCCTCTTTCAAGGAATCAGGTATTTCCTTGGCAGAACCAATGCAGAATCGTAAGAAATCAAAGAAAATCTTTTGTTGTTTCAACATAAAGTTGTACTTTTGCACGCATGAAACAAGCCATACGCATCATATTTTCCTACATAGCAGCTATCATCCTCCTTCCGATAGCCTTGCTATGTAAGTTCTTCCGAAGAAAGTAATCCTACTTTTTTCGGAAAGGATCCTTGTATATTCCCAAGAGCTGCTTACCGAAGTAATAGAAGAACTGCATGTCATCCACGAAGTAACGCCTGAAGAGGCGCTTTGGTTCCTTCATACAACGATACAGCCACTCCATACCTAACTTCTGCCAAATCTTAGGCGCACGTTTCAACGTTCCAGCCTCGAAGTCAATGGTAGCACCCAAAGCCATGAACACCTTTACTCCCGGCATCTTATCACGATACTTCATTATCCACTTCTCCTGCTTAGGCGCACCCACACCAACGAGCAGCACATTCGCACCACTCTCGTTCACAATGCGAACCAACTCCTCACATTCATCCTCATGCTTCTCGAAGCCAAAGGAAGGAGAATGAGCACCGACCACCATCTGGCGACCTACCTTCTCATTGATACGTTCCATTGCCTTGGCTGCAATACCCTCCTTAGCACCAAGCAAGAAAATCTTGCAGTCTGCATCATCCTTATGATACATATAATAAGAGGTGAAGAAGCTGGAACCCGGAATCGCTTCCTTGATAGGAGTCTTCAACAACTTACCAAACAGGTAGAGAATCTTACTGTCACATACCACCCATTCCGACTTCTGATACACATCATAAAACTCCTTATCCTTCTGAAGTTTAATCAGATGATCAAGATTAGGAGTCACAAGAAAACCCTCCTTCAAGTTCTCCAAGAGTTCCTGACGAGTTATGTTCTGAATTTCAATATTTAGTACTTTAACAGTGTCCATATTTTCGAATTCATAAATATATAATAAAGGAGGGATTTGGGGTGGGCACCCTCCATACCCAAAAGGAAGAATAGATTAAAGCAACTTCTTTATCTCGTCCTCTTGCTTCCTCATCGTTTCTAAATCAGCATAAACTTCAATTAAAAACTGTTCTGCCTAATAATGCAGCTGCCTATCAAGAGAACACACCAACTAAGAAGCCCAAGCTACAACAACTAATGTAAGCCCTAAGAGTAGATTTTTAAAGAAATTACCCAGCCTCTACTTCCAATGTAAGAGGCTGTTCTAAAACATTTTATTTTTCATGTTTTAAATTTTTAAATTTTAAATTTAATTTATCTATTACTCGGCAACTACCTACTCTCCCACATTATACTGCAGTACCATCGGCGCAAACAGTCTTCACTTCTCTGTTCGGAATGGGAAGAGGTGTTATTCCCTGTCGCTTAGTCACCACCCTAATATCTATAAAAGCTATTAATCTAGCACTATAATTGTTTGTTTATATATCCAATAAGTTTTTTACTTACAATACTTTGAGTAAAATTCGTTTTTACCCTATCATATACAAGATTGGAATATTTAGCCCATTCATTGTTATCTTCTATTCTAATAATTTTATTGGCAAAATCTTGGGCTTCAATTTTATCAACAACCAATTCTTCATATCCACAAATGGAACGATTGAAACCTGCAGTACTTACAATCGGAACTACACCACACCCCATAGCCTCTGTCAATGAATTAGAATGTCCTTCTTGCTTTTCCGTTGACGGAAATACAAAATAATGAGACTTTCTAAGTTTTTCAGCAATAAATCGGAATGGTTTTCTACCATAAAATGAGACATACTTATCTATGCCTTTAGTAGAAACTACATTATCTAAATACTTTTTATATTCGTCATCATATCCACCTATCACATCAAGTATGGCATCTATACCTCTTTTCCTTATGAGATATAGCACTTCGATGATGATATCAATATTTTTAGATTTAGTAACCCTGCCAAAATAAATCAATCGTAATGGATGTGGTCTTTTCAATTCATTGTCTTTCATAAAGTCATCCATAATATAATTAGGATAATAACTTCGTTCAACATTCCAATTACTTCTAATAAAATCCACATATTCTTGACCTTGACACAGTACAATTTCAGGCTGCAACAATAAATCTTTTAATGTCTTTCGATATTTATCAGAACCTTCTTCATAGGTTGTTATCATAGAACCATTTCTGAGTTCATATATGACCTTGTTACCACAAAAATGAACTATTTTCATAAGAATCCACTCATACTTGGCTATTTTTGTATAAAAGCCAACAATATGGACTGGTGTTTTCTTACCTTCTCTCAATGCTGCGAATAACATTTTTATAGGTGTTATCAGCATCTCTATCAGAAAACGTAAACGTCCTTGACTCATTGCAGGTTTATCTATAACAACAACCTGAAAACCTGCATTTTCATAGATATTTTTGGTTTTCAAACAACCAGCCTCTGCACCACCTATTTTATCAGGTGGTGTATTTTTTCCAAGTGGAGCATAAAATATTATTTTTTTCATAATCCTCTTATTTAATTTTCACTTAACTTCACTATCGCCTTTTCTATTTCATCAGAACTAATATAGTCCATCTTAGCTTTCCTATTCGCCTTCTGCAAAACTACACCTATACATTCTGGATTTTTCTCAGTAAGCACTTTTAACTGAAGATACAATTCTTCTGCACTTTTAAACCTGTAAGCTTGTAATACTGGTAGTATTTTTTCTGATGTCAAAAAATGATTTTTACCTCCCAAAATGTTGCAGCAAAAATTACCGTATGTATAATTTTCAGAAAATCTATAAGTATTTGCTAATGTGAATTTCCAATTTTTAAAGATATTTCTCTTCGATATATCTTTTAGCATTCTTACTAAATTCGTACGTTCAAAGCATACAGGCATATCCATATAATTATACTTATAAAGTATATCTTGCGGTACCGATTTAGCAAAAAAAGAATTGATAGCCTTACAATAATCGTCATGTGCAACTTCTAGGGTTGTGTTCTCTGTACGATACATTCTAAATTTACCATCTTTTACAAGTACATTTATATCGAGAGGTTTAAACAAAATTGACTCAGAATCTATATTAAACACCGCATCATAAGAATCACCTATGACCTCAAAGACACCTAATTTGCAAATTTGTTGCATAATCCATTCCCTCATTGGCAAAGTAAATGGACTAACATAAAAATGATGTCCCAATATCTTAAAAGGTATTCTAAAAAAATACCATGGCAAAATCTTTGATTTTTTCAGAACATGATGTTTACCATAATTTAACGATGCAAAATACTTGTAGTCTTCATCATTTACAAAAATATAATGCTCGCAAAAACCAGCAAACAAATCCAAACTTTTACACAACATTTTACATTGTGGAAAATCTGGTTTATATGTTTGCGTCACAAATGCAATTTTCTTCATTTTCATTTTCTTTTTCTTATTAATTTTGCAGGATTTCCTCCTACAATACTATAGGGCTCAACATCCTTCGTAACTACAGCTCCTGCTCCAACAATACTTCCTTGTCCTATAGTATGACCAGGAGTCAAAATTGCCCTAACACCAAGCCAAACATCATCTTCAATAATCGTTTGATTCTTTGAGTAATCAGGTCCTTGGAAACAAATTGGACGAGAAGGATCTTTAAATTGGTGATTATTAGCAACAATATGGACTTCAGGAGCCATCATTACATACTTGCCAATTATTGTATTTGTCGGAATAACACAATTTTCACCAATTCCACTGTAATCACCAATTTCAACATTTTTACCAGTGCCAAAATAAGCGTGCCTATTTATTGTTTTTATACTCCCACATTTTTTAAATATTCCATGGCAACACCAAACTCTAATGAAATTCGACACCGAACCAATTACTGGCGAGTAAGAGTTTGGTAAATGCTGGGCAAAACCATAATAAAAAAACAAGCAAAACAATGCTCGAATTTTCTTTAAAATTAACATTATCATAAATTATAAAAATCAATATATTTTTTTGCACAAACATCAATTGTATATGGACATTTTTTTGCCATTAGAGATGCATTAGATTTATATGCTGTCAAGTTATCTACAACATTTTCCAATGCCTCTACATATCCATCCAATGAATAATCCTTACTTAATACCCCATTTTTCCCATTGATAACGTCAATAGCACCACAAACAGGTGTAGATACCATAGGTAATCCACTTAACATTGCTTCTAAAAGAGAAATTGGCATACCTTCATATTTGCTCGAAAGAGTAAATATATCTGAGTTTAACATATAATCAGCAACATTTTCTTTAGTTCCTAAAAAGAAGACTCTGTCGCAAGCCATTCGCTGCAGCAATTGTCCTCTTTCCTTTTCAAACTCACCACCGATAATCAGTAGTATTGCATTTTTACCTCTTCTAACAATTTCATTAAAACCAGAAACCAATAATTCTTGATTTTTTTGTTCACAACATCTCGCAACATGTAAAACAACAATTGTATCGTTATTAATCTTATAACTTGCAATTTCCTTTCTTACTAAATCATATTTTTCAGTAGGTAATATTGGAGCTCGACCATTTACAATACATGTTGACAGCAAAGCTGGATATATTTTGCGTAAATCTAAATAATTTGTTTCCGATAAAGCAGCAAAACGAATCATACGATATTTACCTAATGTATGATAAACAAAATGATATAAGAAATTATCATATTTTTCATGAACATCATTATGTATTGTCTGAACAAATTTTATTTTGTGCCCAAGCAATAGATTTGCTAGAAAACAAAATTTTGGCATATTTTCAGTATGCATATGCACGACATCAGGCTTAAGAGCCTTAATATATTTATATATTTTTATTTGAGCAAAAATAGATGCTTGTAATGGTAAACCTAAATTTACATATTTAACATTTGGAGATAATGCAAATTTATAAAAAGAAAAGAAAGGAAGACAGGTTTCGGCCTTCAATGCCAATAAAGTGACGTCATTATCTTTAGATAATTCGTTACTTAAATCAACAACAAATCTTTCTGCTCCACCAAAAGCTAAAGAAAAAACTACTTGCAATATTTTCATACAATTAACTTACTATTTAAAATACAAATACAACCACTAGTGCCCACTAAATAGATTTAAAACTTAATTCTCTTACAGTTTGTAACTTCTCGGCAGATTTGCTTTTGCCGAGCAAATCTACGAGAGGAGCTCTGTCCAACAATGAGACAGATAAAATTCTTAACAAATCATACATTTCCATATTCAATTTCATTTTTCGTTCAACAATCGCAACCAAGCAATATGCAATGATTGCACTATACAATTGTATCTTTACAGCATTTTCGGTTGTGCCATAGAATTCCTTGACATGAAGATGTTGCTTCATCCATTTGAAGCAATTATGAGAAGCTTTACATAATTACTTTCGTGACGCCAAAGGCTATACTGGTATTATGGACTGCCAGGCTCACGATAAGCGGAAACTCGATTTTGCTTTCAATGCTTCGTTCACATCACTAAATGTTGCCAGGTAACTATGAAGAAGATGGGAATGGAATATTCTATGTCTTCATTCAAGTCACTGATGACCAATATTTATCTGGTGAAACGAATTTTTAAAGCATGTGGGTACAACCCGAACTTTAATTAGCAAGATTTTCAAAGATTTCTCGTGCTTACAACGTATAGCTGCTTAACATATTATTGAATTATTAAAGAACTATTGTTTAATGCCTACGTCAATTCTATATAATAAGTTGAACGGCAAATCTCTAAAGAACACATAAGAACTCCTGATAAAAGGAAACATTCAATTGAAGATTTTTCATACTTAATCTTTTATTACAGAAGCTAAGGCATCAAGATATCCATGCCCAAATTTCAAATCTGGTTCCATATAATTTCCTTCAGCCCATTCATTCCAAGAACGCAAGAAAAGTATCTTATGTTCAGGCTGTTTGTTTTCAACCATCTTTAAAGCATCTTGCACATGCTTCTTAAATAATTCAGGGGTAGATCCAGTATATATAACAGCACGTCGACCTCCTCGAGGTGAACGATCCCAATTTGGAATAATCTGAGGATAACCATTTTCTTTTTTGTCCCACTCACAGAAAAGATGCTTAATAATCTTCTTATAAGGATACTTGTCAAGCGGTGCTATACGTGGAAAATATTTTCTAAGCTTAGTCTTAACCATCTGCAAGACATAGCCATGATTAACAGCAGTTTCTGCATTCCACTGATTACCCAAAGTCAAAGCATCAAAACCTAAATCCAAAATCTTTTGATTATTTGACTCCCAACCACCAGAAAGTCCAATAAAGTGGATTCCCTTCAAACCCGCTTCTTCAGCCATCTTGCGCCACAAATCAATAAAATGTGCACAGTTAGGAATGTCAAGTGGAGCATAAACAACAAATATAGGTTTTCCATCTACTGTGATGTATCGCTTATCCTTGAATGCAGGAAGAACTGTTTTAAAATGCAATATAATATCATCATCGCCAGGATATTCCTGAAGCATTAAGTTCACATCCTTATGCAAAGCTGCACTACTATTCCAAGTACGACGAGACCAAGAATGATTAGCCCAACCTAAACAGAAAGGAAAATCTGGCTTTCCACTATTTAACACTTCATCAAAAATATTAGCCATCAAAGTTTTGCCATTACCAAACCAATAATGCCAATACATAAATCCCTCTACACCAGCTTCACGAGCCATCTCTGCTTGAGCTTCTCTTACCCATGGGCATCTCAAATCATAATATCCCAAATCAGCTGGTACTCGTGGCTGATAATGTCCACGGAACAAAGGCTTAGCCTTACCAACATTTGTCCACTCAGTAAAACCCTTTCCCCACCATTCATCATTTTCTTTAAATGGATGAAACTGAGGTAAATACATTGCTATAACTCTTGCTTTCATTTTTATCATTATTTAATTTCTATACCTAATTTTTCTATTTTTTCTTTTTCCTTCACCAAGACAAACCATGACATTGTAACACAGATTTCCCTTTGCCTGGTGAATAGTCCTTTGAATACAATACTAAAGTATTTATAAACCACGTTCCTTTATTCTACGAATTATCTTACGCAAAAGTGGTTTGTATTTCAATAACAGAATATAAAGAGCATCATTCAGCTGAAATTTTCTTTTCACATATTCAAAAGGAACCAATCTTAACTTTTTCTGATATTCAGTAAAATACAAAGGATACCATACAGGATTTAGCAATAAAGAATCAACGAAATCATATAAAGTTCTAACATATGATAAGTATAGGACATCATATAATCGAGAATTTGTATTCCTGCAATCCTCCATCATCAATTCATAATTACCCAATATATCTATCGCCAAAGGAATCTTTGCCGTAGTACAAATACTGTCTTCTCTATATCTATAATAATATACATAATGTGGTATTTCTACCATGCATACATTTAGAATAGCTATATTTTTTCCTAAATCATACATAAACAGAGTATCCTCATTATTACGCCCTTCTCGGAATCGAGTGTTACCAATAACATCTCGTCTATATAACTTATTCCAAACAGTATAACTAGTTTTTTGACTCATTGTCTCCAAAAGAAATTCTGAAGAAGGAATTACTATCTCTTTTGAACATAACCATTGATCTTTAAAATTATTGATAGAACCATCTTGGTATCTATAAATCAAACCTGAAGTTATTCCAATACTTTTATCATCTTTAATTCTATTGTAGAGATTCTCCAAAGCATCTTTACAAATAAAATCATCACTATCTACAAAACTTATATATTCTCCTTTAGCAACATCAAGACCAGCATTACGAGCCGAAGAGAGCCCACCATTTTTTTTGTGAACAACTCTAATTCTTGAATCTCGTTTTGCCCATTCATCACACATTTGTGGACATCTATCGGGAGAACCATCATCAACCAATATCACTTCTATATCAGAATATGTTTGGTTGATGATAGATTCAATACATTCTTTAAGATAATCCTGTACCTTATATATTGGTACAATTACTGATATCAAAGAGTGTTTTCTCATTTTTTATCTAAATTAAAAATTGATTCAACTTTAGCGATACATACCTTTTCAAAGCTACCGAAAAGCCATCTGCGTACTTCTTCTATTAATACAGAAGCCACTACAACGAATACCACAATAGCTAATATAAAGACAAAATCTATCGCCCTACCGTCATAAAAAATATTTTCGTGGAGTATTCTCCTACCTATTTCTGATTCATGTATTAAATATATAGCAAGCACATTTCTCGTCAAGAAATTACCTTTTCCATTTTTTTGATGAGACAAGCAAATCTGCAATAAAGAAATATCTGTAATCAATACTAACACATTAAAATTACCACTAACAAATTTTATTTTTCCATCCAAGCCTATTGCATGAAGTATCATAGGCTCTAAAATGAGTAAAGATAGTCCTATTATAAAAATAGGATATTTAAATTTCAACACAAAGTTTATTGGATATAATTTTATAAACCTTCCAACTAAATATGTATTAAAAAACAACAATAGTGGCATTGAGGAATCCTTAGCATGAAACCATTCAGCACCATACATAATGAATGAGATAACCCAAATAATAAATAACAATTGGCGTTTATTCAAAATATCCAACCCCGCATTGAGGAATGGGGATAGTAACATCAATACCAAATAATCAGTAACGAACCACCAACAACCATCAAACAACATTAAAGGTGCATCTACAGTTTTTTTTATAAAGCTACCTCCAAAAAATATAGCAATTACCAATACTGAGGCTAGTGCATAAGTTGTAGTTTGAATCCATAAGGATAATATTCTACTTATCTTCAACTTGACTCCATAATATCCAGAAATCAAAATAAAACCTGTAACTCCTATAGATGTAAGATTTGTTAATCCCAATTGTATGTAGGCTTCTGTAGATTGATTAGATGGCATAAGATATACCCCCCCATAATCCTTCCACAATATATGAAGTAACACTATTAAAAATATGAATATCACACGTAGATATTCCACCGTCATATTTCTCATTTCTATCACTTTCTGCTTGTATTAAGACTATTACTTATCCCATATAAAACCACATCCCGCATATGGTAATGATCCTATTGAACGGATTAAACCATAAAAAATATAGTTTATTGCAAAAACTACATAAATAACAACCTGCAAGTTCTTTATTTGAGGAAGTTTTATTTTTGCAAACATAACACCAACCAATATTGGTGTCAACAAATTTATCCAATTAGAAAATCTTGTAAAGAGTTCAATATCACCAGCCATAGTCTGAATTATCAATGCTATATAAGCAAAGTAATAGACTGTTTGCAACTTTTGGTCTTCCTTACAAGCATAGAAACCGAACAATACAATAAATAGATTTACTAAGAAATTGACGGAAACATACAACATAGACAATTGAGTTGCTCCTTTTCCTAAAACATTGGTAATAGATCCCTCACTAGTAAACCAACGATCTGAATTATCCAAATATCCTTGACCCTTAATATCATCTCCTAAATTTAACTTAGAAAGATAATCTGCAAATCCTTGGAACCAATCAGGATTCCAAAAATAATAAGCAAAGAGGAACAAAGCCACTAATATCCAAGGCTGCTTCAATGGAACTTTGACATAAGTGAAGACTAAGAACAAAGCTACTCCGAATAAACCTGAAGAATGAATCAAAGGAACCACACACAACATAGCAAACATTAATTTCTTTTTCTCTTTAAGATATGCCACATAAGCAAATATCAAAAATGATGTTGCCAAAGTTTGACGAATAATATTTTCCGTCTGCGAATTTGTCATTAAGAAAAATAATGGTAATCCCCATAATGCAGCTTTAGGATAACTTTTAAAAATCAGCAATACCCCAAATATCAACAACGCACTATAAAAGATAAATGCTATAGAAGGATGCAATCCTGTCATATGAAACAGATTAACCCACCATTCATATAGAGGTTCTGGATCTGGAGTACAAACTCCGGCTTTAAAATTTGTATCCAAATCCATATAATAGTGATAGTAGTCAGCTCCTCTTAGCCAACGTAAACCTTCTATTAATGAATAAGAAATTCCTGCAATCCAAGCATATTTTCTAAAATGTGTCTGCTTTTCATCATCATTCGAGATACCCCAACCGCAATAGGTTAAGATTAGAACCAGCAACACATAAAAACTCCAATATACAAAAGGATCACCTGTAGATGAAGACCAATTCATATTAAAAAAATTATATTATTTAAGATTTGAATGCTCACAATTCTTTAAGCTATTACGCAAAAACGACAAAGAATCAAAACGAAGTTCTTTCATTTTTTTCTGCGCATTTTCCACATCATAGAAAGGATTTATGCTCGACTCTTGTAATTTTTCTGCATACACGAACTGATTTTTCATCCCCAAATTTTTCAATAAAGACAAAACCCTATCATCTTCATTCATTGCCCCCATTGCTACCAATGGTTTGCCCAAATTTAAAGAGAAGGCAGTTCCATGAAATGACGATGAAACAACAATAGAAGCATTTTTTATCAAGTACAAGAATTCCTCTATACCTTTACTGTAGGAAACTGGCAATTGAAAAATATCACCATGAAAAGATTGCGGCATTGTCTTCAAAGCGATAACAGGCATGTTATATTTCCTCTGGACCATTTCCAAGAGTTTCCCCATCGGCTCATCAGCAGAAAATGTATAAGCTAACATATAACATAGAATATAAGTCTTTGGCAAATCTGTCTTCTTTGCCTTTTCCGCAAGCTTCTCCCAATGCTCTTTTGACAATAAAAGAGTCGGGTCAAGAACAACCTTTGCATCTCTTCCTATCAGCTGACGAATGATATTTCGTCCATTGTTTTCCCTAACAGACAATGCGCTATATGTAGAAAGATGATTTTTATAAATATCTTTCAAACTATTAGGAATAGAGACACAAGAAAAAGAAGATGCATATGAGATTTTCTTATTACCATTTGGAACAAAATCGAACATATAACTCATATCTCCTAACATTGTATTAGGATTCCATATTTGGTCACTACCAGATACATATATATCATAGATAGGAGGATTTTCATGCAAACTCTGATAGGAATCAATATGCCGTGATAGTTTCATATTCTTCTTGATAAAACTATTTAACAATTCCATCATTGGTTTAGAACGCAATTTCAACATATACAAAAAGTAAGCCTTAATTTTATGAAGCTTTGCCTTTAAAGTATTAGGATTTTTACCCCATTTTATTCCTCGTTGCCAATGAAATTCATTAGGATATTTATAATCAATGACCTCTACATCATAGTTCATTTGTTCTATGACTTTTTCTAAAGCATAAGCTTGCAAAACAGACCCCCAATTGGGTTGTCTGAATGTTGTAATAATACCTACACGCATTTTTTATTTCAATTTATTTTTCAAAAAAACAGTAATCAACTTAGTTGGATTCTTTAAGTACCCAAGCCTTCTCTGTCGTTTGTTTTCATTTTTCAGAAACTTAACTACTGCTAAAATATCCTGGGTTCTAAGCAACTGAAGCAATCTCTCATAAATTTCCGGTTTCTTCGGATGAATCTTCATCTGCCCTTCAGCAACAACATCAAAAGTATGCTCTACTAATTCACAATTACATTGTTTCAAAATATCATTTCCTTTTTCCGTAAAAGCAACAGCCCCACTTACACCATCTTCATTATCATTATAAGTCGTTCCCCATAAGTCACCTATACGGATATCAGCAGAAGATTGCTTATATTTATATTTGCAATTTTCGTAACATTGCTTACCTAAGCAATAATCACCCAAAAACAGTTGATAGAACATATCGCCTTGAGAGCGACGACTTTCTAGGAAACTTTTTTTTTCCCTTATTAACATACTGTAACTATCATGCCAATCTATTTTCTCGCCATGCTTCTCTCCATCAATTCCCATTGCCCAGGAATCATGCCAACCTGTCCACTTATTACGCCAAGAAGCATACGTAATCTTGCCGACCTGTTTTTCTGCCCAATCAATATATTTCTTCCATGCAAGCATCGAAGGAACACCATGACAGAAAAAATCAAGTAACACAAAATTATCCTCACAATGAAATTTTTGAATATATCGGCGAAAAGAATCTATTTGACAAGGTGTACCTGTTACAAGGTATTTTTCCTTCCGATTGATAGCCTTAAATCCATCAACAGTATAACTTTGAATATATTTACTACCTGCACTTGGTACCAATTCTTCTAACGTCGTAGCAATATAATGCTCTGCTCTATTTTTGTCGGCATTATATCTTACGCCACATACCTTATAGCCTTGTTCTAAGAGATATTTACCTATTTCAAAACCAGCACCACCGGAAGAACATTTTCTTTGAACCAAATAATCCTTGCTCCATGCTGCATATGGATATATCTTCGTTTCTTTTAAAGCCAATTCTCCATGGAGATAAGCACAAACCTCTGTACAAATGCCACAATTTGTACATCTGCTCTCATCTGTAATATGTGGTTCATAAAACCCATCATCATTCAGATTAATTTCTATTATTTTGCGTCCACAAGCAGTAGCACATACACCACAACCATAGCAATCATGGACACTAGATATATTTTTATTCATCGCTTTAATATTTTATTTTTTACAATATTCACAACCTTTGTCCGGATTGTCATCCTATCAGCCTTATTAAAACCTAGATAGTATCCTAATCCAAGAGTTGAAATGACAGAAAGAATACATACAGTCAAGAAACGGAGTAACACAATGTCAATCAGATTATATGCTATTAATGGCAGTAAAACTGACAAAGCCGTTATGAGATAAATACGCAAAGTTACATCCTTCAAAAATCTAACCATAGGAAATTGTATACTTCTTACCAACATATATAATCTAGCAAAATGGCAAGCTAACTCTACTATAAAAGCAACTATCATTGCCCAATAAGGTTCTGCCCCTATCTTTAAAACAACATATACTATAGGTAATGTCAACAACGATAAGCCTCCTACTACAATTTGATAGTCTCTAACTTTACCAGAAGCATGCATGGAAATTATTAATGGATTTGACAAAGTATTCAATAATGCGGTAAAAATCACAATCTGCAAAAATACCACAGTATAGTCAGGTACTTCTTTTAACCATACACTTAAGATCAAAGGGGCTTCTACTACAACAGGTAACGAAAGCGTTAGCAACAACAGATAGGATAGCTTTGCTCCTCTAAAAACCAATTTAAACATATTCTCTTTTTCCCCAGAAGCATAGTTTTTAATAATTTGAGGATTAAGAGCCATTTGGAAATTAGAAACAAATCCATTCAGTTTACTCAACACCTGATAAGCAACACCACGTGCAGCATTAACAGCTGGACCAAAAAACATATTCAGTACGACATTAACACCTTGCTCTTTTGCAATACCTGAAAGTGATCCTATCAAATTCCAACCAACAAAAGAGCCTACATTCTTTCCGTACTCTTTATTATATTTTCCAGTAAACCTACACTCTGAAAATTTTAGCCTACAATAGGCAAAATACATCAACAGCAACAGTATTTGAATGAATGCCATCAATACTGCATAAACCACCAGTTTATCAAATGGTGTTAAAGTAATAACATAACAGATTGCCAATTTGAACACAGCATCAAAGATACTGAAATAGGCAAATGCTGACATTTTTTCATAAGCTATCAATGCTCCATTATATGGTACGTTAATGACATTCAATATAAAGACCAGCAGTGACAGTTGAAATACCCAGTTAGCTGCCTCATATCTATCAGTTGGAAAATTCATATGTGTATTAAGGAACCACACACCTACAATTTCACCCACGATAAGGACTAACAATGCCAGAAAGAGATGAATGTAAATCATTGTACTGAATATCCCCTTAACATTCCCCTCTTTTCCTTTTCCTATCTCAAAAGATAAAAACCTCTGAGTTGCGGAAGTCATAGCACCACTAATAATGGAAAACATGGTAACAAACCCACCGACTACATTATATATACCAAAATCAACTTCTCCTAGCTTATCCAAAATGACGCGGCTTGTATATAAGCCGATAACCATCATGAAAAGCATACGGACATAAAGAAGAAGCGTATTCTTCGCTATTCGTTTATTATTATCTGATGTTTTATTTGACATTTACTTTTTCTATTTCTATTGATTTTAAAAACTCGTTTCTATCATCCTCCCAAATAGTATTATCCTCAACCTCTGGCAAAAGAAAGAACTCTATCAAATGATCCTTCAGCTGGGTCAAATACTTATACACTTATCCTATTTATTAAAACATTGTTCCTTAGCCATTAATCTTACCCTTTCAAGCCATTCCATGATTTCTCGTGGTGTATTAGGATGCTCTTCGTCCTCATGCTTCTCCAAGGCTAAAGCCATCAAGGAATATTCACGCTCCAACGATGTAGAAAATATTCCTGCATCATCAGTATTGATTGATACGCTGATGGCATGGTGAGGATGCGGTGAAGACAAGCCATAATTGTTGAATTTTATAATAGGATGTTCATCATAACGATTAAACTCTCCTATTTAAAGTTCGAAGATGGATTGCATTCTATTGCTATATGAAGTTGCTCTATTTTTTTTGTAACATAATTTGCTTCTACGACATAATTACAACAGTATCTTCCTCGTCTTATTTGCCTCTTTCACAACATATATTCCACGTGGTAGCGTTTTCAGAATGTTTCCATAACTATCCGCCACATTTCCTGCAGCAATATGCTGGACAAGGATGCCATTGACGGAATAGATGAAGATGTCGCCTTTTTGAATGTCTGTTGTTGGGACAGTAACAGCGGAAGGCTCTGTCGTTCCCAAAAGCGTATAGTCATCTTCCAACGTGTTATAATAGGAAGCCTTAATAGAGGTAATATCTTTCCCCTCAAGTGCAGCTGCAGATTGTGGAACTAATATGTGATATATAGTCTTAGACTGGCTGAATACTGGCTGTGTAGTGATATAACTGTATTCTTCACCATCCACCAAAATCTCCAACTTGATTTTGTTTTGGAAATTGTTGGTAGTAGGATTGATGAATTTCAGCTCGAAGGTTCTGCCGGGAACGAACTTTTCAAAGGTATTCTCCACTTCTGTGATGTCTTGCTCCAAATACAGTTTAGGGTCGCCCAAGTGATTGTCAGGTACAGTTATCTCTGCCTTCCCATTCTTGACTGTGGCCTCAACTTCAGTAGGTGCTGAAGCCCACACTTTGCTCCATGTTGGGCTTATGTCTGACTTTGAGTATAACACCAATTTGTATTCACCATCTTCAAGAGTCGTGGGCAATGCAACATCCAAGTGACGTGCTTCCACAAACTTTTCCCCAGCACTCAGTCCGTCTGTGCTCTTACGAAGGATGTCAATAAGTTGACCGTCTTTTTCAAGTCCCCAACCATAGTTCAAAGTTGCTTTCTGCAAACTGTAGTTCCTGAGATTACAACTGAGTGTAAACTTCTCTCCCAAGTTGACTGTTATTTGTCTCAGTAAGGTGTCCTTATTCAAGATAATGGCTTCCTCTGAAATACATCTCTGCAATGGATAATCAGTGTGTTCAGGTGTAGGGTAACAGTTGATGACCATTGCTTGCTTAGCATTATAGCATACGCCACGACCGCCTGGGTTTGTTCCACTCTGATTGAGTACATTGATGTCTGCGAACTTGTCACCACTTCCTAAATGTCCGAAATTCACATGATACTTTCCATCTGCGTCAAGTCCGTCAATGACGAACATGTGGCCTTTATCCTTTTCTTCAAAAAACCAAGAACCACGATAGAATACAGGATGACCTGCTCGGAGTTGAGTATTTAGCATCTCTATCCATTCTGCCGTTGAATAATGTTGGCGACGCAGGTATCTTGCATTCTCCGATATATGCAGATTGTGTTGCAAACCATAAAGCATCTTTGCGTAATTGTTTACCCCTGTGGATGAACCATATTGTGCATACATGGCTGCGCCACAAGCATATATCAAATCTGCTATAGCCTTTGCTTGTTGGTCGGTATATTCCCCTCTGTAATCATCCTTGATGTTCTCCCAATCAAAGGTGTAACTCTCAAAATCCACATCCACGTCATACTTGTTTGCTCCACTTTGATAAGATACAGTTCCAGAGCCATGGACAGGTTGCTTATACTTGGTGAGTATCTGTGCAATAGCCACAGGTCCACATCCTGCCGCGGATTTTTCAGGGCATGAATTGTTGTATGGTGCCGTCTGGCTATACTTTGTTGTCAACATTGGTGGGACTTCTTGTGCCGACACAGCCATATTACAAGAAAGAAATGTGACTGCAAGTAATGTTGTTGAGTAAATCTTTTTCATACGCAACGTGTTTTGTCGGGTTTATAAATATGTGGATGTTGGGAAGTATGAAGAGCAATCCCCTTTATTTATACAAATCCACATTGATGTCGAACGGACTATCAAAATCCTTCAGCATTGCATGCTTCGTATCTTTTTCTGAGAGGTTGGCATGCTCTGTTGGGATCTTCCAATCGATACCGAGGGTGTCATCGAGAATGCTGATACCTCCATCAGCCTCTGAATGATAGAAGTTATCACACTTGTATTGGAAGACGGCTGTTTCTGAAAGAACAGCGAATCCATGGGCAAAGCCCTTTGGAATGAAGAACTGGACATGATTGTCTTCGGTTAACTCTACGGCTACATGCTTGCCATAGGTTGGTGATCCCTTGCGGATATCTACGGCGACATCTAGGACTCTGCCTTTTACGCAGCGTACCAACTTACTCTGAGTATAAGGTGGGCGCTGGAAGTGCAAGCCTCGCATCACACCATAGCTGCTCATAGACTCGTTGTCCTGGCAGAAGTGAACACTGTGTCCCAGAATTGGGGCAACCTTCTCTTCAAACTCCCGCTCGCTGAAGCTCTCGAAGAAGTAGCCTCGAGAGTCGCGGAAGAGGCGTGGCTCTATAATGAGAACGCCTTCAATATTTGTTTTTACTATATGCATTGTTTTATCTCCTCATTAACTTTGCTGCGAATTCAAAGAAATCCGCAATATTTTTAAAATCATCAAATTGTTGGCAATACATACTTGCCAAAGCTTCCTTTGTATAGGCTTTCAGCAATTCGTTGTATTGTTGTTCTGTCATAATTATCATTGATTCATTTGAGCAAACTCTTTCAATGCTGTATTAAGGTTTGCCGTCTCTATAACATATCTATGAGTATCTTTCATTTCTATTTTTGTATTGCCTGTGACCTCAACTTATATCCAACAGTTCCCTCTATAATTTTTTCCTGTAGAATCTTCATGTTCTCCTTCTTGGTAAAAGGAAGATCTAATTGTTTGCAAATGGCTTCTAAATCAGCCTTTTTCAAGTCATTAGTAGAAAAATAAGAAGAGGCTTCCTCACGTGATTGCATGGAGTTGAGAAAAGTGATGGCTTCTGAAACAACAATGGAGTTTTCAGACATTGGCTCATTTGGTTCTTTGGAAGAAGAAATTATATTTATTTCTATCTGTTTCTCACCATTCTCAATTTCTTTAACCATTGCTTGCGGCAATTTGTTTAAGAAAGCAAGAAAGTGCTCCATTTCTGAGACATAAAAATTCGTTCTACTCATATCCCAACTTATCTAACAATTCATTTACTATTCCATTGATGCCATCTATTACGTTGATGCCAGAGTCTCTTTTACTGATAACAACTGGTACTCCATATTGAGCAGCATCTGCAAAAAGTGTCTTATTCTCACGCAAGGTATCCTCAAATACATCAAATCCCAATTGCTTTGTTTGGGCGATGAAAGGGCGAAGGGCACTGATTGGCTTCTCTCCGTAATACTGAACCATCGTAAATACGACACCCAGTATTTGAGGATTTATTGACTCGTAATCATCCAAATCCGAGTCTTCAATAGAAACGTATTCATTATATTCCTTGACTAACTTATCCAAACTATTCTTCAGATAGTCGATACCCATTGTTGACAGATAGTCAGGCTTGGCAGGAATCAGAATATAGTCGCTTGCGACAATGGCATTCTTGGTAACGATATTGAAGTTTGGTGGACAATCTATCAAAATTATATCATAAGCATCATCAGGTAACTGGTTTATGCCATCCAAAAGTCGATGATGTACTTTAATAAATTGTTCCTTAGCTTGGGTCATATTGGCACCGCCCAGCTTAGTTGCAAGTTCCAAGTCAACATTTATCAGCTCCAAGTGTGAAGAGACCAAATCAAGTTTCCCTTTATTTTTCAGAGAATCCTTAACCGTATGAGGTGTTATGATCAAATCCTCAAACCTTTCAGTTCTTACTTTTTTCGAATCGGAAAACCAATTCTTGATAGTGTGCTTGTCTGCCACCTTTTCCTTCCATTCATCAGGTTTCAAGAATGAGAATGTCAGACTTGCCTGAGGGTCAAGGTCTATCATCAATACATTGTACCCAAGCTGTGCTAAATCACCTGCAATGTTGGTGGTAAGGGTTGTTTTACCAACACCTCCCTTATAGTTTATTATTGAAATTATATCCATCGCTATTTTATAGTTTTATGTTATACATTATACTTATTTGGTATATCACCATTACAGCGTCCCCACTATTTTACAAGTAGTTACACGTATCTGTTTTTGAAAAAAGTTATTTTATTATCGTTTTGCAGAAGATAAGCTGCACTCGGCAATTTGAAAGCCAGCTTTCATTGCGCTCGTTTGCATTATCTTTTAGGGTGAAGGATTGCCTAAGCGCACTCCTTCACCTCATCGGAATTCTCAACATAGTAACATGGAAGCATAGACTTATAGACCTTTACCCCATCTTTCATGCGGGTAAGGAACATACTCAATTTACTAAATGATAATTCAACGACATGCATTTCTTATTTTAGCGAATTGCTCTTCAGCTCTTTACTGATTACCTTACCCATTGATTTCTCTATATCAAAGAAGGTCATGGGGTCGTTGTAATCTATCTCTGAAATGGCATTATCCATATCATTCACGGCATAACCGATCCATTCTACAGATTCTTCCAAATCTTTCATATTGATTCGAGAATAGGTTTCCTCGAAACGGTCTAGAAAGAAGGATACCACATTAGGATTCTTCTTTAAGAACTGATGAAAAGTCTTGCAGACCTTGGCTTGACCTTTGTAGTTGAGCTTACGAATATCTTCAAACATCGGCATAGCACAGGAATAGGACTTTATGGAAGAAGCCTTCTTCCCCATCTTCTTGCGAATCTCCTTTGCCTCTGGTATCGTATCATCGTAAATGTCTTGAAACTCTTCTGGGAGCATCGAGAGGATTCGCTCTAAAACTTCTTTATCTGCCATAATAGTTTCTTATATTTATAAGGAGGCAGGCTCCATGCCGGAGCCGAAAAGTAGCTTAATAAAATAAGCTCCTAGCATTTCGCCTGCCGTAATTTTATATGGATGCGTCCAAAATTGTCACAACATCACCTATTATCAGGTTGAGATTATCCCTATACTCTCTTGATAAGAAATAGAGGAAATCCGTATATTACTGATACAAATCGACATTGATATCGAATGGACTATCAAAGTCCTTCAGCATTGCATGCTTCGTATCCTTCTCTGAGAGATTAGCATGTTCGGTTGGAATCTTCCAATCAATACCGAGGGAATCATCAAGGATGCTGATACCTCCATCTGCCTCTGGATGATAGAAGTTATCACACTTGTATTGGAAGACTGCAGTTTCCGAGAGAACAGCGAAACCATGAGCAAAGCCCTTTGGGATGAAGAACTGGACATGGTTATCTTCGGTTAACTCTACAGCCACATGCTTGCCATAGGTTGGTGAACCTTTGCGAATATCTACGGCGACATCGAGCACTCGGCCCTTTACGCAGCGTACCAACTTGCTTTGGGTATAAGGTGGACGCTGGAAGTGCAAGCCTCGCATTACACCATAGCTGCTCATACTCTCATTATCTTGGCAGAAGTGAACACTGTGACCTAAAATAGGAGTTACCTTCTCTTCAAACTCTCGCTCGCTGAAGCTCTCGAAGAAGTAGCCACGAGCATCACGGAAGAGGCGTGGCTCAATAATGAGAACGCCTTCAATATTTGTTTTGATTATATTCATGATTCTAACTTAAATTCTTACATAAGATTTTCGAAAACCTACCCGTCCTTCCTTACCGTTAAGGAAGGCTCCACCTTTCTCACCAAGCCTCTCTTCCCTCAGGGACGAGAGGATGTAGCTGGCTACGCTATAGTCTCCGCCAGAGTTTTGGTATCGTCAGCGAAGCCTGTGCCCACAAGGGGCTGCCGATGATTGTTTACGCAATAAAATTGCGAGTGTTTGTCGGCTAGCGCATCACTTGTCATTAACACCCATATTCTTTTTGATATTAGCAATCTCTCTTTTTATAGTATCCAATTCTAACTTTATTGGCTTTGGAATTCCTTTTTGCCAATCAACACATCCTTCCTTATTTATACTAAAAAGGATATGTTCTACAGAATCTATCAAAAGAAATAACTATTCTGGGTTCTCAACCACCTTGGCTCCAGTCTCATCCATCCGTTTTGTCAACTTAGTCATTTCTCTATGCACTCTCTTTGACTCTATTACAGATTGAAAACCTAATACAAGACCAACAACTATCTGTGTTATACTTAGCCATAAATTCCCCTGCATCCAATAGCACACAAAAGATACAGCAAGTGATAGTACCAACAAACATACAGGCGTATATTTGTTACAAAAGGATTTATATAAGAACTCTATCATATATTCCATATTTTTTTAGAAAGAGAGCAAATCATTCACTTTTAAGAAATTCTTCTTCGTAAGACATGTACATAGAGGTGTACTAAGATGCACAACAAGTACCGCTTCCACCTGCTAATACGATTCCTTTCATAAATGTCTACTATATTAAATTTTACTAACAGTTTGCTGTTATCTGATAGTTGAGTTAACATATGCCTTAAATTTTAAAGAATCCATATTTATTCTCTCTATCTCTAAAGGCATTTTCTCCTCCTTCCAAAATATCACACACATGTTCTCGTATACCACACCTATATAATATAGGTAAACTCTCATCACTATTACGATGCATACTATGCTCTAAACTTCCATAAACATATTGGAATTTTATCCCCTTATCATTTGGAGCATTCTTTCCATTCTGATTGGCAACAATCACTTCCTCAGAATCAGCACCAACAACAATATTAGGATTATGTGTAACCAATATAATTTGTCGTTCTTTCTTCTTTTCCCGTATATATTTTACCAATTCGTTATATATAGCTCTGTTGTCCAAATTATCTTCTGGCTGATCTATCAATATTGGGCATTTCTTGTCACTAAAGTCCAAAAGTAGTTTCAATACGACGAATGAACGCTTTCCAGGTGACATGTCGAACAGACTATCACTTTCATAGTCAACGCTATATTGAAGCGTGAACCAGTTGTTTGACAAAATCATAGAAATAAACGACTGGACATCATATCCATTTTTGAATACAATATCTCTCTTTAATGCCTTGTTTAATAAATCCACCAAGCACCCTTTTATGCTATCTTTGGTCTTTTTCTGATATTGGAAAGCCACATTTACTATCAACGCATTCATTGCCGTTGAACGAAGCGAAATGCATTCATTCAATTTTTCCTCTAAATTCTTCTTTAATTCATACCCTGCAGACAATGTGATATTATCATGTTGTATTCGCAGCACAGAGGCTATAGAATTCATCATATCCAAATATGACAAATGTTCATCGAGCAGTCCCGAAGCTATAGCTTTACATTCTTTGTTCAACTTTTCAAGTATTTGAGACTCCTTGTCTATTAAGAGCATTTGCTTTGAAAGAGAGGATATTTGCTCCATGACATGGGATAAATATTTGTTCTCATCAAATATTTTCTTTCCTTCTTGATAGTCTGCATCATTTTGTGTTTCTGCAATTTTTCTAGCTAATGTCTTACATTCATTATCCACCTTAGCTACAAGAGTCTTGATGAATTCCTGAATGTGTGCATTGGATTGCGCTAAAGTTCTTTGAACTTCTTCTGAAATGTTTCGTGAAATTTCCTCCGTCAATCCTATACATGAAACAGCTGGATTAACAGATAGGAATTCTGAAGTGCCGAGCAAGTTTAACAATTCTAAATCATGCCGCATCAAAGCTTCTTTTGTACGTAAATCAGCCAATTCCTTACCCACTACTTGGTATTTTTCAAGAAGTTCTTTTTTATCAGTCAATCTACATTGAATAGAATCACGCTCTTTGGAAAGCTTTTCTATTTCTCGTTTTATACCTTCCTTATCTCCCAAAGTCTTAACATAAGCATTCTTTTCCTTATATTGTCTGCGCTTTTCAAAATAGAGAGAAACTTTTGCCTGAATGGAAGCAAACTTAGCTGCTTCATCAGACTTATATTTTTCGTAGGCTTCTCTCATTTCTGGCAAACTTGTAAGGATTTCGAGAAAGAGTTTATCGGAATCTCCCCTTGAAATGATGTTTGCTATCTCATTCTGTGTGAAATATTCTATCTCCTTGTTGTCTGCTTCCTGTCCATCTCTCCAAAAGACGTGCACGTTATCACTCAGACCTTTGATAAAGTCGTAGTTTTCGTCATCCTTTATTTTTTGGAATTTTGCAGCCATGGATGCCAACAAGGTTGACTTGCCCGTAGAGCGTCCTCCTATGATTGTATTTAGATTCTGATTCAATAATATCGTTTGATTCCAAACACCAGCAGTATTCAACACTACATGATCGATAATGTTATAGTCGTATTTAAAATCAGGCATGGCATCGGATATGCGCACTCGTTCTTTAGGCTCAAACAAGATTTGCTTGAGACCTTCAAAAGTCGGGTCTGCCTTAATCCAAGTGATTCTATCATTCGGGAAAACACCCACCTTATCCAAGGAATGAGCATCAGAACCAATGATGCAAGGCTTGAGACTGCCATAGGTTGAAACAACTTCTTTAACTGAAGTTTTTGCACCGCTAAAGTATTCTACATCGCCCGGATTACCTGAAAGGATAATATCCGACATTCGGGTTATCTCTTTTCGCAAAGGTTGCATGTTGCCCTCTTGATTCAATATGCCTGTAACACCATCTTTACTACCATTCGAAAGGGCTATAATAACATGTCCTTTAAAGAAAGCTTTATCAATAACTTTTTTTAATGCCTCATAAGAGACTGCAAAAGCATCTATACCTTTCTTTATGGCAACATCATCAGCCAAATTTGGATTATTCTCTACAATACGTCCCAATTTTGCCAAATCATTATCTATGCAAGAATAACTGGCATCTTTGTAAGTGAATTGTAATTGTCGAAAAAATTCTCTTTCTATATCTGCGACATCCAAAAAAGGGTCAAATATTGCATGAATATTTATCAGCTTGCTCTTGTCTGTTACAGGATAAATACGCATTTCTACATTTGGCAAAAGAAACTTTCCTTTTAATCTGTCTTGCTTTTGGTATTCTTTCACCTTGATATAATTGCTTATAGAAAAATAATCGGTTATACCAAACACTGTTACATCCGATTTCTCCAAGGCTTCTATATATCGTTCCCAGACTTCATCTGAGTTTCCATAATGATCATTTTTGGCAGTTCCTGGGGTATGTATATGCAAATCCCATTTACGCCATTCAGAACCTCTATTCATAACTGCTATTGTATTAAAAGGCTAAACCGGAGTCGCACCGGTACTTCCTGACTCAGCATCAGGCGTGCTAGCTGTTACACTATTAGAAGCCTTACCATTTCTTAAAAGGTTGACGTTGTGCTTCATGCAATAACTTTCCAGTCAAAGAATCACAACGTTCAAAGTTATCATTTCTCCACTGCTCTATATCTATATGATTAGCTATAGATAAACACTTATTCCCATACAAATAAAACTTACCATCATCAACATAACCAATGTCTATTGAATTACCTTTTCCATACAATGCTATTATCTGAGGTTTTCCTCCGACATCTACTACCAGATTAGACTTGATTGTATGAATAAAGCAATGAAATACGTATCGACTTGTATTTGCATTATCATCGGAAAGATGTTTGACATAAATGTTTTTAAATGTTTCTCTTCCAGACCCTGTTACATAGTAATGACCTTCTTCGTTCTGCAAGTTTATTTTCTCACAAAACAACTGATTATCATAAACATACTTCCACAAAGAAAGTTCCGAATCACAACGCAACATATACAAAATTTCAAAAGTGCCAATGTCTTTTGTGTAAAAATTGGCCAATGCTGATTTTATATAACCTGTAACCTTACTAACCTTTGCTTTTTCATCATCTTCATGGGCAAAGAATACGCCTCTGTCTATCAGAGTAACCAAAGAGGATAAAATAAAAGCAGGAAACATAACCTTTCCACATAAAGCAAAGGCATCAGGAAAATTATAACAAGCAAAAACTTTCTTGCCCATGTCATAATTCCATTTTCCATCCCCCCATGAATAACGACTATCGGCTGCAATATAAAGGGAACCTATAATTTTCTTGTCCCTTCCTCTTGTTTGAATTCCTGCCCAGGCAACTAAGAGAGTCATTTGTATGGTTCGTGTTAGTATAAATCTACATTGATATCGAATGGAGAATCAAAGTTCTTCAGCATTGCATGCTTTGTATCTTTTTCGGAGAGATTGGCATGTTCTGTTGGGATTTTCCAATCGATACCGAGGGTATCATCGAGGATAGAGATACCTCCATCTGCTTCAGGATGGTAGAAGTTATCACACTTGTACTGGAAGACGGCTGTTTCAGAAAGAACGGCGAATCCATGGGCAAAGCCCTTTGGGATGAAGAACTGGACATGGTTGTCTTCGGTAAGTTCTACAGCCACATGCTTGCCATAGGTTGGTGAACCCTTACGAATATCTACAGCGACATCAAGTACTCTACCCTTTACGCAGCGTACCAACTTACTCTGGGTATAAGGTGGGCGCTGGAAGTGCAAGCCACGCATCACGCCATAGCTGCTCATAGACTCATTGTCTTGGCAAAAGTGAACACTATGTCCCAGGATTGGAGTAACCTTCTCTTCAAACTCTCGATCGCTGAAACTCTCGAAGAAGTAGCCGCGAGCATCACGGAAGAGGCGTGGCTCTATAATGAGAACGCCTTCAATATTTGTTTTGATTATATTCATTGTTTTTATTTTAACTTTTGTTCTTATTATAAGATTTTCGAAAACCTACCCGTCCTTCCTTACCGTTAAGGAAGGCTCCACCTCTCATCTCGGTCTTCTCCCCTCAGGGAAGAAGAGGGAAACCGCCCTCCGGTGCTCGTAACCGCTACGCTATAGGGTTGGCGGACCAATCAAAGGTCTCGCCATATTGTGCGGGATGGGACCGCCTGGGAATAACGATACTATATGCCTAAGTTTGATGCTTATTTACATAAGTCTGAGAAAAACAAAGACTGGTAATAAATATATTGTTATCTCCTCATTAACTTTGCTGCAAATTCAAAGAAATCTGCAATGTTCTTGAAATTTTCAAACTGCTGGCAATACATACTTGCATAAGGTTCAGGAAACCTAGTTTGTAGTTGATTGTATGCCTGTCTTAATCGTGTCTGCCAACACCTCTCTAGTTTATTCACACATGTTTATCTCCTTCAAAAAATGGCATCCACCTTTACAAACCTCATCAAATTGACAGCCTTCGCAATGATTAGTATTTATTCTATTTCTAAAGTTCTGAAACGCCTTAGAGGCAAGCCATATGTCTTTCAAACTCTTACTGTGCAAATCTCCATAAAAATCTGTTCCAACCATGAAAGAACAAGGATACATTTTCAAATCCTCAGAAATAAATGCAGAGAATCTTGCCGCCTCACAAGACTCTAGAAATTCTGGCTTTACATTTTTCATCCACAGAACTATGCCGGACATCGAACAACTATCAAAACCGATTTTGACAGTTTTACATTTATCTGCAGCCTCAAAGAATGTCTTTAACATATTAGAATCTTTCACCATGAAGTGTTTTGATCCCCCTATTGGCTTATAATTCAAAAAGATAATGGCATTCAAATAATCAAAGAGCTTAGGAGCTTCACTTAACCATTCGGTCATCATTTCAATTGTATCTTGTTTTAGGATAACATGCAGATTTAAGCGAATGCCGAAACTTGTTATTTTTTCAAATAATTTTAAATAATACTCCTGGTCATAAGGAGGATAAAAACTAACTGCCATCGCCCCACAATAGATGGACGTAGCCTGAAGTATCTTATCTGTAAGCCCTAGACCATTAGTTGTATAAGATGGAACTATTCCAGACTCTCTTATTAATCTCAATATCTCTACAAATTGAGGATGCTGATTCGGATTGCCACCTCCTAATGCTATCTGAAGGACACCGGCATCTTTGGCTTGCTTTAATATCCTCTGAATATCCTTAAAGGGCAGATGTTTACCTTGATGATTAGATTGTCTATAACAGAACTCACATTCGCGAGTACAATAATTAGTGATGGACAAGTCTATCAATTCTGGACCTTTCTCACACCAAAAAGGCTCTGCGAATCCTTTATCCTCAATACGTATAAATGCACCCGTCTTGGAATTAAACAAGACTCGATAATGCTGATTTTTGTGTCTAACAATCTTTAAATCACCAAACATCATTAGTTGCATCGAATATTACGTTATCACCTTCTATTACAAAAGAGTCACAGCAAAAAAAACTTTCTATTTCATCATTGTCACTGGACATCTCTCCGACATATATACTAAGCCCTCGTTCTTGAGCTTTTTTAATTCTACCCAAAGTACCAGGACTCATATAGCTTCTCTTCACAAAATCCTCCAATGTTTGACAAGAATATTTTCTCATCCAAGCATCTATAGAAATTAAATCTCGTTTAAAACATTGGAACAAATTGGAGAAAACATCAACGAACATACTATCATTACTGATGCCTACCAATCGCAAGAACTGTGGCAGTGTCATATTATCTTTCATCATGACAACAAAACATGTCGATGAACTGTTGGTTACAAAGTCTGTTTTTATTTTCATACCTTCATCAATAGCAATTTATCCAATCGTTCATTCAATATTCCCGAGCATAACAAATTCTCTGTATTTTCACCATACGACAAAGAATCAAAACAGATTAATGTATAGTCAGGACACTCTGCTAATTCTGTCAGAAACTGATTAATAATATCTTGTGGAACATTATATTTCTTTTCAAGCATTTCATCAAGGGAAGAAAACTCTTGATGAAAATATTTTCTATAGGAATCTAAAAGATTCTCTGATTCAGCAAAGATACTGTCATACAACCGACAGAACATGTCCTTGGCATATCCTCCATGTATACCGGCCTTTTCCAAGAAATAGTCCCTTGTTATATTTTGATTTACTACCATGATATAACAGCAATAGTCGTAAGCATAAATTTTCATCTTTCTGATATTATTTGAAACATCCAACTCTTTACTTTTTCGCTTTTAGCATGAGAGGAAAGATAAACCACTTGTTCCCAGTTTTGTGATTGCCTAATATAACATAGGTACACATATTTAGCTTTTCCTCCCGTTACTGCTGCCACATAAGCAAAAAATTCGAATATCAATTGTGCGTCTTTAGAATCGAAGAAGTGCTCATCGCCTAATATCTCTTCATTCAGAGAAACAAATTTCTCCCTCTCAGAAGTTTGCTTGCTTACCCAATATTTTTCAGAAACAGACGGCCATACTTTATTAATCCAATCATAAAGTTCAACATCATCCATTTGCGAAACTATCTTCAGTAAAATCAAGATATTCAATTTTGGATGTAACTTAGTATTCCATCTTCCCCTAAACAACAATTGCTTTGCTAACTTTTCAGGATTTTCCAAAACTAGTGATTTCAAAAGTGCAATATCATCTTCTGTTACCTTAGATTCATCTACATCCCAAATATATTTCTTAAAGGCAGGTATATACCAAGGCTGAGATTTCATAAAATCCAAAATACTTCTATTTTCTTCATTTTTGGCATGGACAAAAAGATAAGGTATAATTCCTTCTTTCAATTGATGCCCACCATGAGTATACTTATGAATCAACGTTTTCTGTTCTTCTACATTTTCTGACAGAGTGTCCAAAATATAGTGAGCTAAGAGATAGTCACGAAAGGTGTCATAAGTAAAATTAACAATTTCTGTCTTTCTTGCTAAAGAATTCTTTTTCTCAGATAAATCTTTCCTAAGCAATATATTCTCATCCAAAAATCTTAAAAGCATATTCTCATCCTCCTCTTCCATCTCTTCAAACAAATCTTCTATGGGCACATTGAAGAAGGTATCATTCTGTATCATATACTTAAGAATCAAAGAAAAGAAATTTTTAATCTTTCTTGTTCTTAAAACTTTACGTCCCTCCCAATCATGTGTTTCCGCTAGCCTAGACAGCATTTTGTCAAAGTAGGCAGTAAACAATTCATCACGCTTAATATGGCTAACCACCCCTAATTGTTTATCCCTATTGGCTTCACAAAAAATGCGAAGGAGTAAAAGATTGTTTGTCAAGCATGTTTTCACACCTTCATCTAGCGTAATGACAATATTGAAATATCTAAAATATTTCTTCAACAACAATTCCTCATCTCCATCATGAATATGCTGATAAATATCTCTTTCGATAATCATATCGTCACTAAAAGCATTCAACAAGCCACTAAAATTTTCATCAAAATATTCGCTTCTGCATGTCATTATTATTTTTACAAAGTCAAAATTCAAAAATCTCTTCAGAAATTTTTCCAACGAGATTGCAAAGTGCTCTGGGTATGGGTTTTCATTAAGTCCATCAATGATAAAAACTATAGGCTTACGTATGGCATAACAATACTTAGCTACTTCATCCATCATTTTAGAAAAAGAAATATCTAGTGATGGGCAAATTGTTTTTACAAAAACGTTTTCAACATCGGTAGTATCTACCTCATATCCATTGACATAAGCAAATGGTATATGACGTTTCAAGAGCACATTTTCCGTAAAATCACATAGAAAATTAGTTTTTCCCTGCCCAGCGTTGCCTGTTAACAAACAGAATTTTGATGTCAAATACGTTAAATCTGTTACTTTCTTTCCACATTTTGTAGAACTAAAATAATCTTTATTGCTATTTTGAGAAGACAAACTCATACCTTTCTCTTTGATGTATTCTCTCATTTTCAAAAGAGGTTCATAAAGATGAGAAAAAGATGAAACAGAGTTATCGACCTTAAACTGGGTAACATTGAAATTAAACTTAGGCTTATTCCATAATCTTCTTCCTCTGTTAAGACGGTCGAAATTCAAATGGTATGTCTTATCCGCAACATATGGTGTAAAAAGGTATGGATCCACAAAATATCTCAAGTGTTCCTTCAAATCTCTTTTCTCCAGAAATGTATCAGGAAGATACTTACCTGATTTTATATTCTTTTGAATTTGAAAATCAGAATACAACGTTGCATCATTCTTCGAAAACATGTTCTGAGGACAATCATACGCATACTTCACTTCCTGCTTTATGAGATGATAAAAAACCTCCTGATCCGTAATATTTATTGGTATAATAGAGGAATGATTGATGTCAAAAGGCAATTTATTGGCATCGAAATTATCCTTGTTTGCCAATTTCACAATCTGCTCATGACCATGAGACTCTTCTGCTCGCCCCAGTTCATACATCACGTTAGAGTTAGGCAACCTTTTTTCATTGAGTTCTGCGACTGGTGTCAAATCCGCAACAAAAACATCACAATCATGAATCTTTTTTACCACCACTCCCTCTATTTGAGGTGAGCCTAATTCTCCTCGTAAGGACTCATCATAGATAACTTCACAATCCAATTCCTGGCTAAGTTTTTTACAAGCCTTCTCCAACCCACTTTTGATTGTTGAGTGGTTATCAGGAATATCAGACTGCCAAGAGAAAAATACAACTAACCGGCGCATAAGTAAAATAAATACACACAAGAAACTAGTTTGCTTCTACAGAAGTTTGTTGATCTTCATTAAACATGAGCTGCCAATCTACATTAGTTGCCTTTAATATTTTCATGACTGTATCAACAAAGACTTTCTCTTTGTCTGAACCAGTATAAGGTCCTCCTCCAACTTTATAATGATTTTTCTCTATTCGCAAAGATTCTGCTGTTGACCTATACAATTTCCACTTGGTCTGAAATTTAAATAGAGAATTTATACCTACAGCTATTGCAACAATAACAGAAAGGATAGTTCCACACAATGAACAATATTGTATAACGGCTGCAGATATTATAGAGCCGGCTATTGATATGATAGAACAAATGATATATCCCCATTTATTCAAGCAACTTTTTGAATCATGCCACTTGATTTGAGGATCAACGAAATCGGTAATATATTTACTAACATCCATAAACTTAAAGTAATTTTTGTAATTTTTGCTTCTGACTTATATAAGTATTCTTTTGTCTTTCAGAGCAATACTCTAAAAAATATTTTTCATATATTGCATGTCGTTCATCATTTAAAGCAAAAAGACAGGAACTTACGGTAGCAATTATCCAGATTCCATCCTCTTTCTTTAGCAAGTCTGTAACGTCATCTTCTAAAGGCAGATAACGCTTGATTATATCTTTCCAAACTTTTTTTGCTTCAAAACGAGAATAAATCCTTTCTTCATCCTCTAAGTCTTTGAAATCAGCTTTAGATTTCAAATATAAGCAATATGCATAGTTTTCTCCAGTATAATAATCTCCACAGAGTTTGTAACCCTTACCATAACAATCAATAGCCCTATCTAAAGTTGCTAAATCATCCGTATGCAACTCGTACATCCGCTTATAAACAGCTCCCAAAAGACCTAAAGTTTCAGAATTGTTATTTTGAGGAAGATTACCTAATATTATTAAAGCATCGTTATACGCTATTTCTGGAGAGGGCAATTTAGCCATATATGTACAATATGCTTTTTGCTGTAAATAATATTCTTCTTTTGGCTTTATTTCAACAGCTTTTGACCAAAACATTAGAGCTTCCTCCCATTTTTCCTCCTCACGTAATCTTTGGGCTTTTTCAACAATAGCATAAAGGCATACTTCCTCTTTTGCAAGATCTGTTATTATTGCATCGAACTCTGCTTGGGGTAATTGGGGGCAATCGACCCCGTTTATATAAGTATAAAGAGGGCTATCTGTGTGAGGATTAGCTAAGATGTCGTTAATCATACTGCTTAATTTTGTCTTAACCCTCTCAACCTCATCTACATCCATAAATAACCCCTCATTTCTATATTGAATAATTCGACAATGGTTTATATCAAACGGAATTGTTGATGCAGAATCCATCATGATGATAGTTGAATAAGGTTTCACTGCATGCCGAACCCCCAACTCATAAACAGCATTAGGATTAAATGTTGTAACATCGGCTATAACCAATTCTGCATGCATGAGCAAAGCATACATGCTCCTATCTATTAAAGAAGGGTCTTTAACCTCATCACCTCTCACGCATCTATACCCAGAAGATTCTACAACAGGCTGGATAATAGTCTTATAGACTTTATCTAAATCAACCGTCTTTCCTGTGGCATAATCCATTTTCTTGCCGTACCCCATGACAACAAAACAAGTCTGTTTCATAATTTTCTATTTTGGGTGAACAATAACCTTGTTGGCTATATCTTGACTGCGTTTATCAAATGCCATATCTATGTATTTATTTGGTGCTTTTTTAAAATCTTCCCACTTGACAAGCACACAATATCTATCCTCTTCCGTATAATGGCATTTATCTTTATGATCCAAGTAATAATTACACCAAAACTCCTTAATGATAGTAGAATCGTTAAGATCTATCCAACGATGGCTCTTGCCACATATATTGCAAGTATAGTTCCCCTTATAAATTTTATCTATCATATCAGGTAAAACTATGCCCAAAATACCATTTCGAGTATTATTCTTGCCATTGTATAATGAAGCCTGTAACTCTCGCTTAATATATTTCTGCTCTTCTTCTCCTTGATTTTCTGCACTATGTACTCCTATAAGAACAATTGTCACCGTAGAATCGGCCAAATAATCTTCACGAATTTTACGCATGATATAATCTTCATCTTCCGAATCGATAGGTTCATTTAATGATTTATCAATCATATCGACTTTATTATTATCACTCCATTTCTGAATTTCAGTTTTGTAATTTTCATCTTCCGTTTTGAAAGATATAAAACATTTATGTCCCATAATCACCTCCTATAGTTTTGTAATTATAAACACTAAAGTATATTACTAATACAGCGTCTCCACTATATTACAAGTAGTTACGCCCATCAGTTTTTAGAAAAAAGTTATATTGTATCGTTTTGCAGAAGATAAGCTGCACTCGGCAAATTGAAAGCCAACTTTCATTGCGTTCGTTTGCGTTATCTTTTATGGTGAAGGATTGCCTAAGCGCACTCCTTCACCTCATCTATTTTTTCAACATCGTAACGATTTGCCCCACCTGTCTTTAAGAGCTCGATACTCTATTGGGGCTGACTTTGCCCTATCATCCTCTCCAGATACCCATATAGTTCATCTTCCATACTGCTATAGTCGCAATAGGGACTATCGTCGTTAAGCATATCTTCCATACGAGAATCACCCCAGGCTAACTCCAGATCACCAAAGAGACGATGATGCTTATTGGTCAGCAACAGATGGAAATCCATTGCCTCCTTCGTCTGCCAAGGAATATCTGGATGTTGGCGCAAATGACAGTACAGATGACGCAGTACATCTAAGAATACAACGACACTTGTCTGAACTCCACCACACCAATATGAATCAAACCACCTTTCATGTTTTCTACATGCCTTACCTAAATGGTCGAACAAACAGAAAATTAAAGAAATGGCTTCCTGATATTGCTTGTTGCGGATATACTCATGTACATTATGAATGAATGGGAACAGACTTCGAGAAACTTCCCGCTCTTCTTCATGAACTATTGCAGCATCAAAAGCAGCAGAAACTTCGGCTTGATGATCTGACTCAAACTTATTCCATTTGCAACTACACCATTTCTTGATGCTTTCCATCGCTGGTCGATATTCCTTATAGCCTCGCTCCTTCCACTCTTCCAGGATATCAAAAACCATCTGATTCAAATCATACGGGATGTCCTTGCAGTCATTGCGATACCAATCGTTATAGCATTCGTAGTAGCCATCTACAAACCATTCATCACGGAACCAGAAATGGCAATCCTCCATGTAGTTCATCTCAAAAAGGAGATGAAGATACTTGAGCTGGTCTATATCCAGACCATCCAGTTTTGATTTCAGGTTTCTGAGATAAAAACGTGATTGAGCAGGTTTTGATTTAGCAGCCTCCACGTTCACTTTAGCTGCAGCATATCGCTGCTCGATATAGGGAGCAAATGATTCGCTAATCTCATCCAGCATCACAAATCCATCCTTGCCTCTGTTTGCAGTATTGACCACTACCCAAACCATACATTTCAAATGATGATATTTGAGCAAGTGACGTTTCCAAAGAACATTTCCCTTGCCGCCTGATATGATATCGTGAGCAAGAACTATTTCCTCATCATCTAATATCGATACCATTTCTTCGGGATGTGATACGGCATAGGATGATATATAATCTGCCATCTTCTCTTTCGACCAAGACATTGGAACCTTCAAGGCTATATCTTGTCCTATAGCCACAAGATTGTCTTTCGAAAGTATCTGTAAACAAGAAGAATATCTCTTCGTTGTATCGTACGTCGAAGAATGAAATGTAATATAGTAACGGGTAGCCATTTTTTTATTATTTTGTTCCTCATTGCAGTATCGCTCTGCACTTGTCGTCGCTCGAATGAGGAATATTGTTTTTATTCTACTTTTGATAGGATTACCTCAGGAGAGGTGCCCATCAGGGTTATGGCGGAAATCTTATGACCGCCATTGGCATTTAAGGAATGGCCACAATGATAGAGGCTGTCATCTATGATAAGCCAGCGGTCATGAGACTCGTTACGCCATTTTCGGATGTCAATATGATTATCGGGGAAGAGACGGTCATGCTCCTCCATCAAGCGTTGCATTCCTTGACCTACTCCAACCGTGTAAATTGTAGCTGTTACATTTGACTTACGGACATCAAGTACACTTAGAGTTAGCGATGAAACATAACCATCTATGATGATTACTCGATGATTGGCTGTACGAACTAAGTTTTCCAAAGCAACTCTTGCGGTATAGAAATCGCCTTCGAAGAAGACCATCTCTGCTGGAGGGGTCGAGGTTCGAATAAAGAAATCTAGCTGCTGTTGCTGCTTGGCTTGAGTATCCTCGATTCGAGTCATGCGTTGTGAATGTGCATCTAACCGTGTATCTAATTGGCGCTGCATAGCCAATAGTTGCTGATTGACAGAATATCCTTTAAGAAGATAATCCTTTAGCACACCCGTTGCCCACTTTCGAAAGGCTGTAGCATTGATACTGTTGACACGATATCCTACAGAAATAATTGCATCCAAATTATAGAACTGCGTCTTGTATACTTTGCCATCAGAGGCAGTATGTTCCAAAATGGAACTAACTGAATTTTGATTCAATTCTCCACTTTTAAATATATTGCCAAGATGCTTGGTTATTGCAGGACGCTTGGTGCCGAAGAGATCTGCTATTTGCTGTTGGGTAAGCCACACCGTTTCATGAGTAGCATCTAACTTCACTTCAAGTTTTACACTTTCGTTTGGTTGATAGAGTACTATCTGTGAATCATCAGCCACGGGCTGTATATTATTGTCGTTTGCCATAGTCTATGTTCATAACGTAATCTCCTTATTTTGTATTTTTTTCGACTCCCCTGTCCCCCTCTTGCGAAGAGGGGGTCCTTACCCTATACCCAAGCCCTAAATCCCTACCATAGGGATTAGGGATGTAACCGCCCTCCGGTGCTCAGAACCGCTACGCTATAGGGTTGGCGGACCAATCAAAGGTCTCGCCAGATTGTACGGGATGGGACCGCCTTGCTATATCTTAGTGATTAGGATGGGCTGGCTGGTCTATGACTGGCACCTTATGAAGCAGTACATAACGCTGCAATAATTGACGCCAAACCAAAAGGCGGGTTCCTTTCCATACCTCAACGGCTGCCGCCGTGAGTTGAGTGAAGAGCAAAGAATGATGGGTGAAGTATTGATGTGCCTTACTTGCCAATTCCTCTACCTCTTCTATATAGGCGATGTCTGTTTCTATAGAAAAACCACCTATGCCGTTTATCTTCTCAAACTTATAGGCACTTTCTTTCAGCAGGTAATGCAAATGTGTATATTTCTTCGTCTCTAAATCGCCGAGAAATGCTTCTTGCTCCTGACTGCTCTGGGATGCGTAATAGTCATAGAATCCTCCCCATGAACAGATGGCCTTGACTGTGCCTGCCTCTGTTCTCAACAGAGCAAAATGGGCGTAATACTCATAGTCCTCATCGAAGACCTTGGTATTCTTGTCTGCCTCTACATCTTTATTCAGTTTATCCAGGAAGATTTCCCGAAGATTACAGCGGAGGATGAGCTCTGTGATTCCATTATGGCGCAACACCGTATAATCTCGTCCTTCCGGAATGATTGCTCCAGAAGTTGGTGTAAGAAATGGACGTAATTGGGCATCAGGTATCAGGTCTTTCAACCACCTTTCAAGGGTGACTTCACCTGCCTTCAAGTAATTGGAAAGTACACGGAAGTTATTTCGCATCCTTTCGTCTATCTGATCCAAAACCTTTTGCTGCTGGGCAACTGTATTCTCTTCTTTCTTGTTTTCGTATGCCAAATCCGACATGCTCCGACTGCGATAGACGGGCAATCTCCTTTGATATTCCAAGAAAAGATAGCGCAATGCTTGATATGCATCCACGGATGGCTGCTTGGCCTGAAGATAACCTATCATCTGGTCGATGGCTCGCCACACGCCTACAGCCTCAGCTTTTGGTCCCTTGGTTGCCTCATGCTCTACCTGCATTTCGTATTGACGAACGTTGGAAAAACTGAGACAGAGGTTATTACCAAACCGCACAAAAAGATGACGGTCTTTCTTGCCCTTGCTCTTGACTTGCTTGACCACACCTACCCAACCTCTCAGTGGTCCACTGAATAGGCGGATGGTATCATTCTCCTGAATGAGGTCATCATATCGCTTATCTACAATACTCAGTCCCTCTATGCCATCTGCCATTTTATCGCTGAAATAGATAAAATGCTCCATGTCTTCATCTGGAATTGTGGCTGTTTTTATGATGGATTCCTGGTTTAAGTCCTTGACATCCTTGCAAAGAAGGTGTGCGTTTGAGACAAGCTTTTCTTTCTGCAGTTCGCCTGTTTCCAGATTACGGACGGTATCTTCATAGACAAAATATCCCCAAGGTGACAGTATTCTTTTCAATACTTTGATGCTATCCGCCTTGATGAACAGCAATCCATATATCAATGGTCGAAAACTGTAACGTTCTTCTCCCTGGGCATTGACATACTTCGTTCGGCATTTAGGCAGATAGACAAACTTCACTATGTCGGGATATGTACTTTCAAGAAATTCTTTTGTTCTTTGTTCTTGAAATTTGTCTGTATTGACTATAAACCACATAACTCAAAAGTATATACCTCGGTTTCTCCTGAAAAGATTACTCTTCCCGGATTATTGGGGGTGTGATATGTATCACAGCATTGAAAAACCAATAGACTAACTTCCACTAATCTTCAATACTTTTATGTCCTTTGACCTCCTGCATACATGATGCAAGTAAGTCCGTGTTTAGCAAATTGTGTATCATACGCTTCGCTTATATAAAGGCCATATTTTCAGTTCTTATTTCTCTACATTCTTCTGAATCTCTACATAAGAGACACAGAATCTCGGTGCAAAAATACGAAAAATGTTGGAAACAAGCAAATTATGCGTGTTAAAAAAATAATATCTTTCAACGAAATTCAACATTTTTTCAACATTCATTCCAGACACAATCTTTTAAGTCGTTGATTGAAAGAATGTTTTTGGCTTTTCTGTATCTCTTATGTAAAGATTCAGAAAAATCGGTTCATTTTGGTTTTAAGATTTATAGCACTGACAGTATCTTGGCGTTGGCATCATCCACTTCTGAACTTTTGATGGAGCGGAGATAGATTTGTGTGGTGAGTTCGGAATGATGGCCCAATGCCTCGCTGATGACTGAGATAGAGATATCGTTGTCTCTTGCTGCCGTTGCCCAGGAATGGCGGGCGACATAGAGGGTGAGCTTGCCCCTGATACCCATCTTAGCCCCTAACTTCCTAAGATGGTAGGTGATGCGGGCTTCTGTATTGTGATACTGACGCACCTTCGCCTTCATTTTGTCAATAGTTTTATCCTGTCTTTGGTTTCCATCATCAACAAGAAATGGGAAGAGATATGGTGAAGTAACGGTCTGTGCCTGATACTTTTCCAACAGGTCCTGCATCTCTTTCTCCCATCGGATGGTGAGGCGCTGACCTGTCTTGCTTCGGGTGTAATGGAGATAACCGTCCTTGAGGTCAGATTTGCGGAGGTGTGCCAGGTCGATGAAAGAGATACCACGCAGATAGAAACTCATCAGGAATGTATCTCTTGCCATCTCTTCCTTGGGTGTAAGTTCCCTGACTGACTCCAAGCCCTTGATTTGGCTGACATCCTCTGTAGGAATTGCCCGCTTGCTGGTTTGGGCTATGCCGGTATAGACTTCCTTGAAGGGATACTGCTGCGGCGTAAGTCTCTTTGCCACGGCTTTGTTGTAGGTGGCACGGAGAATGCGGAGATAGAAGGAACTGGTGTTGCTGCATACCTTTGCTGTATGATGCAGGTATGCTTCATACGAGCGCATCACTTCTGCATCAATCTTATCCAGAGCTATATCCTTGTTGTCTCGGTATCGCTTGAAACTGTTGAGCGTTGCCTTGTAATGCAGCATGGTGCGGTATTGCCCGTTCTTCATCAACAGGGCGATGAGGAGGTTCATGAACTTGAATAACGACTCTGATGTTTTCTTGTTTCTTGCCATAATATGTGTATATTTTTGATGTTTATATAATATAAAAGATTCCTTAAAAATTCATGCGTTATCTATCGCTGAACTTAAAAATAAAAAACACTTAACATTCTTTACGATAAGATTCTTCCTCCATTCAAGATTTCTTTGTAATTTAGCACCCCGAAAAAAATATAAGGAGAAAAAGTATGAGCAACGGATTATTATTATGGGTGGATGATGAGATTGAACTTCTCAAGGCTCACATCATTTTTCTGGAGAAAAAGGGATACGAGGTGGTTACCGTGAGCAACGGTGCTGATGCCATTGACCAATGCAGACAGCAGACCTTCGACCTCATCCTACTCGACGAGATGATGCCTGGATTGAGCGGACTGGAGACCTTGCAGCAAATCAAGGATATTCAGCCTGCCACTCCCGTAGTGATGTGCACCAAAAGCGAGGAGGAGAACATCATGGACCAGGCCATCGGTTCAAAGATTGCCGACTATCTGATCAAGCCCGTCAACCCCAGCCAGATATTACTGTCGCTCAAGAAGAATATCCACCGAAAGGACATCGTTACCGAGGTGACACAGAGCGGATACCAGCAGGACTATCAGCAGATAGCCATGCAGATGATGGATTGCCGCAACTGCCAGGACTGGATGGAAGTGTATAAGAGACTGGTGAAATGGGAACTGGAGCTGAGCGATACCGACAGCAGCATGACAGAAATGCTTACCATGCAGAAGGAGGAAGCCAACAACGGCTTTGCCAAATACATAGCCAAGAACTATCTGAACTGGGTGGATCCGAAAAACATAGGAAAAACCGTGGAGGGCAAACCGGTGATGAGTCCCGACATCTTCAAGACCAAGCTCTTCCCGATGCTCGACAAGGGAGAAAAGGTTTTCCTCATCGTTATCGACAACTTCAGATACGACCAGTGGAAGATGCTCGCCAAGGACATCGGCGACAGCTTCGACATGGAGGAGGATATGTATATGAGCATCCTGCCTACCGCCACGCAATATGCCCGAAATGCCATCTTCAGCGGACTGATGCCGAACAAGATTGCAGAGATGTTCCCGGAACTCTGGGTGGATGAAGACGAGGAGGAAGGCAAGAACCTGAACGAGAAGCCGCTGATTCAAACCCAGCTGGACCGGTTCAGAAAGAAATACAGTTTCAGCTACCACAAGGTGAACGACTCTGCGGGTGCCGACAAGTTTATGGAGCGCTACAACGAATGCAAGGACAACGACTTGAACGTGCTCGTCATCAACTTCATCGATATGCTGTCGCATGCCAGAACGGAATCGAAGATGGTACGCGAGCTTGCCAACAACGAGAGTGCCTACCGCAGCATTACGCAGAGCTGGCTGCGCCACTCGGTGCTTGCAGAGCTATTCAAGCGACTGGCGCAGAGCGACTTCAAGGTGGTTATCACCACCGACCACGGCAGTATCCGTGCTTCGAAGCCTATCAAAATTATCGGCGACCGCAACACGAATACCAACCTGCGCTATAAATTGGGCAAGAACCTGGCCTACAATGCCAAGGAAGTGTTCACCATCAAGGAGCCGCACAAGGCACAGTTGCCGGCACCGAATTTGAGCACCTCGTATGTCTTCGCCTACGGTGATGCCTTCTTCGCCTATCCAAACAATTACAACTATTACGTATCCTACTACAAGGATACCTTCCAGCATGGTGGCATCTCGATGGAGGAAATGCTCATTCCGCTCATCACCCTGACACCGAGAAAGAGAAATTAAAGGAAAAAACAGCAACCAGTTTGCTAATCATAAAGTTCAAAATTCAAAGTTCAAAGTAAAATATATGAAGATTAAGATTGATTCATTAGACAACATCCATGTAGCTGCCAAGGAGTTCCTGGAGAACATGGGCGACGGCAAGGTCTTTGCCTTCTATGGCAAGATGGGTGCCGGAAAGACGACGTTTGTAAAAGCAATTTGCGAAGAACTGGGCGTAGAAGATGTGATTACCTCGCCTACCTTTGCACTTGTCAACGAATATACTGCTGGCAATGGCGACCCTATCTATCACTTCGATTTCTACCGCATCAAGAAGATTGACGAGGTGTATGACATGGGGTACGAGGATTACTTCTATGGCGGCAACCTCTGCTTCCTGGAGTGGCCTGAACTCATAGAAGACCTGCTGCCTGAGGATTGCACCAAGGTGACCATCACCGTGGAGGAAGATGGTTCCAGAAGCGTGGAATTCTAAAAAAAAATAATAAAAAAGAGAAATGAAAAATGGAAACCAGTCCATTCTTCATTTCTCTTTTTCTTATTTCTTACAAAAGAGACTCAAACTTCTCCTTGAGTGTAGTCTTGTTAGCTGCACCAACAAACTTGTCAACCAGCTGACCACCCTTGAAGAACAGGATGGTAGGGATGTTGCGAACGCCAAACTCCATAGCGATGTCGTCGTTCTCCTCTACATCACACTTACCTACTACCAACTTGCCGTCAAACTCCTCAGCAAGTTCTGATACGATAGGAGCAATCTGGCGGCAAGGACCGCACCATGTTGCCCACAAATCTACTACCAATGGCAGTTCGCCATTCTTGTAGCTCTCGAAATTCTCGGTTGTAATTGTTACTTCCATTTTTCTATACTTTTATATATTAAACTAAAATTATCTCTAATTGATCTGATAGCTCATCTTAGGATGCTGCTCGATATACTGGATGAGGGCATGGCCCACACCCACCGTATGCTCACGGGCACGCATCAGCAGATAGGTATTGCTGTCAACATCATGTATCTGGAAAAAGAGCTGCGCCTTGCCCTCGTCATTCTCCAGAATAGTCTGCAGGTCGCTAACCATCGTTTCATCTATCGCATCGCTCTCCACATTGATGGTGAAGCGGTCGATGCGATTCTCCTTGACCGTCTGCAGATACTCTACATTGCCTATCTGGAAATCGAGATAGTTGGCATTGCCGTAACGGGAAACGCACTTGGCTGTAATGTAGATGGTGCTGCCTTCAACCATGATGCCGCGCCACTTGCCCCAGTCTTCGCCAAAGAGAGCCAGTTCGCCTGAGCCCTCAAAGTCTTCGAGCGTAACGAAACCGCACGGCTTGCCCGTCTTGGTAAACTTCGACTTCACACCCGTGATGATGCCGCCAAGCACCACATCCTCCTTCTTTGCCAGCTCCTGCTTGTCGCCCAGTTCTGAGCAATGGGTATTGCAGAGGGAGTTGAGGATGATGCTGTACTCATCGAGCGGATGGGCAGAAAGATAGATGCCCACAAGCTCGCGCTCACGGTTCAGACGTTCGATGGTGCTCCAGCTCTCTGCATCAGGAATAGGCGGCGTAGCTATCTCTATCGCCTCGGTACCGCCAAAGAGTGAGTTGGCAGCCTCGTGCTGTTCCTGCTGGAAGAGCTGACCGTAGCGCACCAGCGTATCGAGGAAGGTTTCGCCCTTGTTGTTCTTGCCGAAGAACTGCTCGCGACGGATGCCGAAACTGTCGAAACCGCCACTCAGCGCCAAGGTTTCGAAAGCCTTGCGGTTCACGCTGGAGTAATCTACACGCTCGGCAAAATCGAAGATGGTTTTATAAGGTCCGTTCTTCAGTCGCTCTGCCACGATGGCATCGGCTGCCGGAGCACCCATACCCTTGATGGCTGAAAGACCGAAACGTATCTCTCCATGCTCATTCACACCGAACACGCGGTAACTCTCGTTCACATCCGGACCCAAGGTCTTGATGCCCATCGACTGGCACTCCTCCATCAGCTTGGTGATTTCGGTAATCTGTGCAAAGCGTCGGGTCATCAGCGCCGCCATATATTCGGCAGGATAGTGCGCCTTGAGATAGGCGGTCTGGTAGGCTACCCATGAATAACAGGTAGCATGCGACTTGTTGAAGGCGTAGGAAGCAAACTTCTCCCAGTCGCCCCATATCTTCTCCAACACCTTCGGGTCGTGGCCGTTCTCCTGTCCCTGCTTGATAAACTTCGGCTTCATCGCATCTACGATAGCCTTTTTCTTCTTACCCATCGCCTTACGCAGGGCATCTGACTCGCCTCGGGTGAAGCTCGCCAACTGACGGGAAAGAAGCATCACCTGCTCCTGATAAACCGTAATGCCGTAGGTATCCTTCAGATACTTCTCCATACACGGGATATCGTAGGTAATCGCCTGCTTGCCGTTCTTGCGGGCAATGAAATCAGGGATGTAATCCATAGGTCCCGGACGGTAGAGGGCGTTCATGGCGATGAGGTCCTCGAACACCGTAGGCTTCAGCTCACGGAGATACTTCTGCATACCCGGCGACTCGAACTGGAAGGTTCCGATGGTCTGACCGCGCTGATAGAGCTGATAGGTCAGTTCGTCATCGATAGGGATGGTATCGAGGTCAACGACATCGCCCGTAGTCTGCTTGATAACCTTGCATGCCTCCTTCATCTCGGAGAGGGTCTTCAAGCCCAGGAAGTCCATCTTAATCAGACCGGTGGTCTCGATGACATGGCCGTCGTACTGCGTTACCGCCGTCTTCAGTCCCGGGAAATCAGGGTCATCGGCAGTAGATACAGGCACCCAGTTGCTGATAGGGTCGCGGCAGATGATGAATCCGCAGGCATGGATACCCGTGCCTCGGATGGTTCCCTCGAGCATCTTGGCATACTTGATGGTATTGCTTTCGCGCGGATCGTTGGAGAACTCAGCCTCGCGCAGCTCTGGGGTATATTTGATGGCATTGGTCAGGTTCATCTTGGCACCGTCAGGCAATCGGTCTGGGATAGCCTTGCAGAGTGCATTCGCCTTATCCAACGGCAGTTTCTCGACACGCGCCACATCCTTGATGGAGTTCTTCGTCGCCATGGAACCGTAGGTAATGATATGGGCACAGTTCTCATGACCGTACTTATCCATTACCCATCTCAGCACCTTGCCTCGGCCGTCATCATCAAAGTCGGTATCAATATCCGGAAGGTTCACACGGTCAGGGTTCAGGAAACGCTCAAACAGGAGGTCGTACTTCAATGGGTCAATCTTGGTAATGCCCAAGCAGTAAGCCACCACCGAACCTGCCGCTGATCCACGTCCCGGTCCCACCATCACGCCGAGTTCCTCGCGCGCCGCCCTGATGAAGTCTGACACGATGAGGAAGTAGCCCGGGAAACCCATGGTCTTCATCACGTGGAGCTCGAAGTTTACGTGCTCGTCTACATTCTCGGGCAGCGGGTCGCCATAAAGCTTTTTGGCTCCCTCGTAGGCAAGGTGGCGCAGATATTCTGCCTCAAACTTGATACGGTATATCTTGTCGTAGCCGCCCAGTCGGTCGATTACCTTCTGTCCTTCCTCTGGTGGCAGCTGATTCTCTCCGTTCTCATCACTGGTAAACTCCTTGTAGAGGTCCTGCTCCGACACCCGCTGGCGCAACTGTTCCTCCGTGCCGAAGCTTTCAGGAATGGGGAAGAACGGCATGATAGGACCATGGTCGATGCTGTAGATTTCCACCTTATCCAATACTTCGAGGGTATTGGACAATGCCTCGGGGATATCAGAGAACACATCGTTCATTTCCTGACGGGTCTTGAACCACTCCTGCTTGGAATAGCGCATACGGTTAGGATCGTCCAGGTCCTTACCGGTGGCAATACAGAGCAAGTGGTCGTGCGCCTCGGCAGTCTCCTTATCCTCAAAGTGGCAGTCGTTGGTGCAGACGAGCTTGATGCCATATTCCTTTGAGAATTCGATGAGCACCTTGTTCGCCTTCTGCTGCAATTCGTAAGCCTCACGGTTGGCAAGCAGACTCGGGTCATCAGGCACCTTATGGCGCTGCAGCTCCAGGTAATAGTCATCTCCAAAGAGATTGTGATACCATTCGCAGGCTTCACGTGCCCCTGCGATGTCGCCCTTCAGAATCTTGGCTGGCACCTCGCCGGCAATACAAGCCGAGCAGACAATCAGGTCCTCATGATACTTTTCCAGGTCGGCACGGTCGGTTCGAGGGCGCATGTAGTAACCATCCACCCACGAATTACTCACCAGTTTGATGAGGTTCTTGTATCCGTTATAGTTCTTGGCGAGCACGATGAGGTGGTAACCACTCATATCACCCTTGTCCTTCTCGCGGTCGCCCTTGGTTCTTCTAGCCACATACATCTCACAACCGATGATAGGCTTGAAGGGTTCCAGCCCTTCCTTCTTTCGGTCTTTGTTGACTTTTCCACAATAGTCAACGAGTTCCTTGATGCCGAACATCACACCATGATCGGTTACAGCCATACCCTTCATTCCATCCTTGATAGCCTTATCTACCAGATGCGGAATCTTGGATTGACCATCGAGGATGGAATACTGTGTATGGACGTGTAAATGTATAAAATCTTCCATTTTTTGCCTTAAAATTCGTATTTTGACAACAAAGTTACTGCTAAAAGTTGATATTGCCAAAAGAAATGCGAGAAAAATTTGCAAAAGTGATAAAAATGCCGTACCTTTGCACCGATATAAACATAAACCTATCTCATGGGACAGAAAATTAAGAAATTAAAAAAGATAAGATTGCACCGCGAGGGCACCGGTCAGCTGGTGTACGGCGGTATTGCATTAGTAGCCATCGCTGCCATTTTATGGTACGCTTTCGACAACAAGATTCCGTTCTGGGCATTCCTTGTTGTCTTCGGAACCGTATATGGCATCGTGCTCAATTTCTACCGCTGCCCTATTCGCTACCTGAATGTAGAGGATACCGAGAAGCTCGTTGTAGCTCCGGCAGACGGTAAGATTGTGGTAATAGAAGAAGTAGATAACGCTCCTTACTTCAACGATAAGCGCCTGATGATTTCCATCTTCATGAGCCTCTGGAATGTTCATGCCAACTGGTTTCCGGTGGATGGAAAGGTGAAGTTCGTGAAGCACGAGGACGGTAAGTTCATGAAGGCTTGGCTGCCAAAGGCCAGCGAGGAGAACGAGCATGCCGACACGATGATCACTACCCCTGAGGGTGTGGATGTATTGTGCCGCCAGATAGCCGGTGCCGTAGCCCGACGCATCGTTACTTATGCCAAGGAGGGCGAGGAGTGCTACATCGACGAGCATCTGGGCTTCATCAAGCTGGGTTCCCGAGTAGATGTGTATCTGCCTATCGGCACGGAAGTGTGCGTCAAGATGGGACAGTCAACCATAGGTGACCAGACAATTATAGCAAAATTGAAATAAAAAAAATGAGTATTAAGAAGCATATTCCAAACACGATTACATGCTGCAACCTCATCTCTGGCTGCATCGCTACATCGTTTGCCTTCGGCGGTAATCCCGAAATGGCTTTGTTGTGGATTATCATCGGAGCTGTTTTCGACTTTTTCGATGGCATGAGCGCCCGATTGCTGCATGTTTCATCGCCAATAGGCAAAGAGCTAGACTCGCTTGCCGACGATGTTACCTTTGGTGTAGCTCCAGCCACCATCGTATTCTCTCAGCTCTTCGTGATGGAGTATCCTGAGTTTCTGGAGCCGTTGCGCCCATGGCTGCCTTATGCAGCCTTCATCATCGCCGCTTTCTCGGCGCTGAGACTGGCTAAGTTCAACCTGGATGAGCGTCAGACCACCTCTTTCATCGGTGTACCTACGCCTGCCAACGCCCTGTTCTGGGGTTCGCTGGTGGTAAGCAGTCCTAGCTGGATCAACAGCCAGAGCTGGTCGGTATTCCTCATCCTGGCGATGATTCTCGGCACCAGCTTCCTGCTGGTATGCGAGTTGCCGCTGTTTGCCCTGAAGTTCAAGCAGTGGTCGTTCAAGGGCAACGAGGTGAAGTATGGTTTCGTTGGCTTTGCCGTGGCAGTTCTTGCCTTGTCGGTAGCAGCCGAGGGCATCAGAGGCTTTCTGGAAGGCTGGTGGATCATCATTCTGATGTATGTCCTTCTCTCTTGGTTATTGTATATGAGAAATAAATAAGGCTTATGTCTATAAGCAGAAAAAGGCTTGCTCCCTGAAACGGAGCAAGCCTTTCTTTTTTATATCCTATCAGTTGAACTGATTAATTGTTTAATTGTGAACAAGGGTTCCAATCTCCTCACCTTCCATCACCTTCTTCAGGTTGCCCACGATATCCATGTTGAATACGTAGATAGGAAGATTGTTCTCCTTACACATGGTAGTAGCTGTGAGGTCCATCACCTTCAAGCCCTTGGTGTAAATCTCATCGTAAGTGATGTCGCTGAACTTGGTAGCAGTAGGATCCTTCTCTGGGTCGGCTGTATAGATACCATCCACACGAGTACCCTTGAGCATCACATCGGCCTCGATTTCGATGCCACGAAGCGAAGAACCTGTATCTGTAGTGAAGTATGGGCTGCCTGTACCGGCAGAGAAGATGCAGATATAGCCATCCTCCATAGCCTCGATAGCCTTCCACTTGGTGTAGAACTCACCGATAGGTTCCATGCGGATAGCTGTGAGTACCTTGTTCTTAACGCCCAATGCACCGAGTGCACTGCTCAGGGCGAGAGAGTTGATAACGGTGGCACACATACCCATCTGGTCGCCCTTCACACGGTCGAAGCCCTTCTGGCTACCGCTCAATCCACGGAAGATGTTACCGCCACCGATAACGATGCCAATCTGCACACCCATCTCGTGAACCTCCTTGATCTGCTTTGCATAATCACTCAAGCGCTCAGGATCAATACCGAAGCTCTGCTTGCCCATCAGGCTCTCACCGCTCAACTTCAAAAGAATTCTTTTAAACTTTGCCATAATATAATGTTTAACGTTATAGTTTATACTTGATTTCGCCAACTGCATACGAACGAATCATTCCCTTCTTGTCGTGAAGTATCAGATGACCATCATCTTCCACCTCTACGAAGGCACCCTCAAACTCTCCATCGGCATCCTCATAGCGATGAAATCCCTTACGACGGTAGAGCGAGAGATGGTAGATGCCCGATACATCCATATAGTCGGCACGACGAAGCAACTCGTAATATTTCTTGAATGCCTCGATAATCTTCTGGAGCACTTCCTCCCTATCCACCTCGTGTCCCAGAATCTGGGCAAGGGATACAGGATTCGGCGCATCGCTGCGGAACTCCATCTGGTTGATGTTGATGCCAATGCCGAAGATGCAGCGCTTGATGCCTTTGGAATCGATGGAGGTCTCTATCAGCGTACCGCTGATCTTCTTGTCGTTCCAATACACATCGTTAGGCCATTTCAGCGTGATGCCATCGGTATAGGTATCCAGCGCATCCTTCACGGCTAGGGCTCCCGCTTCAGAAAGCAGGAACTGCTGGCGCACGGGTACCCACGTTGGGCATGTCAGCAAACTGAACAGGAGATTCTTGCCCGGTTCGCTCTCCCAGGTATGCGTACCCTGTCCCCTGCCCGCCGTCTGATGGTCGGCAACGGCAACGGTGAGCGCATCCGCATCGTACGTTTTCAAATTCTTGAGGAAGGTATTCGTAGAATCCACTTCCTGCATTCTTATCATCTTTGTTTCCATTTTCACATTATTATATATATGGTTATTGCCTGTGGAACTTAGATTAAAGTACCAGCATCGGATTGAAGGCGTTCTTCAGATGCTGGATGCTCTTCACCTGACGGCCGCATCCCACGATGGAGATGACATCGAAGCGCAACTCCTTATCCACATTGCATTCCTTGACATAAGCATTGGCGGCAATGGCCAGATTCTTCATCTTGCCGCAGGTCACGGCCTCTTCGGGCAGCTGATATTCCTCATCGGTGCGGGTTTTTACCTCTACTATCACCAGCATGCTGCCGTCGGGCGAAGCGGCAATGATATCCAGGTCGCGCCGGCCTATCTTCCAGTCGCGGTCGATAATCACGTAGCCCTGGTCTTCCAGATAAAGCGCAGCTTCATCTTCTCCCCATTTTCCCAAATCGTTATGCTCTGCCATAGTTTTTTTTCTTTAGTTTTTGCCCCTGCGCAGCATCTTTTCTGCACAAAAGGCACTATTACCATGCAAAAATAACACTTTTCTTTCACCCATCAAAGTTTTTTATGTATTTTTGCACAAAAATTACAAAAGATAAAAAGAGAAAATCATCAAGAATAAAAATATGGAAGATAATCAGAAGAAAGACGAAGAATTCATGCGCCGTGCCCTGATAGAAGCACAGGCTGCATTCGATGAAGACGAGATTCCCGTAGGAGCCGTCATAGTATGCAAGGACAGAATCATTTCTCGTGCCCACAACCTTACGGAGATGCTTACCGACGTAACTGCCCATGCCGAAATGCAGGCCATCACCTCGGGAGCCAACATGCTGGGCGGAAAGTATCTCAAGGATTGCACGCTCTATGTAACCGTGGAACCCTGCGTGATGTGTGCCGGAGCCTTGGGCTGGGCACAGATAAGCCGGGTGGTATATGGTGCCAGCGACGAGAAGCGTGGCTATACAAAATATGCGCCCGATGCACTGCATCCTAAGACAACAGTTACATCGGGCGTATTGGAAGATGAGTGCCGGGCACTCATGCAGGATTTCTTTCAGAGAAAGAGATAATCATTTCTGATAGAAAAATCTCTCTCGAAGAATAGAGATGATTACTTCACGAGCACTACAAGATACTTGCTGGTGCTCCAGAAAATCTGAGGGTTAGTGATGCGGAGAATATATTGCTTGTTAGCATCTCTAACCAGATTATAAGAACTTGATGGGTGGGTGGTGAGCAGCTTCGCACTCTTAGAGTAGAGCTTAATCTCTGAGAGGTCGCGGATATCTACCTTGGTGAAGTAATTCTTGTTGAAATTACCTGTCATCACCTTACCATCCTCCATGATATGCTGGTTTCTCAACTCCTTCTTGGTACCGAATACATACCATGCGGTGTTGATCTGCTTATCCTGAGCATTGATCACCTCAGTCTTTCTGTTACTCTCGCTAGTCAGGCGGTTGGACTTGGTATTGAGGTTGTTGATAGTCTCATCAAGCTCAGCAATGTGGATATCCTTCTTGTCCAACTCCTCACGAAGAGCCTGGAGCTGCTTCTCCTTCTCTTCCAACTGCTTGGTCAAGTTCGCAATAGTCTTCTTGAGCTGTTCAGACTGAATAGAGCTATTAGACACTTGCTTCTGCAACTTAGCAATCAGCTCGCGGTTCTGCTTCATGCGTGTAGCGATGAACTGCACATCCTCCTTGAGCTTCTGCTTCTTGGTAGCGCCCTCGCCATTCTTCAAGAGGGTTACACGGTTCTCAGCCTCGTTAATCTGGTTGAGTCCGTCCTCGATCTCGTTGATGGTACCCATCATGTCGTTCAACTCACTATCCTTCTGAGCAATGATACTGTTGAGTGAATCTCTCTGAATTGCACCATTGTCAGCGGTAGTTTTACCGTCCTTACAACCAGTCAATACAAAGGCTGCGAGGCATGCCATCATTAATAGCTTTTTCATAATTTTATACCTTTTATTAATTTATGATTAATAATTTACGAAGAACAGAGTTGGAAGAGTTATTCTTCTTCTCTATTTTTTCTGTTTTTTCGTTCTTCGCGTCGCTTTTCTTTCAATTCTTCTTTTAGCTGCTTCGGATCCTTGCCCGCCAGTACGATGACGAACTCGCCCCTAGGCTCTGTCTCCTCAAAGTGTGCTATCACCTCGGCCAGCGTTCCACGAACACTCTCCTCGTGCAACTTCGATATTTCTCGGCAACAGCTCACCTGTCGGTCTTCTCCGAACACCTCGGCAAACTGCTGCAGGGTTTTCACCACCCGATAAGGCGACTCATAGAAAATCATGGTGCGCACCTCATCTTTCAAAGACTCCAAATAGGTCTGTCGTCCCTTCTTCTGCGGTATGAATCCCTCGAAGCAGAATCTGTCACAAGGCAATCCCGACGACACGATGGCTGGGATGCATGCCGTAGGCCCCGGAAGAGTCTGCACGGTGATGCCAGCCTTAGCCGCCTCGCGAGCCAGGTAGAAACCGGGGTCGCTGATGCCTGGGGTTCCCGCATCACTGATCAATGCGATGGTCTCGCCTGCCTTGAGTCTCTCAACGATGCTTGCCGACGTGCCATGCTCATTAAACTTATGATGCGCCACTAAGCGATTTCGGATATCGAAATGCTTGAGCAGGACGCTCGATGTTCGAGTGTCCTCCGCGAGCACCAAATCAGCTTCTTTCAGAACTCTGATGGCTCGCATTGTCATGTCCTCCATGTTGCCCACTGGAGTCGGTACGATATATAATATGCCCATAAGTGGGTACAAATGTAGTTAATTAATCTTTCATAGCAAAAAAAAACTGCGTATCTTTGCATTTTTTAAAACCTTATTAGTAATTTTGCCCCCGAAATGACAGAAATACTCTATGGGGAGGCACACCGTCCCGGCAGAATTGAAGTGGTGTGCGGATCTATGTTCTCCGGAAAAACCGAAGAATTAATCCGAAGAATGAAGCGAGCTAGCTTCGCCAAACAGAAGGTGGAAATCTTCAAGCCGGCGATAGACACTCGTTACTCCGAAGACAATGTAGTGAGCCACGATCAGAATTCTATCCGATCTACTCCTATTGAATCTTCTGGATCGATACTCTTGTTGGCTTCCGACATCGACGTGGTCGGTATCGACGAGGCCCAGTTCTTGGACAATGGCTTGGTGGAGGTCTGCAATGAACTCGCCAACCGCGGCGTACGCGTCATCGTGGCGGGCCTCGACATGGACTTCAAGGGAGTTCCCTTCGGTCCGATTCCGGCTCTCTGTGCCATCGCCGACGAAGTTACCAAGGTGCATGCCATCTGCGTGAAGTGCGGTGCCCTGGCATACGTAAGCCACCGACTGGTGAAGAACGACAAGCGCGTGCTTTTGGGCGAGAAGGACGAATATGAGCCACTCTGCCGCGACTGCTACCAGAAGGCTATCCATAATGAATTATAAGAAGTGAGAAGATATGAGCAAGGAGATTACATTCGATAAGTTCATACGATGGGCGGGTATCGTCGTCCTCGTATTAGCGGTACTATACATCATCAATTATCTGAGTGAGGTATTGCTACCTTTCTTTATAGCATGGTTTTTCGCTTACCTGCTCTACCCCGTCGTGAAGTTTATCGAAAACAAACTCCATGTCAAGATACGTGCCATTTCCATCCTACTGGCGATGGGAGCGGCCATCGCAGTGGTGGGCTGTGTTATCTGGCTCATCATCCCGCCGATGATTGACCAGTTCGACAAATTAGGAATTGTTCTTACAAAATGGGTACATCAAACCACCCATACCAACAACCTGACGGCTCTTATCAAGGAGTGGCTGCAGGCCAACCAATCCACCGTCGAGCATTTCCTGAAGAGCAAGGACTTCAGCGATGCCCTCAAGACCACAATGCCGAAGGTATTCTCGGTGGTGAGCCAGACGGCTACCATCATCATGAGTATCGTTGCCTCGATGATTACCTTATTATATATGTTCTTCATCCTGCTCGATTACGAGACACTTACCGCCAACTGGGTCCGCATCTTTCCAAAGAAGAATCGCCCGTTCTGGCATGCACTGATGAAAGATGTGGAAAGGGAGCTGAACAACTATATCCGAGGTCAGGGCATGGTGTCGCTCTGCATGGGCATCATGTTCTGCATAGGTTTCACCATCATCGGTTTCCCGATGGCGATAGGTTTGGGTATTCTTATCGGTATCATGAATTTGGTACCTTATCTTCATACCTTTGCCCTCATCCCTACGGCTTTCCTGGCGATGCTGAAGGCGGCGGATACGGGTCAGAATTTCTGGGTAGTCTTCGGATTGGCATTCCTGGTGTTCTGCGTGGTCCAGGTAATTACGGATATGGTGGTAACGCCTAAGATTATGGGCAAGGCGATGGGTTTGAACCCAGCCATCCTGCTCCTGAGTCTTTCCGTCTGGGGTGCATTATTGGGTTTCATCGGTCTGATTGTAGCGCTTCCTCTCACCACGCTCCTCATTGCCTACTGGCAGCGATACGTGACGCGAGAAAAGCCGCAATATGAGGAAGAAATGGCTGAAAAACCGCTGATTCCAGATAAAATTGAAGAAAAAGAGCAAAAAAACGGCTAAATATTTGGTTATTCCAAAAAATATTCGTACCTTTGCACTCGCTTTTGAAATCAAAGGTTGGAGATTGACTCGCTAGCTCAGCTGGTAGAGCACAACACTTTTAATGTTGGGGTCATGGGTTCGAGCCCCATGCGAGTCACAGTCTCAGAAAAAGGACTTTCCGTAACGGAAAGTCCTTTTTTCGTTTCTACAGATTTCCCTTTACATACCCTCAAAAGTTCTATCCGCCACTGGCGGATACAAATACGGCACTGGCAGATAGCCATCCGCCAATGGCGAACGCATATCCGGCAGTGCCGTATAGAACCTTTATCTACCCGTAGGCTGATTGATATTTACCAATTGGATAAATCAGCTTTCGCTTCTATCTTCCTTTCTACGTTATCCGGAAGTTTCGAGAAGAAATCGTAACCTGTGATGCGCTCTACCTCATCTATTGAGTTCACGAAGTCCTTCTTCTGGAGTCCCTTGGCTGATTGATTTCTGCAGATAAAGCCGATGGCCTGAGGATTCTTGCCTGTGCGGAGAATCACCTTGAAGAAGGCATCGGGAACCACCACCTTGTTCTTGCCCAACTTGCGATGCTGCTTGTTCAGGAAGATAGGTCCGCAAACGATATATACCTTGCCATACTTCTTAGCCCAAGTGCGGCACTGCTGCTCGATACTGTTCCAGATGCCAGCATTCAGGGCGTGTGTCTGCGGACACATGTTGGTCATCAAGAAACATTCATCCATCGCCTTCTGGCTCCACTTGTTATCGCCTGCCGGACATAGGTGTCCCCTGTCGAACCCCGTGTTGAAATAATCTGCCTTCGTACCCTTAGGTGATGGCATATCCATATCATCCTCGAAATCGCCACGTTTCAGTTTTCCCGATGCATGGGCACGGGTCAAAGTCCATGCCACCCAGTTAGGCTGTCGGGTACCATGGTTATAAGATACGGTATAGGCGAATCGGCGCTTGATGGTTCCAGAAGCCTTGCCATTCGCAGCCTTGCCATTCGCAGCTTTCCCATTCACTGCCTTCTTCTGAACCACAGGAATCTCCAGGCCCGGAGCATCCGCCTGAGAAGCCGGCAATTCGAACGAAGACAGCATAAAGGATGAGAGCAAGGCGATAAATCCCGCCATCATCCAAATCTTGATTTTTCTACTTTTTCTTTCCATAATTCCTAATTCTATATTTTTATTCATTCTTCTATTCATTCATCCTTTTTATTCTTTGATGTTTCAAAAGAGCATTACAAAAGTAGTGCTTTCTGCCATTTCTGCCAAGATTATCCGACAAAAAAGAAGTATCTTGCAGATATTCCTCTACTTTTTAACTGCTTTTAACAAAAACAGATGCAAGTTTTCGGCAATTCGGGAGTTTATTAATAGAAATAGTGCGGGAAACCCTGCTTGAAAAAGCAGGGTTTAGAAATCCTTGCAAATATTGTTCGACAAATAAATAAAAGAAATAAACATCAGCAGAAAAAAAATGAAGAAGATTACATTATTCTCTATTCTGGCAGCCTTCGTGGCAGCCCTGTCTTTCACATCATGCAACACTGATAGCGACAACAGCTTCACTCCTCTAGCTCCTGAAACACAGAAGAGTTTCCAGGCAGCTATGTCTATTGGTTCATACAACGACATGGTCATCCTCTTTGAAAAGAAGAACAAAGCCAATGTCAACAACCAGATTGACTCAGTGGCTTCATCTGTACGCATTAGCATGTACAACGATAGCACCATGAGCATATCAAACTTCCCTGTTGCAGCGCTTGCAGAGCACATCTCTGACAAGGAGTTGTCGGCAGCTATCGCAAAGGAGGCACCAAGAACTATCACCTGCAAGTATAATGTAATGCCAAACAGTACTTCAGAGGTAGCATATTACATTGCATGCCCTAGCGTACTTGAGTTGAACCTGACTTATGGTGAAAATAACAAGAGTCACAAGGTGCAGTTGGCTTTCATGCCTAACCAGATGTATTATGGCTATTGCACACTCAAGGAGCCAAGACAGTTGGGATTCCAGTTCTATCTTTACCAGCTTTGGGTAGATGGTAATAAGACAGGTTACATCAGTAACTCCATCAACAATTCCAACTCCACTGTAGCTTTTGCAATTCGCAATGCATGGAAGAAGACAGGTAAGTAAGAAAACAAAAAAAATCTTATCAGAGAGAATTTATCTCTCATAAGACACAGAAATACTCTTAATAGAATATATAGTTAATACTCTCTTAAATAAAACAACTTACAAATATATGCTCTGAATTTATCACTCAGTGAGAAAACTAAAATAAAGGCGCGACAGTCGAGATAGACTATCGCGCCCCTTTTTTATATCCTAGTCAAAAGATAATCTTCTGATTATCATTAATCTTTCTCCTGAAATTCAATTAATCTTTCTTCCAAAGCTTGCTCATATCCTCCAAGCTCTTGCCTTTGGTCTCTGGAACCAGCTTCCATACGAAGAGGGCGGCTACGATACAGATGGCTCCATACAAGCCATAGGTAAACCAATGACCGAAGTCATCGCCCGGCGTTAAGTGCATATTGAACATCGGCACGAAGGTAGAGCTGACGATGAAGTTGAAGATCCACTGGAAGGCTACGGCTATTGCTACTGCTGCACCACGAATGGTGTTCGGGAAAAGTTCGGCAATAAGCACCCACGCAATCGGACCCCATGAGAACATGAAGCTGGCACTATATACCATGATGCTCAGCATCGTAACCGTACTCAAAGATTCATTACCGAAGGTGAGGGCTACGCCCAGTGCTCCCACTGCCATACCGATGGAACCGAAGATAAGCAATGGCTTGCGGCCCAACTTCTCTACGGTAAACACGGCTACCAGCGTGAACGAGATATTCACAATACCCATAATCACAGTCTGAACCATCGGGTTACCCATGCCCATATCCTGGAAAATACGAGGCGCATAATAGAGCACGGCATTGATTCCCACAGCCTGCTGGAATACAGAAAGCATCACACCCACAAAGATACACATGAATCCGTAAGAGAACAGTTTCTCGGTCTTCACGGTCACCGTGTTCTTGATGTCGTGGATAATCTCGCGCGCCTTCTCTGCACCATTAATCTTAGCAAGGATGCCGTATGCCTTCTCATCCTGTCCCACCATCACGAGATAACGTGGAGTCTCTGGTACAAAGCAGATGAGGAAGGTGAACAAACCGGCTGGCACACACTCACTTCCAAACATGTATCTCCAGCCCGTCTCGATGGTCCACTGCGCATCCACCATGTTGGCGATGGCACCCGCAGCATCATAGATAGGATTGGCATGAGAGCCCATGATGATGAAGTTGACGAAGTAAACCACCAGCTGACCGAAGATGATGGCAAACTGGTTCCAGCTTACCAGCATACCGCGGATGTTGCTAGGAGCCACCTCGCCGATATACATCGGACAGATGGCAGAAGCCATACCCACACCGATACCGCCGAGCACGCGATAGAAGTTGAACACCACCAGGAGCGTCCAGTCAGGCTGTCCCTGCGGCAGGATGTACGTTTCCGGTTCCATAGATCCCCACGCCGAGAGGAAGAAGCAGATACCCGCAAAGATGAGCGATCGTTTTCTACCAAACCGGCTGGCGAAGAGACCAGAAAGTGAACTACCGATGATACATCCAATCAATGCACTGGAAGAAGTGAATCCGTGCAGCACATCGGTGTATTCAAAATCCCCGGCACCCTTGAAGAATGCCTGCAAACCCTTCTCGGCACCCGATATCACTGCGGTATCGTAACCGAAAAGCAAGCCGCCCAATACGGCGACCATCACAATTGAAATTAAATAGGCCTTTGAGCCCTTTTCTTGCTGTTCCATTTTACTTTAGGTTGTAATTTATCTTTTAATTTCTGATTTTTATCTTTTTCTCTATAAATATTACGTATAACTTGCGGTTTTCCCCCATTTTTTTTGTAAATTTGCAACCAAATAAGGGAAAATAGATATTACGTAATATGAATATTGCAGATTTTTTACATCAACAGGGCGACAAGAGAGGCTTCTCGTTCGAGGTTCTGCCACCACTCAAGGGTAATGGCACGGCAGCGTTGTTCCGCACCATCGACAGCCTCAAGGAATTCGACCCAAGGTTTATCAACATAACCACACACCACAGCGAGTATGTATATAAGGAACTGGAAAACGGTCTCCTCACTCGTCAGCGTGTGCGTCGCCGCCCGGGCACTGTTGCCATCGCCGGTGCCATCCAGAACAAATACGACATACCTGTCATCCCTCACGTCATCTGTAGCGGTGCGTCGAAGGAAGACATCGAATATGAGTTGCTCGATCTCCAGTTCCTGGGCATCAGCAACATCCTTGTGCTCCGTGGCGACAAGGCGAAGGAAGACCGCCAGTTCACCCCTACTCCTAACGGGCATTCGCATGCCACCGACCTTCTGGAACAGGTGAACCAGTTTAACGACGGTTTCTTCTTCGACGGAACGCCTATCAAGCACCCGGGAGAAAAATTCTGCTGCGGTGTGGCTTGCTACCCAGAGAAGCACGAGGAGGCTCCTAACCTGGAGATGGATATGCAGCAGCTGCTCCTCAAGCAGCAGCTAGGTGCCTCTTATGCCGTTACCCAGCTCTTCTACGACAACGAGAAGTTCTATGCGTTCGTGGAAAAGGCACGCCAGATGGGCATCACCATCCCTATCGTACCGGCATTGAAGCCTTTCGCCAAGCTGAGCCAGCTCACCGTGGTGCCAAAGACCTTCCATTGCGATATTCCTGAGGCTCTGGCACAGGAGGTATTGAAATGCAAGACGGATGAAGATGCCAAGGCTCTTGGCATAGAGTGGACCACCAACCAGGTGAAAGACCTGTTTGAGCATGGTTACAGCCACATCCACTTCTTCACTGTTTCGGCAGTGGATAGCGTAAAGCAGATTGCAAAAATCCTATTTTAAAATACAAGAAATAAAATGTTAAAGAAGGAAGTCATAGGTCAGCAAGATATATGGAACCGCCTGATGGAGATGGTTCAGGAGAATCGTGTGCCTCATGCACTGATGTTTTGCGGCCCCCAAGGTTGTGGAAAACTAGCGATGGCATTGGCTTTTGCCAGCTACCTGCTGGGCGAAAGAGACGAAACCGATGCTGCAGCCCAGGCATTGCCGCCCATGAGCGATGACCAGAAGCGACGTGCCTGCTCCATGCTCGGCAAATGGGAGCATCCCGACCTGCACTTCACCTTCCCTACCATCAAGACCTCGGATATGAGCAGCGACCAGACACCTGTGAGCCTCGACTACATCAGGCAGTGGCGAGAGATGCTCCTGACGCAAGGTCCCTATATCATGATAAGCGACTGGATGAAGCACATGGGAAAGGTGGATGCCGACTTCAACAAGCAGGCCATCATCACTGCCGAAGAAACCGACAATCTCTCGAAGGAATTGAGCATGATGTCGAGCCAGGGCGGATACAAAATTAGCCTGATATGGCTTCCGGAACGAATGAACCTGACCAGTGCCAACAAGATTCTGAAGCTCCTGGAAGAGCCGCCACGCCAGACGCTCTTCCTCCTGGTGAGCGAGAATCCGGAGCTGCTGCTCGAAACCATCAGAAGCCGTGCCCAGCGCATCGACTTCAAGAAGATAGACAACGAGGAGGTGAAGAAGGCGCTTATAGAGCGAAGACTGCTGGATGAAAACACCGCCCACCGCATAGCCCGCATTGCCAACGGCAACTGGAACCTGGCGCTGGAAGAGTTGGACTCCGGCAATGAGAACCGCCAGCATCTGGATATGTTCATCATGCTGATGCGTCTGGCATACCTGCGCAACATACACGACCTGAAGAAATGGAGCGAGGTGGTTGCCACCTTCGGAAGAGAAAAGCAGAAGCGAATGCTGGATTACTTCATGCACATGCTTCGCGAGAGTTTCATGTACAACTTCCGCCAGCCAGAGTTGGTCTATATGACGCAGGAAGAGGAAAACTTTGCCCAGAATTTCGCCCGCTTCATCAATGAGGCGAACATCATCGACATCTCCGACCTCTTTGAAGAGAGCAAGCGATTCATCGCCCAGAATGCCAATCCAAAGATTGTCTTCTTCGATATGGCGCTGAAAATCATCGTCCTGCTGATTAGAAAGTAAAAGCAGTACAATCCAGCATCCAGCCCAGGGCAAAGTTGTAAACAGCACGCCCTGAAAGGGCAGAAGCATCCAGCCCAGGGCAACACCCTGGGTTTACGTAGTAGCAAAAATGACGCCCTGTAAGGGCAAAAGCATAAGATACATTATTTAATAACAATAAACAGAACACATCGTGGACTACAAAAATATGAAATTCCGATTGTGGAATGGCTGCGACAGAGGTCTATGTTATAAAGCTGTGGGACGACAGGACAAACAGCTCAACACATACGACTGGCTTGCCGACGTGCCAGGAAACGCTGAAAGCACCGACCTCGTAGAGGTGCAATTCAAGAATACCCGAAAAGGATATTATCACAATGTGAATAACCTCGACCTGAGAAAGGGCGACATCGTGGCCGTGGAAGCAAATCCGGGTCATGACGTTGGCGTGGTTACACTCACCGGCCGACTCGTGAAGTTGCAGATCAAGAAGGCAAACCTCAAGTCGCAGGATGATATCAAGCGCATCTACCGCATTGCCAAGCAGGTGGATCTCGACAAGTGGCAGGAGGCGAAAAGCCGTGAGCACGCCACCATGATCCAGAGCCGCCAGATAGCCAAGGATCTTGGCTTGAAGATGAAGATTGGTGACGTGGAGTACCAGGGCGATGGCAACAAGGCGATATTCTACTATATCGCCGATGAGCGCGTGGATTTCCGCCAGCTCATCAAAGTGCTTGCCGAGGCCTTCCACGTACGCATCGAGATGAAACAGATTGGTGCGCGCCAGGAGGCGGGCAGAATCGGTGGAACCGGTCCTTGTGGCAGAGAGCTCTGCTGTGCCACCTGGATGAAGAACTTCGTGAGTGTGGGTACCAATGCTGCACGCTATCAAGACATCTCGCTCAATCCTCAGAAACTGGCAGGTATGTGTGCCAAGCTGAAGTGCTGCCTCAATTACGAGGTGGATAACTATGTGGAGGCAAGCCGCAAGATGCCGCCTAAGGATGCCGTGCTCGAAACCGCAGATGGAGAGTTCTATCAGTTTAAGGTAGATATCCTGGCTGGCCTCATCACCTACTCTTCTGACAAGAATCTGGCTTCCAACCTCGAAACCATCACTGCCGACCGTGCCAAGGAGATTATCGAGTTGAACAAGAAGGGCGAAAAGCCGCTCAGTTTGATGGAGAACGGTAAGGTGAAGGAAAATTCCAAGCATATCGACCTGCTCAACGAGTCAGACCTCAGCCGCTTCGACAAGGCGAAGAAAAAGAAGAAAAAGAACAAGAATAACAATCGCCAGGACAAAGAGGGTGGCAACAAGCAGGATAGAAACGACCGCCGACCAAAGGGTGAAAACCGCCAGCAGCCAAATGGTGGAAACGCTCAGAAGAATGGAAACCCAAAAAATGGTGGAAATCCGCAGAAGAACGGAAACCAGCAGAATGGTGGAAATCCTCAGAAAAACGGCAACCAGCAAAAGAACGGAAACCAGCAGAAGAACGGCAACCAGCCAAATGGCAATCGCCGTAAGGACAACAAGAACAAAGGTCCTCGACAGAACCAGAATGGAGAAAATGGAAAAAATGAAAAGACTGATTAATTTCATCTTCCTGATGGTAGCAGCCTTCGTGCTTGCTTCCTGTTTCCAGCGAACGGTGTATGATGAATACGCCCATACACCTATCGCCGGATGGGAGAAGAACGACACCCTGTCGTTCGATATCCCTCCCATCCTTACCACAGGATACTATCAGGAGAACCTGGGATTGAGAATCACGGGAGCCTATCCCTTCACGGGATTAACGCTCATCGTGAACCAGACCATCTATCCCGCCAACAAGCAGGAAGATCGTATAGAAAAAGCCGATACCGTGCTTTGCCAATTCATCGGAAAAGACGGTTCCAGCTCCCGACAGGGTATCAGCTACTATCAATACAACTTCCCTATCAACATGTATAAGATGAACCAGGGCGACTCCATCCATATCACCGTGCGCCACGATATGAAGCGAGAAATCCTTCCAGGTGTCAGCGATATCGGAGTAAAAGTTGAATTGGCACAATAAAGGAAAGTAGAAAAGGCGGACTTGCGTTCTTGAATACAAAAACAAAAAAAGGGCAAAAGCATCTCAAAACAATGCTTTTGCCCTTTTATTATATATATTATACAAGATATATGCATTATTCATTATGCATTATGCATTATACATTATTCATTATATCAGCTTCTAACCAGATTTCTTCCTGCATCAATTCTCAGGAAGATAAAGAGAAGTATCGTGAAGCCCCATAACGAACTACCGCCATAACTGAAGAATGGAAGCGGAATACCTATCACAGGCGTCAAGCCCAGCACCATTCCCACATTAATAAATAGGTGGAATAGGAACACACTCAACACACAATACCCGTATATTCGCCCAAACTTAAACGGTTGCCGCTCTGCCAGTTTTATCAGCCTCAATATCAGCAGCAGGAAAAGCAGCAGCACACCAGCCGAACCCAGGAATCCTTCCTCCTCTCCCACTGTGCAGAAGATAAAGTCAGTATCCTGCTCTGGCACGAACTTCAGCTTGGTCTGGGTTCCGTTGAGGAATCCCTTGCCCTGCAAACCGCCCGAACCGATGGCTATCTCACTCTGGTGCACGTTATATCCCGCACCAGCCAAATCCTCATCCAATCCCAGGAGCACGTTGATACGAACCCTCTGGTGAGGCTCCATCACATTGTTCAGCACATAGTCGGCACTATAGAAGAAGGCGATGGAACCCAGCGAGAATATCGAAATCAGGAAATAATTCCTGAATCTGGTCCTCAATCCGTGATATACCAGGAAACCTATCATCAGCGCACAGAGCAGAAGCTGAATCCATACGATGTCGAACGGAATGATAAAAGTGGAGAAAAGCGCCACTATCAGCGTGATGCCCAACGAATAGGCCAGGATAATCAGCGCATGCTTCTTGTTGCCCGTATAGGAATTCACCATGCCCGCCGTGAATATCTGCACCAGCAGGAGCACCGTAAACTTACCCACCGAGGTATAGGTATCCCACATCATCACATTCTCGTACTTGATGCCCACTACGAAGTAGGCAACCATCGAGACACCCGTAAACAGCACCGCTCCCGGCATTCCCTCGCGGTAAAGCATCAGGAAGAAGGCGGAATACACCAGTGCCGAACCCGTTTCCCGCTGTCCCACGATGCAGACCATCGGCAGCAGGATGATGCCCACCGCCGCCATGAAATGCTTCATGTTGTGGATGTTGAAACCATAGCTCGACATAAACTTCGCCACAGCCAGCGCCGTAGCAAACTTACCAAACTCGGCAGGCTGCAGTCGGAGCGGTCCGAGAACCAGCCAGGAATGCGAACCCTTGATGCTGTGCGGATTGAATATCGTGGCAAAAAGCAGCAATATCAACACGCCATAGATGACATACGAGAAGGTATCGAAAAACCTGTCGTCCATCATCAGGATAACAAAGCCCAAGGCGATGGAAGTGCCAATCCACACAATCTGCATGCCCGAACGGGCACCCAGACTGAAAATATCATTGTCACCATAGGTGTAGCTGGCACCGCAGACGCTAATCCAGCCAAAACTGAGCAGCGCCAGATAGATGCCGATGGTCCACCAGTCAAGCGAACGGAGTACACCAGCCGGTTGTTTATTATCGCTCATAATCTATAAACTATCAACTATAAACTATTAACTGAAAACTATCTGCTAGAAGAACCATAGGCGATTCTGCGAGCCTGCATCTGGGCTGCCTGACTTTCTGAAGCCGGCGACAGCTTTCCTTTCAGATACTGCTCCATCATCAAGCCTCCGATAGGCACACCATAGTCGGCACCCCAACCACCATTCTCCACATACACGGCGATGGCAATCTTAGGGTTGTTCATCGGAGCAAAGCCCATGAACACAGAGTGGTCGTGACCACGGTTCTGAGCCGTACCCGTCTTGCCGCATGCCTCGAAGTCGTAGCGTGAAAGCATCTTGCAGGTTCCCCTCAGTGCCGAACTTCTCATACCAGCCACCACATAGTTGTAGGCACGCTTCGATGCCTTGGTATAATGTCGGCGGGTATAGAGCGTATCCAGCGGCTCGCCCTGCACCTTGCGCACTACGTGAGGCACATAGTAATAGCCTCGGTTGGCGATGGTAGCACCCAGATTGGCTATCTGCAAAGGCGTCAGGTTCACCTCACCCTGACCAATGGAGATACTGATCACGGTCAGTCCGTTCCAGGAACCCTTGTAGGCCTTGTCGTAGAACTGTGCATTAGGAATCAGTCCTCGTTTCTCGCCCGGTAGGTCGATGCCCAGCTTGTAGCCGAATCCCATGCTCACCATATAGTCTTTCCAAATGGTCATCGCATTCTGCACAGAACCATACTTGCTTTTGTTTCCAAGCATATAGTAGAGTCCCCAACAGAAATAACCGTTGCACGAAGTACTGATGGCATCCACCAGTGCGATAGGCGACGGGTGACCGTGGCAACCTACGTGCAATCCCCTGTAAGAGAATCCGTGATTACATGGAAAGGCTGTGCCCGGAGTGATGATACCCTCGGTGAGATAAGTCAGTGCCTGAGTGGTCTTGAACGTAGAACCCGGAGGATACTGTCCCATGATGCTTCGGTTGAGCAGAGGCTTCCATGGGTTCTGCGAGAGCCATCGGTGCATCTTGCCTCGGTTCTTTCCCACCAGCTTACGAGGGTCGTAAGATGGAGAGGAAACCATTGCCAGCACCGAACCGTCTCTAGGGTCGATGGCCACGATACTGCCTATCTTTCCCTGCAGCAACCGTTCGCCCAGAGCCTGCAGGTTTACATCGATACCCAGCGTCAGGTCTTTTCCTGCCACAGGTCGCTGGTCGAATTTACCATTCTGATAGCTTCCCTGTATTCTTCCGCGCGCATCACGGAGCAGAATCTTCACACCCTTTACGCCTCGAAGTTCCTTTTCGTAATGCTTCTCGATACCCAGCTTTCCGATGTAGTCGCCCGGCTGGTAGTAGTCATCTTCCTCGATGTCGCTTTCCGAAACCTCGCCCACATCGCCCAATACATGGGCGGCATACGGATAGGTATATTCTCTCACGCTTCGCTTCTGCACATAGAAGCCCGGGAATCGGAACATTTTTTCCTGGAACACGCTGAAGTCCTTGTCAGACAACTGCGTCATGAAGAGCTGCTGCGTATATCGGGAATATCCCGGATTCTTACTGCGGTCCTTGATATCCTCCATTCGCTTCTCGAAAGCCTCCTTGGTAATACCCAGGGAATTGCAGAAGTCGAGGGTGTCGAGTCGTCCCTCCTGCTCCTTCATCACCACCATCAGGTCGTAAGAAGGCTGGTTATACACCATCAGCTTTCCGTTTCTATCGTAGATGGCACCACGCGAAGGGAACTCTATCTGCTTCAGGAAGGCGTTACTGTCGGCATTCTTCTTGTAATCCTCGCTCATAATCTGGAGCGTGAAGAGCCTGATGATGTAGATAATCACAATAGCTATCGCCACACCACCAATCACATAACTGCGCTTCTCAAGATTGTAATCTACCATACCTTATTATATATATACGTTCTTTATACCCCCCGAAAGCCGTTACGACTTTCTGAAACTCTCCAGTGCCATGATCAGTACCATGGTAATGGCACTGCTGCCGCCAATGCACAGCAGCCACTGCACCCAATTGAAGAAGTTGAAGGTTTCGAGCGTAAAGAACAACAGATTATAAACGAGTACTATAATCAACGTGTAGAGCACATACGAACCCACACCGATGGTCCGCATCGATGGCTCCAGGTCTTCAGCACTGTCTCTAGGCACGAAGAGTTCAAAAAGATAAGGCTGCAGCAGTCCGATGGCTGTCATCGATGCAGCAGCCACACCCGGCGTGTTGGCAAACACGTCGATGCAAAGTCCCAGCATGAAGCTCCAGAGCATCACCGACCAGCGTGGGTGGTTTCTGCGGAAATGGAGCACCATGATGATATACAGCAAGGGGGTGGCGCAATTGAACAGATGGATATGGTTGAACACCAGTCCCTGCACCAGCACGAGCACCACGAAGATGCCGAGTCGTCTTAAAATATCTATACTCATTGCTTCTTTATATCTCCTCTTACTTTACTTTAGTTTTTACTGCCCGTATTGCCATCGGGCTTGATGCTGTCTTGTGCAGCACGCATAATCTCTATTCTCTCTTTCATCAGTGTGTCGTCAATGACGCATACGTCGCGCAGGTTGCCGAAATCGGTAGAGAGCCTCAACTGTACGCGGTAAGACAGACCGTCGGCAGAGTTGAACACATGCAGTATCTTGCCCACTCTCACACCCGGAGGGAACACAGCCGAGTAACCGCTGGTCACCACATAGTCGCCCAGCTTGAAATGGGCATGTCGTGGCACTTCTTCCAGATAAGCCAGCTCCGATACGCCGCCCTTCCATCTCAGATAGCCGAAGTAGCCTCTGCCCTGGATGGTACAGCTGATGTTCGACTTCACGTTGAGCACCGGAATCACGATGCTGTAATGCTCGGCCACCAGATATACGATGCCCACCACGCCGGTGCCGCTGATTACACCCATATCCTTATGGATGCCGTCGGCGCTACCCTTGTCGATGGTCATCAGGTTGTCGGGCTTATCCAGACTGTTGGCAACCACCTTGGCAGGAATGAGTCTGTAGTTCTTGAGCAGGGCAAACTGGTCGCGGTGATAGATGGCACTATCCTTGGTCACGGCATAGAGACTGTCGGAAAGATGCTGCACCTGCTGCTCCAGATAGGCATTACGCTGCGTGAGTTCCTGGTTCACCTTGGTCAGCGAGAAGAAGGTCTCCACATTGGCATTCCACTCATAAATCTTTCCCGTCACGGCATTGGCAGTGGAAAACCACGTACTGCCCTGATAGCTGTTATACTGAAACAGGAACACCATGCTCACCACTTCGAGAATCACGAAGACAAACCAATGGTTGTATTTCTGCAAAAACTCTAAAAGGTTGTGCATACTATTATATAAAATTAAAGTTTCGCCACTTGGGGGGAATTTAACCTTCCCAACAAAGTCACGAAACTTATCTAATAAAATTTTATCTCATCAAGAAAGAGAAACGGTCCACATTCTTCAATGCGATACCGGCACCCTTAGCCACGCTGTGCAATGGGTCCTCGGCGATATGGAATGGGATGTTAATCTTGTCTGTCAGGCGCTTGTCCAAGCCACGGAGCAATGCACCGCCACCCGAGAGCCAGATACCGTTCTTCACGATGTCGGCGTAAAGCTCTGGTGGAGTATTCTCAAGGGCAGAGAGCACGGCATTCTCAATCTTAGCCACGGTCTTGTCCAGGCAGTGAGCAATCTCCTGATAGCATACAGGAACCTCCATTGGGAGGGCTGTGATACGGTTAGGACCATGAACGATGAAGTCCTCTGGAGCCTCCTCACCCAGGTCTGTCAAGGCAGAACCTACGTGAATCTTGATACGCTCAGCCATACGCTCAGAAACCTTCACGTTGTGCTGACGGCTCATATATTCCTGAATATCGGCAGTAAGGTCGTCACCTGCTGTACGGATTGAGTTGTTCGATACGATACCACCCAATGAGATGACAGCGATTTCGGTAGAACCACCACCTATATCAACAATCATATTACCCTCTGGAGCCTCAACATCGATACCGATACCGATAGCGGCAGCCATTGGCTCAAAAATCAAATATACATCACGTCCGTCTGCATGCTCGGCAGAGTCGCGCACTGCACGAAGCTCAACCTCGGTAGAACCAGAAGGTACACCGATAACCATACGGAGTGAAGGAGAGAAGAGACGGCTACCTGTATGAACCATCTTAATCAATCCACGCATCATCTGCTCACAGGCAGTAAAGTCGGCAATCACGCCATCACGCAATGGTCGGATAGTACGGATATTATCATGAGTCTTCTCGTACATCATCTTAGCCTTCTCGCCCACAGCAATCATCTTGTCCGTTCTGCGGTCGAGGGCTACAACAGAAGGTTCGTCCACTACAATCTTATCATCACTGATAATGATGGTATTGGCGGTACCCAAGTCCATTGCGATTTCCTGAATAAATGAAAAAAATCCCATTTTCTAATGTAAAATCTAATATTTTAAGCTTAAAATCTTTTCTTTTGTAGTCATCTTCCCGCCCTGGGATGCAGAACGGGAAGAGGTAGCGAGATTACTCGGCTGCTTCGTCTTGTTACCTGTTACTCAGCAAACCAAGCATTACTTAGCAAGCCAAGTTATTACTTAGCAAACCAAGCGTGGATAGCTGTATCGTAGTGTGAGCTTACGCCGAAGGCACGCTCAGCAAACATCTTGCGGTCCTCGATGTCGGTCTCAGCACCCTTCTTCTTCAGAATGTCGAGAAGCACGCTGTATTCAGCCTTGCTAGGAACGATAACCACGTCCTTGAAGTTCTTGGCTCCGGCACGGATCAGAGAGATACCGCCGATATCAATCTTCTCGATAATGTCGGCATCGCTGGCACCGCTGGCCACAGTCTGCTCAAATGGATACAAATCTACGATAACGAGGTCGATAGAAGGAATCTCATACTCCTTCATCTGCTCCTGGTCGCCCTCATTGTCGCGGCGGGCCAAGATACCTCCAAATATTTTTGGATGAAGAGTCTTTACACGACCACCGAGGATTGATGGATATGTGGTGACATCCTCAACTTTCTCACATTCATAACCCAAAGATTCGATAAACTTCTGAGTACCTCCTGTGCTCAGGAATTTAACACCCTCTTCATTCAACTTGGCGAGCAACTCGTCCAAGCCATCCTTGTGAAAGACAGACACCAAAGCTGTCTTGATCTTCTTTGTTTCAGCCATTGACTTGATATATTACGAATTCTTATTCAATTTCTTATTCAATCTGTTCCTTAAAACGCTGCAAAGGTACGAAGAATATTTGGAATACGCAAACATTTGGGGGCTATTATCACATTATTTAAGTGATATTTGCGATTTATTGAAGCATGGGTTGCGATAAATCAAGTCGCGGTTCAGCCATTTTGACAGAAACTTCTATAAAAATTCAGCCTTTTCTACGAAAAAGCCGACAAAACGTCAGAAAATCTCCTCAACTCCGGCAATGGGCACACTATTCGCTCCTACCGTCGGCGAAGCTGAAAGCCTGCAAGGGCTGAAGCGAAACTAAGTATTGAAAATAATAAAATCATAGAAAGGAGATTAAGATATGACATTCGACAAATTTACAATCAAGGCGCAGGAAGCGGTGCAGGCCGCTGTGAACATAGCGCAGAGAAATGGTCAGCAGACCATCGAACCGGTGCATCT
>OBRN01000007.1_pt1 | contig 79343 bp, 68 predicted proteins | sample 1475621 | NCBI WGS metagenome assembly OBRN01 (sample SAMEA3360684, study PRJEB22359) | human gut metagenome | biome: ENVO:urban biome; feature: ENVO:human-associated habitat; material: ENVO:feces | place: Bangladesh | collected 2011 | reverse complement strand
TCGATTATCAGGCAGGCAGTCCTGCTCTCTCAGGAGGTGTAACCGATTTTGCCCGCCTCTTCCCGCAAGGTCTACCATTCTTCGGTATGAAGCAGGTGAATTTCCTGGATAAGAATAACGACCAGAACTATTACTTTGCCGCCCCATTGCCAAGCGCAAGATTCGGACTCTCCTCTTATCTCCTTTCTTCCTTCTTCCTGTATTAATAATGTGTTAATCTCGGGAAAAGTCTTGGTTGATTATAGGATAAAATGTTCTTTAACCCTATTGAAATCTCCGTTCATAGACGTTGAACGGCGGTTCAGCGTCTTTGAACGGCGGTTCAACGTCTTTGAACGGACATTCAACGTCTATGAACGGAGATTTTATCTAAGTATAAATGTTTCTTTTCTTAGTTGAAAGAACAGTTTTAGTAGGTTAAAACCCTTGTTTTACCCCTCTTCTTACTCTAATAAAAAAGAAAAAGCTTTGAAAACGAGATTGTTTTCAAAGCTTTTTCCTTATTTATGCCTCTTTCTTCTTCGTCTTAGGAAGAACGAGGTTGAGAACTACGCCGATGACGGCGGAGAGACCGATGCCGGAAATGGCGAAGGAACCGGATGAGAGAACGGCGCCACCCAAGCCCATCGTCAGCATCACAGAGATGATGATGACATTGCGGGTTTCATTCATGTCTACCTTGTTCTGCATCAGATTCTGAACGCCCACACTTGCGATGGTTCCGAAAAGCAGCAGCATGATGCCACCTAAAACCGCCTGAGGAATACTCTGCAATAAAGCACTCAACTTGCCCACGATAGAGAAACAGATGGCGGTGGCTGCGGATATGCGAATCACGGCAGGACTCGTTACCTTGGTGATAGACATCGCACCTGTTACCTCTGAATAAGTGGTCTCAGGAGGTCCGCCCAGAAAGGCTGAACAGAGACATGCCAGTCCATCGCCCAACATCGTGCGATGCAATCCCGGATCTGCCACGAAATCCTTCTTGGCTACGGCACTCACCACATATACATCGCCGATATGCTCCAGTACCGGAGCTATTGCCACGGGCAACATATAGAGGAATGGAGCCCAGGAAAAATGGGTGATGGTATCGAAGGATACAGGACAGGAGAACCATGATGCCGCTGCCACGCCCGAGAAATCTACCTCGCCCATGCAGATGGCGATGACGTAGCCCACGATAACCCCCGAAATGATAGGAACCAGCTTCATCAAGCCCTTGCAGAAGGTAAGCACCAGGATTGCGGTGATGAGCGATGCAAAGGCGAGAATCCAGTTGGTCTTTGCCATATCCACAGCGCTGCCCGAAAGGGAGAGACCGATGAGGATGATGGCGGGACCGATGACTACCGGAGGAAAAATCCTGTCCAGCAGTTTCTTGCCCTGCCATTTCACCAGGGCGCTCATGACGAAATACACCAGAGAAACGCTGGTTAGTCCGGCGATTGTTCCCGGCAGTCCCCATTGCTTGGTAGCAGCGATGATAGGGGCGATAAAGGCGAAGGAACTGCCCAGAAAAATAGGCACCTTACCCTTGGTGATGAAGTGAAAAAGAAAGGTTCCTACACCAGCGGTGAAGAGAGCCGTTGCCGGATCGATGCCTATCAGAAGAGGCACCAGAACCGTTGCACCGAAAGCCACAAACAGGAATTGTACTCCCACCAGGGTTTTCTTGGTCATAGAAAGTTGTTCTGTATCCATAGTCGATATTCTTCTTTAGTCTTTCAGACTCTCCTGATACCAGTCGAAGAGTTTCTTCACACCATCTTCAATCTCTACCTTATGCGTCCAGCCGAGGCTGTGGAGCTTATCTACAGAGATGAGTTTGCGCATGGTTCCATCTGGCTTGCTGGCGTCAAACTCTACCTCGCCTTCGAAACCTACTGCCTTTACTACAAGCTCTGAAAGTTCACGGATGGTGAGCTCCTTGCCGGTGCCCACATTGATGTGGCAGTTGCGAATCTCACCGAGAGATGGGATAGCGCCGCCACGGCCCTCAGAGTTGTTTCTATCCACAGCACCATCTACCTTGGCACCATAGAATACAGAACTGTATTTCTCGATACCGATGATGTCCTTGAAATCTACATTCAGGAGCACGTGAACGCTGGCATCTGCCATATCCTCGCTCCAGAGAAACTCACGCAATGGTTTGCCTGTTCCCCAAAGTACCACCTTGTTGTCGTAGATGCCGTAGAACTCCAGCGCCTTCAGAATGCGCTCGTGAGAGTTGCTGCCGTCTACATTACCCTCGCCGATGATTTCGCGGAGCTTATCAGTAGGGTTGATAGGACGCTTGTTCATATCTACCTCGATGCTGTGCCAGTCGCCATCGTGGATAAGCTTGGCAAGATAAATCTTGCGCATCATCGCAGGCATTACATGGCTGTTCTCCAGGTGGAAATTATCATTCGGACCATAGAGGTTGGTTGGCATTACTGCGATATAGTTGGTTCCATACTGAAGGTTATAGCTTTCGCACATCTTCAGTCCGGCAATCTTGGCGATGGCATATTCCTCGTTGGTATATTCCAGCGGAGAAGTAAGGAGCACATCTTCACTCATTGGCTGTGGTGCATTCTTTGGATAGATGCAGGTAGAGCCCAGGAAGAGGAGTTTCTTTACGCCATGAGAATAGGCGTTGCTGATGACGTTGCATTGCATCTTCATGTTCTGCATGATGAAGTCTGCACGATACAATGAATTCGCCATGATACCGCCCACGAAGGCAGCAGCCAAAACTACTGCATCCGGTTTCTCCTCATCAAAGAACTTCTCTACTGCATACTGGTCGGTCAAGTCGAGTTCTTTGTGAGAACGACCTACCAGATTGTTATAGCCTCTCTTCTTGAGGTTATTCCAAATAGCAGAACCCACGAGTCCGTGGTGTCCTGCAATATAAATTTTAGAATCTTTTGATAACATTGATTATTATTGTAAACTATCAACTGTTAACTGTCAACTGTTAACTATTACTTAACAATACCCTTCTCCAAGTATTCTGCAAGATTGCAGCGAACCTTCTGACCGGCATCCTCAGCAGCTACCTTAGCCATATCGCTCTCTACCATGATCTTTACGAGATCCTCGAAAGAGGTGGTGTTAGGATTCCAGTTGAGCTTGGCCTTAGCCTTTGTTGGGTCACCCCAGAGGTTTACCACGTCGGTAGGACGGTAGAAATCAGGAGAAACTTCAACGAGTGTCTTGCCGATGAGTTCCTCAGGACCCTCAACGCAGATACCCTTCTCGTTCTCTTCCTTGCCTTCCCACTTCAGTTCGATTCCTACATAGTGGAAGGCCAACTGAGCGAACTCACGAACTGAGTGCTGCTTACCTGTTGCAATCACGAAGTCCTCTGGCTTCTCAGCCTGGAGAATCAGCCACATACACTCTACATAATCCTTGGCATAACCCCAGTCGCGGAGTGAATCCAGATTACCGAGATAAAGCTTGTCTTGCTTGCCCTGCTTGATGCGGGCAGCAGCCAAAGTAATCTTGCGGGTAACGAAAGTCTCGCCACGGCGCTCACTCTCATGATTGAAGAGGATACCTGAGCAGCAGAACATGTTGTATGCCTCACGATACTCCTTGACAATCCAGAAACCATACTGCTTGGCAACAGCGTATGGAGAATAAGGGTGGAATGGAGTGTTCTCGTTCTGAGGAACCTCTTCTACCTTACCGTAAAGCTCTGAAGTTGAAGCCTGATACATGCGGCAGGTCTTCTCTAAACCACACTGGCGGATAGCCTCCAGGATACGGAGTACACCGGTGGCATCTACGTCGGCAGTAAACTCAGGAGAGTCGAAACTCACCTGTACATGGCTCTGAGCTGCAAGATTATAAACTTCTGTTGGCTTCACCTTGTTCATTACCTGGATGATACTCATAGAGTCACCGAGGTCGGCATAGTGAAGGTGGAAGTTTGGCTGACCTTCCAAATGAGCGATACGCTCACGGAAATCAGTAGATGAACGACGGATTGTTCCGTGGACATCATACCCTTTTTCCAATAATAATTCAGCCAAGTATGAACCATCCTGGCCTGTGATACCTGTAATTAAAGCTACTTTTTTGTTCATGTTATTATATATTTTTATAATGGGTTTCTTATCGAAAAGTCTGAATTCATGTAAATGATTCTGATTAATCCTTAGCAATCAGGTTTTCGAAGTCATCACAGAATTCAGTCATTCGGTGATAGAGTAGATTGCAACCTTTATTGGATAATTCATCATCTGGTAGCGGACCGCTGTTGATAGCCACCGTAAAGATGTTGGCAGCCACGCCGGCACGTACGCCCAAGGGAGCATTCTCTACAACGATGCCTTCCCAGGGTTTCAGATTACCTGCTTTCTGCAATCCCATGAGATATGGGTCAGGATTAGGCTTTCCGCGCTTCACATCATAAGCAGTTACGATATGTGTTTCATCCAGAAAATCGCCGAAGTCGTTGAGCAGTCGCATGATGAGCGGGCGCTGTCCGCTTCCGGTTACCACTCCCACTTGCATGCCGGCCTCTTTAATCTTCTGCATGATTTCCTTTACGCCAGGGAATATTTCGGCAGTAGGCATGGAATGGAAGATTTCGGTCTTGACATCATACATCTTCTGTGCTTTGTCCAGCGTGATGTCGATGCCCTTCTGCTTCTTCACCATCATCTGGATGGTGTCAATGCCTCTAGCTCCTTCTGTAGCATAAGCATCGGCTGCAGTCATGTGGATATCAAACTGCTTCATTGATTCCTGCCATGCCACAGCATGATTAGGCATGCTGTTGTATAGCACGCCATCCATATCAAAAAGCACGGCTCTAGGGGTAAATTCCCCAAAGCCGTGTTCTTTCAAGTATTTCGAAATAATTTCCTTCATCAATTATTTTTCGTTGGCCAAACGCTCCTGGATAGCTTTGCTCTCTGCCTCGTAACCTGGCTTATTGAGCAATGCGAACATATTCTTCTTGTATGCCTCAACACCAGGCTGGTTGAATGGGTTTACCTCTTCCAAGAGACCGCTGATACCGCAAGCCTTCTCGAAGAAATAAATCAGCTGACCGAGGTAGTAAGCGTTCAACTCTGGTACGTTAACCAGGATGTTAGGAACACCACCATCAACGTGAGCCAGACGTGTACCGAGCTCTGCCATCTTGTTTACCTCATCAACACGCTTGCCCTCGAGGAAGTTCAAACCGTCGAGGTTTTCATCATCGTGAGGGAAGAGCAGCTTCTCGTTAGGAGTCTCAACGCTGATAACAGTCTCGAAGATAGAGCGCTCGCCCTGCTGAATCCACTGGCCCATAGAGTGAAGGTCGGTAGTGAAGTCGCAAGCTGCTGGGAAGATACCCTTCTGGTCCTTACCCTCGCTCTCACCATAGAGCTGCTTCCACCACTCTGCGAAGTAGTGAAGTTTAGGCTGGAAGTTGCATACAATCTCAATCTTCTTGCCAGCCTGTGTATAGAGAGCCTGACGTGTAGCTGCATAGATAGCAGCAGGATTCTCCTCGAAAGCTACGTCCTTGCCGCAAGCCTTCTCCATATCAGCAGCACCGGCAACGAGTTGCTTTACATCGAAACCAGCTACTGCGATAGGCAACAAACCTACTGGAGTCAAAACTGAGAAACGGCCACCTACATTGTCAGGGATGATGAAGCTCTTGTAGCCCTCCTTATCAGCACAAGTACGTGCAGCACCCTTCTTGGCGTCGGTAACAGCTACGATAACCTCCTTAGCCTCTTCCTTACCGCGCTGATCCTCGCACTGCTTCTTCAAGAGACGGAAAGCAAGAGCAGTCTCAGTAGTGGTACCAGACTTAGAGATGTTGATGACACCAAACTTCTTGTCCTTCAAGAAAGAAGTCAACTCGAAGAGGTAGTCCTCACCGATATTGTTACCTGCGAAGAGGATAGTAGGGTTCTTCTTGTCGTTTACGAGCCAAGCGAAAGAGTTGCCGAGGCCTTCAATAACGGCGCGAGCACCGAGGTAGCTACCACCGATACCTGCAACTACAACAACCTCACACTTTTCGCGCAAAGTGTTGGCTACAGCCTGAATCTCATCGAGGAACTCAGGAGTGATAGAAGATGGCAAATGTAACCATCCCAAGAAATCGTTACCTTCACAAGTGCCGTTCTCAAGAGCTTCCTGAGCGGCCTTAACCTTAGGCTCGTAAGCCTTTACTGCACCTTCTGCGAGGAATGATGCAGCCTTTGTAATGTTTAAGCTGATACTTTTCATTTTTCTTTTAATATCTAAATGAATGTGTTAATGTTACTACTTGAAGACAAGCTCTTCTACCAAAACCGACGGATAGGATGTGGCTATCTGAACGAATCGGTCAAGAGTTTGATTTCGATTTGCGGACTGATGCGCTCGTACAATATATTATATACAGCATCAAGAATCGGCATGTTGACGTGCATGTGGCGGTTGATTTCCTTCATACACTTGGTGCCGAAATATCCTTCGGCAATCATCTCCATCTCTATCTGCGCACTCTTCACGCTGTAGCCCTTGCCTATCATGGTACCGAAGGTTCGGTTGCGGGAAAAGTTACTGTAGCCTGTTACGAGCAAGTCGCCCAGATAAACTGAGTCGTACATGCTTCGGTCGATAGGGTGGACGGCTGTCAGGAAGCGGTGCATTTCCTGAACGGCATTCGACATGAGTACCGCCTGGAAATTGTCACCATACTTCAGTCCGCCACAGATACCTGCTGCGATGGCGTATACGTTCTTCAGAACCGAAGAGTATTCGATGCCGATGACATCGCTCGAAGTCTTGGTCTTGATGAATTCACTCGCCAGACAATCGTTGGCGAAGGCACGCGCCTTTTCGGTATCGCTACAGCCCACGGTGAGATAGCTCAGTCGCTCCAGTGCCACCTCCTCGGCATGAGAAGGACCGCCGATGCAGGCGAGGTTCTCGTAAGGCACATCGTAAACCTGATGGAAATACTCTGAGCACACGAGGTTTTCATCAGGCACGATACCTTTAATGGCTGTGATGATGAACTTATCGCTGAGTCGGGTCTTGAGCTTTTTGAGATGATTCTTCAGATAAGGCGATGGGGTGACGAACACGAGTGTATCGTAATTCTGCACTATCTTGTTGATGTCGGAAGAGAAGAAGATTTCTTCCACATTGAATCGTGCCGACATCAGATAGGCAGGGTTGTGACCCATGCGCTTGAAGTCCTCGATGCGGTCGTCGCGACGCATATACCAGCCTATGTGATGAGTATGCCCCACCACAATCTTGGCAATGGCTGTAGCCCAGCTACCGCCGCCAATAATCGCTATTTTACCGCAGTTATACATGTTAATGTTGAATGTTGAGTGTTGAATGTTGAGTTGGCATACGCCTTGCATGCTGGATGTTGTGAGACTTAATGGCTGTCTGGTTGTAATTTCTTAGTAACAGAAGCAAGAAGACTTACCATTTCATTGGCATCCTTATATATAGATAGGTATAGCTTTTCGTCTAAGTATTTAGTTCGATACAAAAGCTCTATCCAATATAATGTCTCTTTACTTTCTTTGAGAGAAATGTAAACCTTTGCAGCAAAGTCTGCTTTGCTGATTGCTGACTGAGCTTCGGAAAGATTAGCTCCGATACTAGTACCAGAACGAAGGAGTTGTTTGCTTAAAACAAACTCCTTCTTCTCGTTACATAACCATTTGTATAGATTAACGATGCGTACAGCAAAATCCATACTCTTGGTCATAAGTAAATCTTTTGCGCTGCTCATAATTCAACATTCAACAATCAACATTCAACATTACTACGATCAATCCATCCCTGGATGTCATCAACAGAAGGCTTCTCGTAGCCGAGCTTGTACTTCTTGTTGATTTCTCCAATCTTCTGCTGCAAGCCTTGTGCTTTTTCTTCACGGATATCAGAGATGAGGTTGAAGCCTGCCTTGCGGAGCACGTATGCCCAATCCTCAGGCACGCCAATCTCTGCCCATTCCTTGATGGTGCTCTGTGGCATCTTCTTCTCTGGCTTCATCTGTGGGAAGAACAGTACCTCCTGAATGAAGGTCTTGCCTGTCATCAGCATTACCAGGCGGTCGATACCGATACCGATACCTGATGTTGGAGGCATACCATACTGGAGGGCACGGAGGAAGTCCTGATCGATGATCATCGCCTCATCATCTCCCTTGTCGGCAAGCTTCATCTGGTCGATGAAACGCTCTTCCTGGTCGATTGGGTCGTTGAGCTCAGAGTATGCATTGGCAAGCTCCTTACCGTTAACCATCAACTCGAAACGCTCGGTCAAGCCTGGCTTAGAACGGTGCATCTTGGTCAATGGAGACATCTCTACAGGATAGTCGGTGATGAAGGTTGGCTGGAGGAAGGTTCCCTCGCAGAACTCGCCGAAGAGCTCGTCAATCAACTTACCCTTACCCATGGTCTCATCTACATCCATGCCCTTCTCCTTGCAGAATGCGCGGATTTCTTCCTCGGTCTTGCCGTCGCAGTCGAAACCGGTCTTCTCCTTGATGGCATCGAGGATAGGCAGACGGCGATATGGAGCCTTGAAACTGATGATGTTGCCATCAATCTCGCGCTCTGGCTTGCCGTTAACGGCGATACAGATAGTTTCGAGCAATTTCTCTGTGAATGACATCATCCAGTTGTAGTCCTTGTACTGAACATAAAGCTCCATACAGGTAAACTCAGGGTTGTGGTTACGGTCCATACCCTCGTTGCGGAAGTTCTTGCCGATTTCATAAACACCCTCGAAACCACCTACGATAAGGCGCTTCAGATAAAGCTCGGTAGCGATACGCATGTACATATCCTGGTCGAGCGCATTGAAGTGGGTGATGAATGGGCGGGCAGAAGCACCACCGGCAATGCTCTGAAGGGTAGGAGTCTCTACCTCAGTATAACCAGCGTTGTCGAGTACGCTGCGCAGAGTGCGGAGCACGGTAGCACGCTGCAGGAAGGTTTCCTTTACGCCATCATTAACGATGAGGTCAACGTAGCGCTGGCGGTAACGCAACTCAGGATCGTCGAACTTGTCGTAAGCCACGCCATCCTTGTACTTCACGATAGGGAGTGGCTTCAAGCTCTTAGAGAGCAGGCACAATTCCTTGGCGTGAACAGAAATCTCGCCAGTCTGTGTACGGAATACGAAACCCTTTACACCGATAAAGTCACCGATATCGAGGAGTTTCTTGAATACAGTATTATAAAGGTCCTTGTTCTCGTCTGGACAAATCTCGTCGCGGGCGATATAAACCTGGATTCTTCCCTTTGAGTCCTGCAACTCAGCAAAGCTGGCTTTACCCATCACGCGGCGACCCATCATACGTCCGGCGATAACTACCTGGCGTGGCTCGTCCTCGTCCTTGAATTCAGCTTTGATATCAGTGCTGAATGCATTGGTTGGAAACTCTGCTGCTGGGTATGGGTCGATGCCCATCTCGCGCAATGTCTGAAGACTCTGTCTGCGAACGATTTCCTGTTCGCTTAGCTCTAAAATGTTCATATTCTATTCAGATATATCTTTTATTTTCTTATTTTTGGTGCAAAAATACAAAATAAATCTGAACTATATGCCGTTTTTTATGTTTTTTATTATTAAAGAAAGGAAAAGGTATGTAAAGTTTGCCCTTCATCAAATAAAAAGTGCGATAAATTTTGTTTTCTCTGAAGAAAGTCTTACCTTTGCGTTGAATTTATCAGAAACATACTTTGGAGCGAGGAGGAAACGAATAGCTCTGAATCAATAACAAAATACGAGAAATAGGAGAAAATAAGATGAACATAGATGAATTAGTAAAAAGAATCAGCAAGACTGATGGATTATCCAAGACGCTTGGAATGCATTTTATTTCTACCCCTGAGCCTGATACGCTTCAGGCAACGATGAAGGTAGATGAGCGTAATCGCCAACCTTTCGGTTTCTTGAGTGGAGGTGCTTCTTTGGCTCTTGCCGAGAATGTGGCGGGTATCGGTTCCCTGGCGCTCTGTCCGGGACAGATTGCCGTGGGCATCAACGTGAGCGGTACTCATGTCCAGGCGGTCAGCGAGGGCGATACGGTTACTGCCTTTGGCAAGATTGTGCACAAGGGCAGAACCTTGCATACCTGGCAGGTGGATATCAAGAATACGGCTGGTGAGGTAATCTGTACCGTACAGGTAACCAACTATGTGTTCACTCCCAAAAAAGATAATCCGAAAAAGGGGGCAGAAACTAAGGTATGATAGCTTTTGCGTATTATCGTCTGCCTTATCTGCACCATGCTACCTATGTGGCTCAGCATGAGGGAGAACCTGAGGTGCTCTCTTCTGTGGCAGAACTGAATGGTAAGGAAGGTTTCGTGATTGCTCCTTTCGCGCCGTCCGGCAAATGTCCTGTGGTGCTGATGCATCCGGATGAATGCAAACTGATCTCTGCCGAGGGGGCTGAAAATGCATCGCGATGCGGTACTTCCTACGTCGGGATGCAGCAGAATTTACATCGTGACGCAGCAGAATCTACGTCGGGACGTAATTTTGAAGCCTATGCAAGGGAGTTTGAATGCTTTCACCGGCAGCTCTCTGAAGGTAAATTCAGCAAGATTGTTCTTGCGAGAAAACTGCGTATTCAGAGTCATCGGCAGCCTTTAGAATCAGTCCAGACTTCAGTTGTGCCAGATGCCGGCAAGACTTCAACTGTGCAGAATACAGCCAATGCTTCAGTTGTGCAGGATGCTGACTCTTTAAAGGCTCTGTTTCTGAAGGCCTGCCGAATGTATCCCCGTCTTTTTGTAGCCTTGGTTTATACACCCCAATCGGGTATATGGCTGATGGCTACCCCTGAAATACTGCTTAAAGGTGAACAGAATCAGATGGTGACCATGTCGCTGGCTGGCACCCAGAAGGCTGAACCTTCCAAAACCGTAGCCGATTATCCGGTAGAAGGGGTAGAATGGTCGGAGAAGAACAGAGAGGAACAGCAGTATGTAACCGATTATATCGAGGATTGCATCAAGGCCTTTTCGGATGAATATCAGAAGAAGGGACCTTATACCACGATGGCTGCCAATCTCTATCATCTCCGTACCGACATCGCTTTCCGTCTGCATGATACGGGGCGTCTGGGCGATGTGCTCGATGCCTTATATCCTACGCCTGCCGTCTGCGGAATACCGAAGGATGAAGCTCGCCGGTTTATCCTGCAGCATGAACATCAGTCGCGCAAATACTACAGTGGTTTTGTGGGACCGATTTCGCCGAAAGGAAAGACGTATCTCTATGTTTCCCTGCGCTGCATGAACATCTTGGATGATGGTTCCTGCGAACTCTATGCCGGAGGCGGATTGCTGAAGGAGAGCGAGATGGAGAAGGAGTGGAAGGAAACTGAAGCTAAGATGCAGACCATCCTGTCGGTCCTGTAAAGGTCTTGCAGAGAAAATGATAGGGATTCATTCTGATTTTATAATACTAAAAGACAAAGGTTCTTCAAGAATCTGAAAACATAAAAATAGCCTAAAAATTAAGGTGAAATGTATAGCAATAAAGAAAACGTCAATATTTTGACAAGCTTACTGGTAGCGCATGGTGTTCGCCATGCTGTGGTGTGTCCGGGCAGCAGAAATGCAGCCATAGTTCATAATCTCAACGAGTGTGAAGACATCACTTGCTATCCTGTAACCGATGAACGTAGCGCCGGCTTCCAAGCTCTTGGACTTTCTATGGCTGAAGGTTATCAGCCTGTCGTAGTGTGTGTGACTTCAGGTTCTGCATTGCTCAATCTTTATCCGGCAGTGGCTGAGGCTTATTATCAGCAAATCCCGCTCATAGTGATTTCCGCCGACAGACCGGCACAGTGGATCAACCAGTTGGATGGTCAGACGCTTCCTCAGCCTGATGCTTTGGGGCAGATGGTAAGAAAAGCGGTATCTCTGCCAGAAGTGTTCGAAGGTGAGCAGCAGGAAGAGATGCATTGGTATTGCAACCGGCTGGTCAACGAAGCGCTGTTGAAAAGCATGGGGCGGGTAAAGGGACCTGTACACATCAATGTACCTATCTCTGAGCCTTTCTATTCGTTTACGAAAGAAGCTTTGCCCGTTGAGCGCAAGATAGAGGTTGCTTACTGCAGGGCAAATATTGACACATTTGATGGGACCCCTTTTGAATGTGTGTTAAAAGCCAAACGTCCATTGTTGGTAATAGGACAGTTGGACAATACCGAAAAATATGTAGACTTGTTGGCTTATATTGACCGAATGCCTATATTATGGGAATCTCTGGCAATGCCACCTTATCTATATAAGGTTCAGGAAGAACTGGGAGAAGATTGGAATAAAACCACCTTGTATGGCGCTTTCGAGAATTTGCTGGATGAAATAAAGGACGATGAAAGATTCCGTCCTGACCTGGTGTTTTATATTGGTGGACATATTGTGAGCAAGAAGCTGAAATCTTATCTGCGTTCGCTTAAAGGAGTTGAGCAGATAAGAATTTCGCAAGAGGCTGATATCGAAGATACGTTCATGCATCTTACTAAAGTGATGGATTTGCCAAATAGTGATGCTATGTCATGGTTGGATAATTTTGGCTGGCACAACCACTGGGAGGATTATCGCAAATTGTGGATGGATGCGTTGGCTAAAAGCTATGAACGCAAAGAGAACTTCAAGCCTGAGTTCAGCAGTCTGGCTACCGTAAAGGAATTCTTCAGCCAGCTTCAGAAGGTTGAGCCTCAGGATTTCAAAACGTTCACTTTAGGCGATAAAGATGCTCAGGACGATGGTATCTATGACCGCAAATTCGATACATTCCTTCCAGGTATGATGAGCAGCGTCTTCTCGGGCAACAGTTCTGCCATCCGGTTGATGAATCAGTATGCCGACCGCCATGTTTACTGCAATCGTGGTGTGAACGGCATAGAAGGTTCTCTTTCTACGGCTGTAGGTTTCTCGATGTGCAAGAATGGGGCTGATAAGCATGTATACTGCGTTCTCGGCGACCTGAGTTTCTTCTATGACCAAAATGCGCTCTGGAATAGAAATCTGAACGGCAAACTCCGTATCATCGTGCTCAATAATGGTGGCGGTGCCATCTTTGGCAAGTTCCAGGGATTAAAGGAGAGTCAGGCTCGCGAAGAAATGGTAATGGCAAAGCATCATGTAACGGCTGAAGGAATCTGTAGTCAGAATGACGTAAAGTATCTCGCAGCTCATACGATGGAAGAGATGGAACAGGGCATCAGCCAATTGATTCATGCCGAGAGCGAGCGCCCGATGCTCCTGGAGGTTTTCACCGATATGGATGTAGATAACGAGATGCTGGAAGCCATCCAGAAGTGCTGATAGATGACTTATAAGGAACTATAACTGATAGTTCTGTCAAAAAAATAAGATAGTAAGTAATCATAAAGTTCAAAGTTCAAAATTCAAAGTTCAAAGTAATAAAATGAGAGAATGGAAAAAGATAGAAGGTTTTGATTTCAAGGAAATCATCTTCGAGGAGTATAATCATATCGCTAAGATTACCATCAATCGTGAGCGCTACCGTAATGCTTTCACACCGTTGACCACTTGGGAGATGGCGCAGGCATTCAACTATTGCCGCGACTGTCTGGATATCCGTGTGGTCATCCTGACGGGTGCTGGTGATAAGGCATTCTGTGCAGGTGGCGACATGCATGTAAAGGGCCGCGGCGGTTATGTAGGTAATGACGGTGTACCTCGCCTGAATGTGCTCGATGTGCAGATGCAGATTCGTCGTTTGCCAAAGCCGGTCATCGCTATGGTGAATGGTTATGCCATCGGTGGCGGACATGTGCTTCATGTGATGTGCGACCTGACTATTGCTTCAGAGAATGCCATCTTCGGACAGACCGGTCCTAAGGTGGGAAGTTTTGATGCCGGTTTCGGTTCTTCTTATCTGGCAAGAATGGTGGGACAAAAGAAGGCACGCGAAATCTGGTTCCTCTGCAAGCAGTATTCTGCCAAGGAGGCTGAACAGATGGGAATGGTTAATAAGGTGGTGCCTCTCGACCAGTTGGAAGATACCTGTGTAGAGTGGGCTGAAATCATGATGGAGCGTTCGCCTCTGGCACTCCGTATGATCAAGGCTGGCTTGAATGCCGAACTGGATGGTCAGGCTGGTATTCAGGAGTTGGCTGGCGATGCCACCATGCTCTATTATACGATGGATGAGGCTCAGGAGGGCGGCAAGGCGTTCCTTGAGAAGCGCAAGCCTCGCTTCGAGGATTATCCTCAGTTCCCATAATTTCATCAGCTATAAACAATAAAAACCTCGGAAGAAGCATGAAAGCAATCTTCCGAGGTTTCTTGTTTTTATTCGTGAGTAGCGAATCTCTGTTCTGCCAGTTTCTCGTATTTGGTGCCTGGCTTGCCATAGTTGGCATACGGCCAGATGCTGATGCCGCCACGAGGAGTAAAGATGCCTGTTACCTCAATGTATTTAGGGTCCATCAGCTTGATGAGATCCTTCATGATGATGTTCACGCAGTCTTCATGGAAGTCGCCATGATTGCGGAAACTGAAGAGATAAAGTTTCAGACTCTTGCTCTCTACCATCTTTACGTCAGGAATATAGCTGATGCGAATCTCTGCGAAATCTGGCTGACCCGTAATAGGGCAGAGCGATGTAAACTCAGGGCAGTTGAAACGTACCCAGTAATCATTGCCAGGATGCTTGTTCACGAAAGTTTCGAGCACCTCTGGCGCATAATCCATTCTATATGTAGTCTTGGCACCTAATGCCTGAAGACCGTCTTCTTTTCTATCCACGCTTGGTAATGTTTTAATGTTTGATATTTACTGATGTCTTTTAGCCGAGGCTGAAGATCTTGAATACATTGTAGGAGATGTTATTGTCGTATGCATCTTCACCTTCATGCTTCTTCACGTATTTCACTACACGGATGGTCAGAGGCAATACCACAATCTCGTAGGCTGTCTTCAATATCACCTGCCAGAGCATGAGCCAAGGCAATTCTGATGTAGGCACCACACCGCCCAGGGCAAGTGGGAAGAAGATAAGACTGTCGCAACTCTCACCTGCAATGGTACTGAGGATGGCACGGGCAGAGAAATGCTTGCCACCATCGCGGATTTTCATCACGCTCATTACATAAGCATTGGCAAACGAACCGATGATGAAGGCTACGAAAGAGGCTGCTGCAATGCGGGGTGCCAGACCGAAGATGGCATGAAAACCGGCATCGTTGGTCCAATAAGGTGCTGCTGGAATCACATCGCAGATAGCACCCAGCGCCACGAAGAAGAAGTTCATCGCAAAGCCGGTCCATATCAACAGACGCGCTTTCTGATAGCCCCATACTTCGCATACCACATCATTGATGATGTAGCTTACAGGGAATACGATGAGTCCACCGGTAAGGGAAACTGGCCCGAAGGCGATTTGCTTTGTTTCGAGTACGTTTGCTGCAATCAGGCAAACGCAGAAGAGGATGCTGAAAAGCATAAACAGCACGCTCACTTGAGTTTTTTTCTTGTCCATTTTCTTGTTTTTTACGAGGTTTACCAAGCACTCGGGTTATTGAATATGATGATTCTTTTCTGAAATCGGCTGCAAAATTACAACATTTCTTCCTAATAGCCAAATATTTGGGCAAAAAAAATGGCTCCAAATACTAATCACTAGCACTTGGAGCCCTTATCTAACTAAAAACCTAAAACTTTCTAAAACTAAACCTAACAATCTTAACCTATGAGAAACTAACCTTTTCAGATTATATTGTGATAGCGAAATAACACTCTTGTTATCCGCTGTCATCTGTCATCATGCAACAGATATACCAAAAAGTAGTTTCGTGACAAGATGTCAGTGTTTTTTTACTTTTCCATAAACTTCTTTGCAGCTCTTAACTGATGTCTCATCACACTCAGGAATTCCTGACTCTCCTGCAGTACGTTGAGATAAACCAGAGAAATCTGCATCAGCGTATTGTCAGTCATGTGCTGGATGCGGTCGATATGCTTCTTGCGGAGAACAGAGAGTTCGTCTTTGCAGGCATCTGCCTCGGCAAGAATCTCGCGATAACTGTCATATCTGCCGGTCTCTATCAGTTCGCAGCTCATGCGCATCAGGTCGTTGATCTTCTGGCGTACAGGAGCAAACTCCTTGATGTATTCAGCAGGAAGCGGATTGAAGTTGTTGTCAACATGTTCCTTGATTGGGTCGAGCATACGGCGCAGAGAGTAGATAAACTGCTGGTTGCTGTTGGCACCCAGATGGAACCAGGTGTTGCGCTCGATGGCAATCTCGATAGGCGATTTCTTCAAACCGAGCATCTCCTGACGGCGGAACTTCTTCAGCATATCCTGTTCCTTCTTCAGATCCTTGTTGGCATGACGAAGGTCGCGGGTATTCTCGTTGGCAAGACCATCCATAATCAGGTTGAACTCGTTCAGGGCGAAGTGGCAGACGTAAGACTGGGTGCGTGAAACCTGACGGCGAAGCAAATCCCATACAATCTCCGGGTCGCGGGAACGCATCATCAGTTGGAAGGTACTGCTCTTGCCCTCTTCCTTAGCCTTCTTGTTATACTGGATGTTGCTGCGGATGAGCAGGTAGATAACCAAACCCATGAAGCAAGCCTGGATGCCCACACCACCAAAGTGCATGATGATACAAACAATGGCACAGGCTGCGAAAGCTACACCGGCTGTGATGAACCAACCACCGATAACACTCAATACACCTGTTACACGGAATACGGCACTCTCGCGGCTCCATGCTCTATCAGCAAGTGAAGAACCCATAGCCACCATGAAGGTAACGTAGGTGGTAGAGAGAGGCAACTTGAGGTTGGTACCGATGGTGATTAGCATACTTGCCAATACCAGGTTTACGGCTGCACGAACCACGTCGAAAGCAGCACTCTCCTCGAGTTCAACATCATTCTTGTCGAAACGGCTGTTAATCCAGTTCATCAGTCCCTTTGGCATAAACTGCTTCAACCATGAATCTGTAGCCTGGCAGTTGCGTACAATCACGCGGGCTGCAGAAGAACTGCCGAACATTTCATCGCCCTCATCCTGACGGCTCAAGTCAACAGAAGTCTTGATTACGTTCTGTGCTTTCTTGGATGTCGCCATGGCGATAATCATCACGGCACCGGCAGCAAGCAGGAAGCCAGGAGTGGTCTTGGCGCTCTCCATCAATGAAGTCATCATAAACTGGTCTGGTGCTGCACCATTGGCATTTGCCATATAGTCCTGATAAGAAGAAAGACCAGCCAGAGGCACACCGATGAAGTTCACCAGGTCGTTACCAGCGAAAGCCATAGCCAGGGCGAAAGTACCCATCAGCACCGTAAACTTGAAGATGTTGACACGGCAGAGGTGCAGGAATTCCATTACAACAGCAGACACCACGAAGGTGATGCAGATGAGGAAACCGAGATTCTGGTCGATGTAATCGCGTACCTCAGCAGGCAAGTAAGGACTCTTGCCCAAACCCTTCATAAAGATGAAGTAAGAGAGGGCTGTAAAGGCGATACCGCCGAAGATGGCGATGCTGTAGCGGCTGTGCTTGCGGTAGTTGAAGGTGAAGATGATACGGGAAAGCCACATCACAAAGGCACCAAACACGAAGGCGATGATGACAGATGAGAAGATACCCATGATTACCTCCAACGCCTTGTTGCTATTGAGCAATACGCCATAGTTGAGGCTATCGTCGCCATACATCTTCAATGTAGCGAGGATGAAAGCACCACCCAGCAACTCGAATACCAGAGAGACGGTAGTAGAGGTTGGCATACCTAAGGTATTGAACACATCCAGGATGATGACATCAGTCACCATGACCGCCAGGAAGAGCGTCATCACTTCCTCGAAGGTGAAGTGGTCAGGACTCATGATACCATGGCGGGCGATATCCATCATTCCCGATGACATGATGGCTCCGAGAACCACACCGCAGGATGCGATAATCAGCACCGTGCGAAACTTAGCCACCTTAGCTCCGATGGCAGATTGCAGGAAGTTAACAGCATCGTTGCTGACTCCTACGAAGAGATCGAACACTGCTAAACAGAGCAGGAAGATCACAATACATAAATAAATTGTACCCATATATTTTACTATTGTTTATTATACCTTATTATATAAGGGGTTTATCTCAACATAGCTAGATACATTTCTCCCCTTACTTTTCTGGGTGCAAAGGTACGAGTACGATGTTACAGGCGATTTAAACAGGTGTTACAATATTGTTAAGATGTTGTTGTGCTGGCGATTGAATAAGAAAGTTGCCACCGAAAACAAAGAAAAGTGCGAAAATGTTTGGAAGTTACGGAAGTATTTTATATCTTTGCATTCGGATAGGGTGTATTCCCTTTCCACTGATTTTTGAGATTTAAGAAGCGTTATGCTTATCGAAGTACTGGAAACCTAGGAAATTTCCCGACATACTCTAAGATAGCATAGTGGTTCTCACGTATAGCGTGGGCTGCTATTGTTGCATCTATGAGTATGGGCTTTCCTAGGGCCTCCGGTATTGAGATGTGGGCATTGCAGTTCACGCTTCTCTGTTTAATAGAAAGACCTAATAGGACTGAAAAGGCCATAAAAGAAAAATTGATTATGAGTTTTTTAAAGAATTTATTTAGCAAAACTAAAGTTGTTCAAAGTTTCAACTCTGAAATGATGATAGAGACTGCTATAAAATGGACTGTGGATTTTATGACTACTGCTCCAAAACTTTCCCGAGCAACATATAATCAAGATGAGGTTTATATGTTTTGTGCTTGGGTAGTTCTAGATTATGGTATGAGTTTTGGCTATTTAGATGAGAAAGCATCAGTAGAAGGTTTTTTCTTGTCTATATTTAAGGCTGTGAGGAATACGGGAAAATATCAACAATCTGAAATGGAACAGTTTACATTTAGAGTAGGGCAATATCGAAGTGAAATGACTGATTTCTTAAAATGTGACTATCCTAAGACTAAGATGTTTTTCCCTGAAACTCTATTTGCAAGATTCACAAATATAGCTCATGATAATTTTCCATCTTCGCGGGAAATGGAGGCCAATTTGTTTGAATTTACAGATTTCTTTGGTGAGTTTTGGAATAAAATAAACAGAGAATTGATGGCAAAGTTTCCTAGAAAAAAATGACTTTATCTAAATTGTCTATTATGAACTATTTTAAAATTGTATTGGCAGTTTTACTGCTTTTGTGTTTATTGGATATGCCGTATGGTTTTTACATATTGATAAGGTATGTGGCAACTGTTGTATTTGGTTATATGGCATACTCCTATTACCAAGAGAACAAAAACGAGTTGGCTATTGCAGCTGGAGCTTTGGCAGTATTGTTCCAGCCACTTGTCAAATTTGCTTTAGGCAGATTTGTATGGAATGTGGTGGATGTTGTTGCTGCTGTCGCTTTAATTGTGTTAGTATTTGTTGAAACTAAAAATAGAAAGGAACATTAATTATGGGATGTACAAGAATATTTGTGTTTATCTTTGTGTCATGTTTTATAGGATGGCTTTTGTGTGATATAGATCCTAATAAAACTTATACGTGGTATTCTGGTATTTGGCATGGCATGTTTTTTATTCCGAATTTTATACGTAGTTGTATTGGAGATGCTTTGTATAAGGCTAATGAATATACAACTGCATACAATGTATGGTGGTGGATAACAACAGTGGGAGCTGTTGGCTCTACTGTATTTGGCTATTGGGGTAATCGTAGAAGTGGGTATTAATTGGTATGACTATGAAACAGGTCGGATTTTACATTTTAAGAGTAGTGGGAACTATAGTCTTGAGCTATTTGATAGGTTTTGGGCTAGCTTTTTTGGCTAAGTTCGTGTTCTTTTGTATTATGATTTTAGTGCCAGCTTTGTTACATACAATGTTTGATTTTGGCTTTGATGATATAGCAAGGGATACGATAATAGGTCATGTTACAGGGTTAGGCCATTGGGTAGCAGTAGTTAATGGAAAAGATTTTCCCGTTAGGTTGGCAATGCTTGCAGCAACTATCATGACTATAATAGTAATAGGTATTATAGGTTATGTTTCGTATAAACTTGTACAAATAATCAATGGTCGAAAAATCCTGTCTTTGATTACTGCGTTTTTCTTTTTACTATGGATGGTAAGTTTGGTTGTGGATTTTTATGTGACAGATTTTATGACCGAGCCAGGTGTTGTAGATAAGAATTTCTGGTATTATGGTTTGTCTGGAATATTATTGCTTATAGTACTTCTTATAATGGCTTTAATTGTTATGTGTAGTTGGACAAGACAAGATATTGACAAATAGGTGCAATATATAGTATGGTATCCTTTGAATGCTTTTAATAATGATAGATGGTACTAAATGAAATGTGATTCTGAAAATATAAAGATATTGTGCATCGGTGTCGGTGGGGCTGGCACTAATGTAATCAATCGTATGAAGGATATTGGTATTCCGAATGCAGAGTTTCTGACATTTGGAGGATATCGCTATGACTATAGCCATCCCGAAATTCCTCATTATAATCTTATAGAAGTCAATGAAATAGATAGCTTGCCTAATGGTTCTGGGCCAAAGGTCTTTGAAAGGTTGGCTAATAATGTTGCCGATGATATAAAGGAAGTTCTTTTGTATCATTTAAACTCTCGTAAGTTAGAAAATGAAAGAGTGTAAATATTGGATAGTTGTACTGCTACAGCTGTGCTTTCTTTCTATCAGCTGTGGAGAAAAGGGGGCAAAACAAGTTGCTCCTGCTCAAGATCATGCCATTGTGAAATTTGAAAATGATGAAGATGGAAAGTATTCGCAAGCGATGATAGCACAAATCATCAAACATTTTCATCTGCCAAATAATACTGTTGTAACAGATGAGGATGTTGATGCTATCTTGTTGAGAAGCGTTGATGGGGGAAATGGCATTTATGGCGGAGACGTAGTTACCATTTGGAAGTATTATAAGAAGCAGAATGATATTCAAGAAATAGTTACGGCGCATCCTATGGCAGATTTGTTATGGTATAATCCTGATAAAAAACATGGTGTAACGATAGGGCTAGATTCTGTTTTTGTGGCAAGTGAAGCCATGCTTGTCACTCTAAATCCTGATGTGGTAGTTGTAAATGGAACAATGGACAAGATGAATACAATTTATACTTTTATAGTAGATAAGGATGCGGGAAAGGCGATATTGTTACCATCAAATCGTGGCTGCGTAGGCTTTACATCTGAAGATGGATTACCAATCTGCCAGTCTTGTCGTCATTATTCTGATACTAGGTTTGGTAGGTATTCTGTAGTGTCTGTTTATGATTTGGATGGAAAACTCGTCAAGGAAATGTCGTTTGAAGATTATAAAAAAGATGAGAAGTAATGACATATTCAATAGAAGAGAATCATCATTCGGGATTGGAGTTGTATTTCATGCCTCGTTTCTTTGTCTATAATCCTTGTCGCCGCCTGCAAGATGGCGAGGATGTTTTCTTCTCTGTTCCTTGGTGGTATCATCTTTATATCTTATAAGAAAGAGTATCCATGCAAGAAAGCCGCATATAAGCTGAGTGACATGTGCACATCAGTTGATATGTGACTGACGAACCTATATTCTCTGAAGACATATCCTAAATACTCCAACGATTTTTATTATATATCTAAAAGAGTAGTTTATAGTGTATTTCATATTGTTGCTTTATTTGAATTTTTGGCAAAGTTACGGAAAATATTGGTATATGCAAAAGAAAGCAGAATAATTTGTTTTCCTTTTCGGATAAAAACATTAACTTTGCAACTAAAAAAATGAAAAGTATGGAAAAGCTGAAGAATATCAAGGCGATAGCCTTCGATGCCGATGATACGCTCTGGGCATTACAAAACTATTTCGAGGACGTGGAGCATGAGTATTGCGAGCTGCTTGCGGAATATGGAAAGAAAAAGGATATTTCTGCTGCTCTCTTCGAGACGGAGAGTAAAAATATGGCTGATTTGGGTTATGGTTGCAAGGCTTTCACCATATCCCTGGTAGAGAATGCTGTGAAGGTGAGTCATGGTAAGGTGGAGGCGAATGTCATCGCCCAAATTGTGGACTTGGGTAAGAGTCTCCTGCATCTTGATGCCAAGCCTTTGGAAGGGGTAGAGAAAACCTTGGCTTGTTTCCGTGAGATGAAGAAATATAAGCTGGCAGTCTTCACCAAGGGTGAGTTGATGGATCAGGAGAATAAGTTGTGGCGTTCGGGTCTGCAGCGGTATTTTGATGTGGTGACTATCGTGAGCGACAAGACGCCCAAGGCTTATCATCGTCTCTGCAGGGAACTGGATGTAACTCCCGACGAGCTGGTGATGGTGGGTAACAGTTTCAAGAGTGATATTGCTCCGGCATTAAAAATCGGAGCTTCGGCTGTCCATATCCCTTTTCATACCACATGGGCGCATGAAAAGACAGAGGAATTTGAACATCCCAAGCTCCGTCGTATTTCAAGATTCGAGGAACTTCTCGATATCTTATAACTCGATATTTTATAAGGGTCTTATAAAACCCTTATAAAATACTCATATAATACTTTTATTCTTCTCCTTCTTCATCTTTCAGTGATACCAAAGTCTCAACGAATGGACTGTGGAAGGTGCTGAAGAGATGCAGAATCTCCTTGCGCTGCTCCTCTTCCTCATTCCAGAGGCTGATGAAATTAAAATTTCTCCCCAAAAAATTGCTGGTTTCGAAGAATCTTCGTACCTTTGCAGCACCAGTACCCGCCAAGCCTCTCAACGATGCTCAAATGTGCGGGTCGTTTTATTTTTTATACATTTCCCTTGCTGAGATTCTCGTATTTTCAAATGATTCTTATTTCTTTGTGAATATTGAAAATATGGAAGAAAATGGTAATATGTTAATAATCAATGAATTATGGATTTGTTGGTTAATAGCGCTAAAATAGGAATTCTATAGTTGTACGACTATAACCCCTATAGTTGTACAACTATAACTCTACAGTTGTACGACTATAGCCTATATAGTCGTACGACTACAACTTTATAGTTGTACAACTATAGGGTATTCGCTTAATTAGAAACAAAAAATAGAGAATTCGGATGCTCAAAACTCTCTGTTTTCGTTGCTAGATTCCAAGTTTACCAGTATGCAAAATTTGGTTATAAATATTGACAGAAATACCCATTTTGGCAGGGGAAGATTACTTCTGCTCTAAATGAAATAGGCTTCAATGGCGAATGAAGCCTATTTCAATCGCACATGAAGCCTGTTTCGATAGCACATGAAGCTTATTTCATTTTTACCTCCAATTATTTAGAATTCTGCATCAAACAAGACGCTGATTTTATAAGGTATGAAGAAAATCATCAAAGAACACGAGCATTTTGAAAAGTTCATGGGCTATAAAGCACCAGAATTCAAATCTGATTCCGGAGAATTCCATGTAATATTATGGAATCTCAACTATATTTCTAACAACAAAAATGAATATGCTATCGGGCGATTATGTCTATATCTCTTCATCAATAAATCGGATGATTTCTTCTTGCTGGTCTGGATGGAACCATTGGATAGCGGTATCCCGCTTAAACCAGGTAAGCTGCTTGCGCATGTATTCACGGCTGTGCGACTGGATTTGTCTGATAGCTTCATCGCGGTCTATCTCGCCGTCAAAGTAGGAGAACATTTCTTTGTAGCCTACGGTTCTCAACGAGGTGAGTCCCTTCTGTGGGTATACGCTGCGTGCTTCTGCCTCCAGACCTTCGTCCATCATCATCAGTACACGCTGGTTGATGCGGTCGTAGAGTTCAGTTCTGTCGCGGTTCAGACCTATCTTGATGATGCGGAAAGGGCGCTGCTTCTTTTCGGCTGTGCGGAAAGAAGTATAAGTCTTGCCAGTCTGATGGCAGATTTCCAGGGCATGAACCACGCGGCGAGGATTCTTCTTATCTACTATCGCCCAATGCTCCGGGTCCATCTTGTGAAGTTCTTCTACCAGTGCCTCCAGCCCTTCCTCTTCCAGACGCTGTTTCATCCAAGTGCGTATGTCGTCACGAACAGTAGGGATGTCGTCGATTCCCTTGCATACAGCATCGATATACATCATGCTGCCACCTGTAAGCAGAGCCACATCGTGATTCTTGAAGATGTCTTCCTGCAGGAGATTCATCACATCAGCCTCGTATTGGGCAGCGCTGTAATAATCTTCGATGTGGTGGTTTCCTACGAAATAATGCTTTACCCGCTGCTGCTGTTCGGCAGTAGGGGCTGCGGTTCCGATAGGGAGTTCAGCGAAAATCTGGCGGGAGTCGGCATTGATGATAGGTATAGCGAGATGCTCTGCCAGTGAAAGGCAAAGCTCCGTTTTACCTACACCGGTAGGACCTAAGACCACAATCAATGTTTTCATATATCATTCTTTATATTCAAGAAAAAAGCATCCTTGCTCGTTTCATGAACCTATGCAAGGATGCTCTTTTTACCTTTTTACTTTTTTACCCTTTTACTTTTATCGGATAATGCCTCGCTGAGAACTCTCTACGAAGTCGATAATGTACTGAATCTCCTTGGTAACCTCAAGATTCTTCTTGATTTCCTCGATACCTTCCTTCAATATACCCTTGCTGTAGAGCAGGCGGTAAGCCTCATGAATGTTCTGGATGGTCTCATTGCTGAAACCGCGACGGCGCAGACCGATGAGGTTGATGCTGCAGTAGCGGGTTGGCTCCTTGCCGGCAATGATGTATGGAGGAATATCCTGAGAGAAACGGCAACCGCCCTGGATCATCACGTAACCTGCGATATGGCAGAACTGGTGAACGAGAACGTTGGCGCTGACGATGGCGTTGTCATCTACTACCACCTCACCGGCAAACTTGGTAGAGTTGCCGATAATCAAGCCGCTGCCAAGCACGCAGTCGTGAGCCACGTGAACGGTCTCCATCAGGAGGTTGTTGCTGCCTACTACGGTCTTGCCCTTAGAGGCTGTACCACGAGAGATAGTAACGTTCTCACGGATACTGTTGTTATCGCCAACCTCGCATGTTGTCTGCTCGCCCTTGAACTTCAAATCCTGAGGCTTGGTAGAGATGCTGGCACCTGGGAAGAACTCATTGTTGTTTCCGATGCGGGCACCTACATGGATTGTGACGCTGTTCTGTAATACGTTGTTATCGCCCAAAACGGTATCCTTATCAATATAGCAGAAAGGGCCGATGATGTTGTTATCACCGAGTTTTGCCTCTGGGTGAACGAACGCTAATGGACTAATCTGATTCATTTCTATTTAGTTTAAAGTTTATAATTTATAGTTTATAGCCTGAACCACCTAAGCAATCTTGCTAAACGGCGCAGCCGCTATAAACTATTAACTATTAACTGATTTTTACTTGTTCTTAACAATCTGTGCTGTGAAAGTAGCCTCTGCCACCACCTGGTCGCCTACGAACATATAGCCCTTCATAGAGCTGATGCCATGACGTACAGGTGCGAGGAGTTCTACACGGAAGAGGAGGGTATCGCCCGGAACCACCTTCTTGCGGAACTTCACATCATCGAGCTTCATGAAGTAAGTACTCCAGCGCTCAGGCTCTTCCAACTGGTTGAGGACGAGCAGACCGCCACACTGTGCCATAGCCTCTACCTGGAGAACACCCGGCATAACCGGCTCCTCAGGGAAGTGACCGGTGAAGAATGGCTCGTTGCTGGTTACATTCTTTACGCCCACGATGCTGCTAGGACCCATAGCAATGACCTTATCGACCAGCTGCATAGGGTAGCGGTGAGGCAGGAGCTGACGGATGCGGATATTATCCATGATTGGCTCCTCGTTAGGATCGTAGATAGGAGCCTGAATCTCGTGCTTGCGAATCTCCTTGCGCATGAGGCGGGCGAACTTGTTGTTTACGGTATGGCCTGGACGCGTAGCGATGATGCGACCCTTGATAGGCTTGCCGATGAGTGCCATATCGCCGATGATATCGAGCAGTTTATGACGTGTACACTCGTTCTCCCACTGCAATGGGCGGTGCTGTATGTAACCCAACTTGTTGGCATCCATGTGAGGCACCTTGAGATGGTCGGCGAGCTGGTCGAGCTGAGCCTGTTCTACCTGGCGCTCGTAAATAACGATGGCATTGTCCAGGTCACCACCCTTGATGAGGTTAGCCTGGAGCAGAGGCATGATATCGCGTACGAAAACGAAGGTACGGGCAGAAGCAATCTCCTCTGCGTATGTCTCCATCTTTTCGAGGGTAGCAAACTGGCTGTTGATGAATTTGCTCTCGAAAGAACACATGGCTGTGATACTGAAGTCCTCGTCTGGAAGAATGGTGATAACAGACCCGTTATTATCTTTCACCTCAATCTTATGACGGATGATGTAGTAATCTTTCTCTGCATTCTGTTCCTGGATGCCTACGCTCTGAATCTTCTCTACATAAGGAGCAGCAGAACCATCGAGGATAGGGAACTCAGGACCATTTACCTGGATGAGACAGTTGTCGATGCCGAGGGCATAGAGTGCTGACATACCATGCTCGATGGTAGAAACGCGGATGTCGCCCTTACCGAGTACGGTACCGCGCTGTGTTTCAACAACGTTTTCAGCTACAGCCTGGATGACAGGCTCGCCTTCAAGGTCGATGCGCTGTATTTTATAACCGGTGTTCTCTGGTGCTGGATTGAATGTTACGGTGAGGCTCAAGCCTGTATGCAAACCCTTTCCGCAAAGAGAGAAGCTACCTTTCAGTGTCTTCTGTTTTGACATAATTATATGATTTCTATTTATTTTTCTTTAATTCTTCAATCTGCTTCTTTAGGTCGTTGAGTTCCTTGTACATATCAGGCAGGCGACGGAAGATGGCCTGTGACTTGAAGTAAGCGCGCTGCTCCATAGGAGGAGTTCCGATGAGCTGCTGGCCGCTCTTGAGGCTGCCAGGAACACCGCTCTGGGCACCGAGGAACACCTTGTCGCCGATAGTTATGTGGCCGGCAATACCCACCTGTCCGCCAAACATACACCATTCGCCTACCTTCGTACTGCCTGCTACACCTACCTGAGAAGACATCACGGTGTTGGCGCCGATGTCGGTATTGTGGGCAATCTGTACGAGGTTGTCGAGTTTCACGCCCTTGCGTACGTAGGTAGAACCCATTGTAGAACGGTCAACACAAGTGTTGGCACCAATCTCTACATCGTCTTCGATGGTAACGATACCAATCTGAGGAATCTTGTCGTATCCTTCAGGACCAGGAGCGAATCCGAATCCGTCGGCACCGATCACACAACCTGCATGAAGCGTAACGTTGTTGCCTAACTTACAACCGTGATATACGGTAACGTTCGGATAGATGAGTGCATTCTTGCCAATCTTCACACCCTCTCCGATGTAGGCATGAGGATAAATCTGGCTACCTTCGCCTACCTCTGCACCATCGCTGATATATGCGAATGCACCTACATATACGCCTTCAGCCACCTTAGCCTTTGGAGAAACGAAAGCCAGCGGATCGATGCCGGTCTTCTTAGGCTTCATAGATTCGTACATCTGCAGGAGCTTAGCCACACACTCGTATGCATTCTTCACACGGATGAGGGTAGTGCTGACAGGATGTTCCAATTCTACGGTCTCATCAATGAGTACGATGCTTGACTTGGTCTCGTAAACATAGTGAGTGTATTTAGGGTTAGAAAGGAACGAGATGGCGCCTTCCTTACCTTCTTCGATTTTTGCGAAGGTGTTGACTGTAGCGTTCTCATCACCTTCCACACGGCCCTGAACGAACTGGGCTATTTGTTGAGCGGTAAATTCCATAATTTATCTGTCTTCTAGTTTGTTTATTTAGGTTCCCAAGGCATCATTACCTTTAGGTAACCGCAATTTTGTTTGCAAAAATAGCAAAAAAGATTTAGATTCTCGACTTTATTTTGTAATATTTTGCTTTTTCGCCCCATAAAAGGGTATTTTTAAGGCGCAAAGCCTCTTTTTTAAGATACTTTGCGCCTAAATTGAGTTTTTATAACTTAGCAAGTTCTGCTGCCATTTCAGCCTGCAACTCCTTAGCTTTCTGACCTGCTACCTCAGCAAAGTCATCGCCGTTGCTGGCATAGATGATGCCGCGGGAAGAGTTTACGAGCAAGCCGCAATCCTTGATGATGCCATACTTGCAAACCTCCTGCAGGCTGCCGCCCTGTGCACCTACGCCTGGTACGAGGAGGAAGTGGTTAGGAGCCACCTTGCGGATGTCTTCGAACATCTTGCCCTGTGTAGCGCCTACTACGTACATCATGTTCTCATCGTTGCCCCATTCCTGGCTCTTCTTGAGAACCTTCTCGAAGAGGCGCTCGCCCTCCTTATCCTCGGTGAGCTGGAAGTCGTGACTACCCTTGTTGCTGGTCAGTGCCAGGAGGATAACCCACTTGCCGTCATACTCGAGGAATGGCTTGACTGAATCCTCGCCCATATAAGGAGCTACGGTTACTGAGTCGATATTGTATTCCTCGAAGAATGTCTGGGCATACATCTTGCTGGTGTTGCCGATATCGCCGCGCTTGGCATCTGCGATGATGAAGTGGTTAGGGTAGTGGCTGTGGAGATACTTGATGGTGTTCTCGAAGGCAATCATGCCATCGATGCCGCGGCTCTCATAGAAAGCCAGGTTTGGCTTGTAAGCCACACAGTAAGGGGCTGTTGCGTCGATGATAGACTTGTTGAATCTGAATATCATCTCAGCTTCTGCGCCCTGGATGTCTTCATTCTCGGTGATGCACTTAGGCAACTTGTTGATATCTGTGTCAAGACCTACGCACAAGAAACTCTTCTTGGCGAAAATCTGCTCTACGAGTTCTTTTCTGTTCATAATGGATTGATATGATGATTCATCGCCCCGAAGTACGGAACGATGAATCGGGGTTTTACAATTCTGTTTCTTTTAGCTTCTCAGCGTTCTCGGCTACGGTCAGGGCATCAATCATGTCCTGAATATCACCTGCCAGGAAACCGTTGAGGTCGTGAGTGGTGTAACCGATACGGTGGTCGGTAACACGGCCCTGTGGGAAGTTGTAGGTACGGATTTTCGCACTGCGGTCGCCGGTAGAAACGAGGCTCTTGCGGCGGCTGGCGATATCGTCAACATACTTCTGGTGCTCACGGTCGTGGATGAATGTATAGAGGCGGCTCAAGGCACGCTCCTTGTTCTTTGGCTGGTCACGGGTCTCGGTACACTCGATGAGGATTTCCTCTACCTCGCCTGTGTTAGGGTTCTTCCAAGGATAGCGGAGACGTACACCAGACTCCACCTTGTTCACGTTCTGACCACCGGCACCTGAACTTCGGAAGGTATCCCACTTGATGTCTCCTTCGTTGATGTTCACCTCAAACTTGTCTGCCTCTGGCAATACGGCCACGGTAGCAGCTGAAGTGTGCATACGGCCCTGTGTTTCAGTAGCAGGCACACGCTGAACACGGTGAACACCTGATTCATACTTCAATGTGCCGTAAACGTCAGTACCGCTCACGGCGAAGTCTATTTCTTTGTATCCACCTACTGCGCCTTCAGAAACAGAAGTCACGCTGACGGTCCATCCCTTAGATTCGCAGTATTTCTTATACATATTAAATAGGTCGCCTGCAAAGAGGGCAGCCTCGTCGCCTCCGGCACCGCCTCGGATTTCCATCTGTACGTTCTTGGCGTCTTCTGGGTCCTTAGGTACCAGCGCAATCTTGATTTCTTCTTCGAGTTTAGGCTGCAGCGCCTCGTTCTCGTTGAGTTCTTCGCGAGCCATCTCCTTCATTTCCGGATCGCTCTCGTTGGCAAGGATATCCTTTGCCTCTTTGATGCTGTTCAGGCAGTTGATGTATCGCTTGCGTGCGTCCATGATATCACCCAGGTCTTTCCATTCCTTGGTGAGTTTCACGTAGCGTGTCTGGTCGGCGATGACATCAGGGTCGGTAATGAGGGTGCTTACTTCCTCGTATCGGCTCTCTAAGCCTTCTAGCTTCTGTAATATGTTGTTATTATCCATTAATTTTAATTCTATTTTTAGTATTCGAATGTTCCGAATTCGCTCTTGATGGTCAGGCTGCGCTTGCCTTCCTCGATATGGCCCACAATCTGGGCATCGATGTTGAAGCTCTTGCTGATGGCGATAACCTTCTCGGCAACCTCAGGACGAACGTAGATCTCCATACGGTGACCCATGTTGAATACCTGATACATCTCCTTCCAGTCGGTCTCTGAGCAGTCGTGGATTGCCTTGAAGAGTGGAGGTACTGGGAACATGTTGTCCTTCACTACCTTGCAGTTCTCGCCTACGAAGTGCAGAACCTTGGTCTGGGCACCACCGGTGCAGTGAACCATACCGTGAATCTCTGGGCGGAGCTCATCGAGAATCTTCTTGATGACAGGAGCGTAGGTACGGGTAGGAGAGAGTACCAGCTCTCCGGCGTTGATAGGAGAACCCTCTATCTCATCAGTCAACTTATACTTACCGCTGTAAACCAACTCGTCTGGCACGGCGTGGTCGTAGCTCTCAGGATAGTTCTCTGCGAGATACTTGGCGAATACATCGTGGCGGGCAGAAGTAAGTCCGTTGCTGCCCATACCGCCGTTGTACTTCTTCTCGTAAGTAGCCTGACCTGTAGAAGAAAGACCTACGATAACATCGCCTGGACGGATGTTGGCGTTGTTGATGACATCGCTGCGCTTCATGCGGCAGGTAACGGTAGAGTCAACGATGATGGTACGAACCAAGTCGCCTACATCGGCAGTCTCACCGCCTGTAGGATAGATGCCGATACCCATCTCGCGCATCTCGTGGAGCAGGTCGTCGGTACCGTTGATGATAGCCGAGATGACCTCGCCAGGGATGAGCATCTTGTTGCGGCCGATGGTAGAGCTAACGAGGATGTTATCCACGGCGCCCACGCAGAGCAGGTCGTCGGTATTCATCACGATAGCATCCTGAGCGATACCTTTCCATACAGAGAGGTCGCCCGTCTCCTTCCAGTACATGTAAGCCAAGCTCGACTTGGTACCTGCACCGTCGGCATGCATAATGTTACAATACTCTGGGTCGCCGCCCAAGATATCAGGTATAATCTTGCAGAAAGCCTGTGGGAAGATACCCTTGTCGATGTTCTTGATAGCGTTGTGAACATCTTCCTTTGCTGCGCTAACACCGCGCATCATATATCTATTGTTACTCATATTCTTACTTTGAATTTTGTTCTTTGAACTTTATGATATGCTTATTTTTCCTGGTGCCAGAAATCCCATGATGCAAAGGCTTGCAACAAGAGCATTTCCAAGCCATTCTTTACTGTGGCTCCATGTTCTTTGCCCTTCTTCATGAAGAGGGTTTCGTCGGGATTGTAGATGAGGTCGTAGAGCAGGGTGTGGCTGTCCATTGCCTCGTAAGGCAGCTCAGGGCACTCGTCTACGTGTGGATACATACCCACTGGGGTGCAGTTAACGATGACATTATACTCCTGGATGACCTCAGGGGTGATTTTTTCGTACTGGATAGTACCCGGACGCTCGTATCGACTCACGAAGACCGTCTCCAGTCCGAGCGATTTCAGACCGAAGTTGATAGCCTTTGAAGCTCCGCCAGTGCCTAGGATGAGTGCCTTCTTGTGATAAGGCTCGATATAAGGTTCGATGCTCTTGGTAAAACCGATGACATCGCTGTTGTATCCTTTCAGATAAACATCTTCACCTCTGTGCTCCACCTTGATCACGTTGACGGCTCCGATAGCATTCGCCTCAGGGCTTACCACGTCGAGATAGCTGATCACTTTCTCCTTGTAAGGAATGGTGACGTTGAGACCCTTAAGTTCTGGATTTGAGTCGAGAATCTCGGTAAGATTTTCGATAGAAGGTATCTCGAAGTTGATGTATTGGGCATCGATGCCCTCGTTCTCAAACTTTTCGTTGAAATAGTTCTTTGAGAACGAATGCCCCAGAGGGTAACCTATGAGTCCATACTTGTCCATAATATTTTTATTTTATTTGGTTGCGAAATAGAGTGTGCAGATGCCGAAGGTGAGTCGCTTGAACTCTGCCTTTGAGAATCCTGCCTTTTTGAACACCTCCATCATTACCTCGCCCTGAGGGAATGCCTCGATGGTCTTGTTGAGATAACTGTAGGCGCTCTGGTCTTTGCTGATGAGTTTACCATACATCGGCAAGACGGTGTTGCTGTAGATGCTGAACAGCTGCTTCATCGGGAAGCTGACCGGTGTGGTGAGCTCTACGATGCAGAGATGTCCGCCCTTTTTCAGTACCCGGCACATTTCCTTCAGTCCCTGGTCCAGGTTCTGGAAGTTCCTGATGCCGAAGGCTGCGGTTACTGCGTCGAAGCTCTCGTCCTGGAACGAGAGGTTGAGGCAGTCTTCCTTGGCAAAGGAGATGGTGTTTTCCAGTCCCAGTTGCCTTACCTTCTGTCTGCCTATTTCCATCATGCCTTCCGAGATGTCTGCTCCGATCAGCTGGTCGGGATGTAGCATCTGTGCGGCTAGGATGGCGAAATCGCCGGTACCGGTAGCGATGTCGAGCATTTTTTTAGGAGAGAAGGGCGCAAGACGCCTGATTGCCTTCTTGCGCCATCCCTTATCGATATCCCACGAGAGACGGTGGTTCAGGGTATCGTAGGTAGGGGCGATGTTGTCGAACATCTCCTCTACCAGCTTGCCCTTGTCTCCTGTGCCCTCGTAGGGCTTTATCTGTTCTTGCTTATACATTTATATATAGTTTACTTGTGTGCAGCAAGCCACTCGCTTACGTTCTTCTCGATGCGGGCAGCGATGTCGCCTTCCTCAGCAGCCTTGTCAAACTTCTCGCCGGTGATGTGCTCGTAGAGTTCGATGTAGCGGTCTGATACGCTCTCTGCATACTCGTCGGTAATCTCTGGCATAGTCTGGCCTGGCTCGTTCATGAAGTTGTGCTCGATAAGCCACTGACGAACGAACTCCTTAGAGAGCTGGCGCTGTGGTTCACCCTTCTCAAACTTCTCCTCGTAACCATCAGCATAGAAGTAGCGGCTAGAGTCTGGAGTGTGGATCTCGTCGATGAGATAAACCTTGCCGTCGCGCTTGCCGAACTCGTACTTGGTATCTACGAGAATCAAGCCCTGCTTGGCAGCGATTTCCTGACCGCGGGCGAAGATACGGCGTGTGTAGTCCTCCATCACAGCGTAATCCTCAGCACTAACAATGCCCTGGGCGATGATTTCTTCCTTAGAAATGTTCATGTCGTGACCTTCGTCAGCCTTTGTAGTAGGAGTGATGATAGGCTCTGGGAAACGCTGGTTCTCGCGCATACCGTCTGGCAACTTCACACCGCAAATCTCGCGGCAGCCCTTCTGATAGTCGCGCCATGCACTACCGGTGAGGATAGAACGGATGATCATCTCCACGCGGAAACCTTCGCACTTCAAACCTATGGTAACCATTGGGTCTGGAGTAGCCAACTTCCAGTTTGGACAGATGTCTGTAGTAGTGTCCAAGAACTTAGCTGCAATCTGGTTGAGCACCTGTCCCTTGAATGGGATACCCTTAGGCAGAACAACGTCGAACGCTGAGATTCTGTCGGTAGCGACCATCACGAGGAGGTCGTCGTTAATGTCATACACATCACGTACTTTACCGTGGTAAACACTCTTCTGTCCATCAAAATGGAAATCTGTCTTTGTTAATGCTTTCATTTTACTTTGAACTTTGAATTTTGAACTTTGAACTTTATGATATGCCTTGAGTAATCATTCAGTTCATTCTTCATTCTGATTATTTTGAATTATCTTTTTCTGCTTTCTGAGCTTCCCGTGTTTCCGCTCTCTCCTTGTCATACTTGTCGTATGCGTTTACGATGCGGGTTACGAGTTTGTGGCGCACGATATCCTTCTGTCCCAGCTTAACCACTCCGATACCTTCCACACCGTCCAGAATCTTGAGCGCCTCTTTCAGTCCGCTTCGCTGTTCGCGTGGCAGGTCAATCTGTGTCAGGTCGCCGGTGATAATCATCTTGGTGTTCATGCCCATACGGGTGAGGAACATGCGAATCTGTTGGGAGGTAGTGTTCTGTGCCTCGTCGAGGATGACTACGGCATCGCTGAGTGTGCGTCCGCGCATAAAGGCGAGCGGAGCAATCTGGATAATGTGCTTTTCCATCATATCCTGCAGCTTTACGGCAGGTATCATGTCTTCCAGCGCATCGTAGAGCGGCTGGAGGTATGGGTCAATTTTGTCTTTCATATCGCCAGGCAGGAAACCGAGTTTTTCGCCGGCTTCTACGGCAGGTCGCGAGAGGATGATTTTCTTGATGGCTTTCTCCTTGAGGGCCTTTACGGCAAGGGCGATGCTGAGGTAGGTCTTGCCGGTACCGGCTGGTCCTACGGCAAATACCATGTCGTTCTTTTCGTAAGCATCAATCAGCTGCTGCTGGTTTTCGCTGCGGCTCTTGATAGGTCGGCCGCTGATGCTGTATACCAGTACGCCTTTCACGCTGTCTGCCTTGGTCTGTTTTCCTTTCACGATGTCCAGGATGTCTTCATCATTGAGCATGTTGTATTTAAGCAAGTGCTTGCGCATCTGCTCAATATCCTCTTCCACCTTTGCCATTTCCTCCTCGTCGCCGAGCACACGAATCACGTTGTCGCGTGCCACGATACGCAACTTAGGATACAGCGATTTAATCATCTGCAGGTGGGCATTGTTCACACCGTAGAACATCACTGGATCGATATCTTCGAGTACAATATGTTTCTCTATCAAAATGTCTTAATTCTATAAAGTTTAAACTATCCTATCTAATATTTTGTTATATAACGCTGCAAAATTACTACTTTTCCATGAAATGAGCAAATTTCGGCGAATAAAACATTCTTTAAATATTAAAAAAGCTATTTTTTCGAGAGTTTTTGTTACCTTTGCAGCTAAATTTGGCGATACGTTTCCCGTTTTGCCTGAAGAATATAGAATATTATTTCGTGAAAATAAGATAATTATGAAGATTAGTAAGAATAGATATTTACAGGGTTTTGGTATTGTGGTTTTGCTTTTGGCGCTGGTGAGAGTCATCTTCCCGGGGGTGGCAAAACCGAAAACGGCGGCTGCTGATGCGGCTGATTCTACATTGGTGGCTGCGAAGGATTCGGCTGCATCTGATGCTTCTTCTGCTGAGATTTCTGATGCTCCCGCTGGTGCTGATGGAAATGTGGCTGAGGACCTGAAGAAGGATGAACTCTCTGTTATGCCTGATACGGCACAGAGCGGCAAGCCTTCTATCTTCTTCGACAAGGATGGCAAGGAGGTGAAGCATCGCATCTTCTCGGTGCCTCATTTCGGCAATACTTTCCCCGACCAGCAGGATGTGCAGATTCTGGCGGCTACAAAGCACGGCGTGAAACCGGTGCAGAACCGTCTGGAGGCGGAGAACAGCAAGGGCAAGCTGGTGTATGTGGGCAGCAATCCTTTCTTTTATGTCGACAAGCTGAACAACAGCATTCCTTACCTGGTGCCTCGTGCCTCTGTGCTGCTCCAGGATATTGGTCGTGCCTATTTCGATTCGTTGCAGATCAAGGGCATTCCGCTGCATAAGATTATCGTGACGAGCATTCTGCGTACCAAGGATGACGTGGCGAAACTGCGTACCCGAAACGGTAATGCTACCGAGAATTCGTGCCATCTTTATGGTACTACCTTCGATATCTGTTACAACCGCTATAAGCAGATTCAGACCCGTGAACAGCCTCGCCGCCAGGTGCAGAATGATACCCTGAAATGGGTGTTCTCCGAGGTGCTCCGCGATTTCCGCAACAAGAACCGCTGCTATATCAAATATGAGGTGAAGCAGGGCTGCTTCCATATCACCGTGAAGTAATCTGGTTGTTCCCGGCACGCCCTGAAAGGGCAGAAGCTCCTAGCCCAGGGCAGCGCCCTGGGTATAAAATATAATAATAAACATGCGCCCTGTAAGGGCAAAAGCTTTAAAATACTTAGTGATAATAAAGCTTTTGCCCTTACAGGGCGTCTTGCTGACTGCTACTATACCCAGGGCGCTGCCCTGGGCTAGGAGCTTCTGCCCTTTCAGGGCGTATGGAGCTTACTTACGAAAGTTCTTTTATTTAATTTTTGATTCTCTTCAAATCTGCTTCTTCTCCCACTATCCAGATGATGTCTCCCTTCTTGAAGACTCGGGTAGGGGATACGTGCGTCAGATTCTCACGACCTTCTTCCAGTCCTACCACCATACAGTTGTATTTATCCCTTATTCCGCTTTCTATCAGCGTCTTGCCCAGGAATTCGCTGCCGCCGCTGATGATGAGCTGGCTGAGTTTCATTTCGCGCTTTTCTATTTCAGCCTCCTCAGGCAGCAGGTCGCTCTGCAGGGCGGTATTGAATTTCTGCAGCTGGTCGTCGTTGCCGATTACCTGCAGCTTGTCGCCCGGAAAGATGATCATGTCGCCGTTCGGGATGTTCAGGCGGTGGGAACCGCGGCGAATGCTGCTCATGTCAACACCGAAACGCTGGCGCAGATGCAGCTCTCTCAGCGATTTGCCAGTCCAACTGCTATCTTCAGGCACTTCAAACTCGCTGATGTGGATATCCCGGTCTAGCAGTCTGCCCTCGTAGAGCGGCCGCTTTTCGCCGTTCACCTGAGCCGCAATATCGCGCGAACGCAGGTTGTGGACGAAGACGCGCTCCATCACGATGCTACGCTTCTTGATGCGGCGGGATGTTATCATCAGCATCACTACTGCGGCACCGATGCAGACAATTAGCGCATTGGTAAAGCGCGAGAGGAAATTGATGATATAGAAGATGAAAGCCAGTGCTATCATGAAGCGCACGAACACCGTAAAGAGCAGCGGCACGCGGTTGATGCTGCTCTCCACCCAGAGGCGTTTCCACTCGGCACTGTGGTTCTTCTTCATCACGATGGCGCGCAGGAACGGTGAGATGAACAGGACGGTGAGCAGACCGGTGATGGCGTTGGCATACCAGTGGAGATGCCAGCCGGGCAGCAGATTGCGCATCAGCGGCAGCACAAAGGTGAACATCAGGGCGATGACGGCTGCCGAGAGGATAGAGTAGGCGGTGGTGTTGACCAGCATCTGTCGGATCAGCGATTTCCACTTGCTCTGTTGCTGCGTCTGGGGATGACTCATCGCAAAATGGTTCAGAATATGGATGAGTTTGTCGGGCAGATGTTTCTCCATTACCTGATAGGTAGGTGTGGCAAGACGAATCATATAAGGTGTAAGGAAGGTGGTGATGACGCTCACCGCTACCACTACCGGATAGAGGAACTTGCTGATGACGCCGAGCGACAGACCCAGCGAGGCGATGATGAAAGAAAACTCACCAATCTGAGCCATCGAGAAACCGCAGCGCATTGCCGACTTCAGCGACTCGCCTCCGAGCATGAATCCGAAGGTGCCGAATATCGCCTGACCTACCAGTATCGTGCCCACCAGGGCGAGGATAGGAACGGCATATTCTATCAGAATCTTCGGGTCTACCAGCATACCTACCGATACGAAGAAGATGGCTCCGAAGAGATTCTTTACCGGTTCTACAAGTTTGATAATCTTTTCTGCCTCAATGGTTTCTGCCAGTATGCTGCCCATGACGAAGGCTCCGAAGGCGCTGCTGAATCCCACCTTGGTGCTCAGTACCGCCATGCCGCAGCACAGACCCAGCGAAACGATGAGCAGGGTTTCGGCATTGATAAGTTTCCTCACCGAACGCAGGAACCACGGAATGGCGAAGATGCCCACGATAAACCACACACCCAGAAAGAAGCCTATCTTCACGATAGAGGCAAGCATCTGCCCGCCGTCGGGACTGCTTCCGCTCGCTATCGCCGACAGCATCACCATCATCACGATAGCCAGGATATCTTCCAGTATCAGCACGCTCATCACCATCGAGGCAAACTTCTGGGTGCGCAGCCGCATATCATCGAATGCCTTATATATAATAGTGGTGGAGCTCATGGCGAGCATACCGCCCAGGAAGATGCAGTCCATCCTTCTCCAGCCGAAACTGTGGCCTACGCTGATGCCCAGCATCATCATGCAGAACACGATGACCACGGTGGCGATGATGGGAGAAGCGCCCATCTTCACGATTTTCTTGAACGAGAAGTCGAGACCGAGCGAGAAGAGGGTGAAGATGACACCGATGTCGGCCCAGGTCTGGATATCCGTCTCGTCGACTACCGACATGGTGTAGGGCATGTGTGGCGAAACCAGGAATCCCGCCATGATGTATCCCAGCACCAGCGGCTGCTTGAGCCTTTTGAAGATGAGGGTTACGATGCCTGCCACCATCAGGATGAGGGCGAGGTCTTTTACTAAAAATGGAATTTCTGCCATAACTTATATTTAGTTTATAGTTTATAGTTTATAGCGGCTTCGCCGTATAGGGGCAAACTTTCTTAAAGTAGGGGATGCTAATAAAAATAATAGTTTATAGTAAATAAGAACTCTGCTTTGCAGCAAGAATGCCCTATTAACTATAAACTATTAACTATTAACTATAAATTAATCATTAAATTCTTCTGTGATTTCCGCTATCTTCACGATGGTCTTCACTACCTTCTCCATTACCTGGATGCTCACAAACTCGTGAGGACCGTGGAAGTTGACGCCGCCGGCGAAGATGTTAGGACAAGGCAAACCCTTGAAGCTCAGCTGGGCTCCGTCGGTACCGCCGCGGATAGGCTCTACACGAGGTGGAACGCCGCTCTCCTGCATCGCTCTGAGCACGATATCAATGACGTGCATGTTAGGATCAATCTTCTCCTTCATATTATAGTACTGGTCGTAGATAACCGCCTTTACGGTTCCGTCGCCATACTTCTCGTTCATCTTGTTTACGCAGTCCTCGATGAAGTCCTTGCGGCTTTCAAACCTGTTGCGGTCGTGATCGCGGATGATGTAGCTGAGCTTTGCCTCCTCGCAGCGGCTCTCGATGCCGATGAGGTGGTAGAAGCCCTGGTAGCCTTCAGTCTGCTCAGGAGTCTCGTTCTCAGGAATCATGTTCTGGAATTCCACAGCCAGTCGGCTTGCATTCACCATCTTGCCCTTGGCATAGCCTGTATGAACGCTCACGCCCTTGATGATGATTTTAGCTCCGGCAGCATTGAAGTTCTCATATTCCAGGTCGCCCAGGTCGCCGCCATCTACGGTGTACGCCCAGTCGCAGCCAAACTTCTCTACATCGAAATGATGCGCACCCATACCGATTTCCTCGTCAGGATTGAAACCTACACGGATATCTCCGTGCTTGATTTCATCGTGGTCGCGCAGATAACACATAGCCTGTACGATTTCTGCGATGCCCGCCTTGTCGTCAGCACCCAGCAGGGTAGTACCGTCTGTCACGATGATATCCTCTCCCTTGTGAGCCTTCAGCTCTGGGAAAGTCTCAACGCTTGAGATGATGCCCGGGCTCAGCTCGATGTCGTTGCCGTCATAGTTTTTGATGACGCGCGCCTTAACATCCTTTCCGCTGGCATCAGGCGATGTATCCATGTGTGAAATAAATCCGATGGTAGGAGTCTTTTTCTTGGTATTGCTCTTCAGGGTGGCATAGATATAGCCCATGTCATCCATTTCGACATCGCTCAGTCCTTCGTCCTCAAGTTCCTTTTTCAGGTACTTGGCAAATTCGAGCTGTTTTGCCGTACTAGGCACGCTGGTCGATTCTTCGCTCGACTGTGTGTCGAATTTCGTATAGTTTATAAATCGTTCTACTAAATCCATGTTTTCAATTATTAATCATTTTTGTTTTTGGGGGTGATCTCGGTGGGATTCAAACCCACGACCTTCAGAACCGGAATCTGACGCTCTATTCAGCTAAGCTACGAGACCCTCTTTTCTGACGCCCGTTTCTCCGGTTGTATGACATCGAAACGGAAGTCGACTGCAAAATTACTGCTTTTATTTGAAATAACCAAATATTTGGGGCAGATTTTTTCATATATATAATGTGTATTTGCAAATTGTTCTACAAAATGCTACTAAAAAACTTAAAAATGCTATCATTTTGCGAAAAAATACGGAAAAATGCTTGCAGATTAATTATTATTTTGTACCTTTGCAGCGCAAATACTAAATATGAAATAAAAATGAGCAATTTGATAAAACCTGAAGGGTACAAGGCGCTGCTGGATATGCGCCAGACCGAAATGGGTATTAAAATGATAAAAGAATTTTTCCAGCAAAACCTGAGCACCGAGCTCCGTCTGCGTCGCGTTACCGCTCCGCTCTTCGTATTGAAGGGTTTGGGTATCAATGATGACCTGAACGGCGTAGAGCGCCCTGTAAGTTTTCCTATCAAGGATTTGGGTGATGCCCAGGCTGAGGTGGTTCATTCTCTTGCCAAATGGAAGCGACTGACGCTTGCCGAGTATGAGATTGAGCCTGCTTATGGCGTATATACCGATATGAATGCCATCCGTGCTGACGAAGAATTGGATAATCTTCATTCGCTCTATGTTGACCAGTGGGACTGGGAGGCTGTGATTACCAAGGAAGACCGTACCATCGCTTTCCTCGAGAATATCGTGCGCCGCATCTATGGTGCCATCCTGCGTACCGAGTTCCTGGCTTGCGAGCATTATCCTCAGCTGAAGCCTTTCCTGCCTAAGGAGATTCATTTCATTCATGCGCAGGATTTGCTCGATATGTATCCAGACCTTTCTCCTAAGGAGCGCGAGGATGCAATCTGCAAGAAGTATGGCGCTGTATTTGTAGAGGGCATTGGCGGCAAGTTGAGCGATGGCAAGAAGCATGATGGCCGAGCTCCTGACTATGATGACTGGAGCACCGTGGCTGAGAACGGCAAGGTGGGACTGAATGGTGATATCCTTATCTGGTATCCTGTTCTGGGTCGCAGTTTCGAGCTCAGTTCTATGGGTATCCGTGTTGACAAGGAGAGTCTGCTGCGTCAGCTTAAGCTGGAGGGCAAGGAGGATAGAGAGAAGCTTTACTTCCATCAGCAGCTCCTGAACGACAAGTTGCCTCTGAGCATTGGTGGCGGTATCGGTCAGAGCCGTCTGTGCATGGTATTGCTTCATAAGGCTCACATTGGTGAGATCCAGGCTAGCATCTGGCCTGAGGAGATGCGCAAGGAGGCTGAGGAAGCGGGCATGAACCTCATTTAAGCCTTTCTGCCGGTGCGTCATGGTGTGTACTGTGATGTGCTGCATATTCAGTTGATCTTTTTAAGATAATAATAATTTGCTTACGAAGGCTCCCGGTGCTTTTCTGCATCGGGGGCTTTTTTTGTTTTATACCTTGAAGCTGTGTTTTACAGCGTCAACCCTTGCATTTCGCGGGTCGTAAAAGTTTGGTGTCGCGTTTCACGACGTCAACCCTTGCATTTCATTTGGTGTAAAACCTTGATGTCGTGTTTCGCGACATCAAGGTCTGCGCTTCACGGGAATCTTTTTAACGATGGTGCAAAAGTACATCAAAATCTCCGAACCGCCAAATTTCACCCTGCAGAGTTATGTTAAACCGATTTTAACATTCCGGCTTTCGTAGTTAAACAAAAAAAGTCGTAGAGTTGCGGGGGAGAAAACTATATTTTGTAAAATGTTTCTCTGTGTGTTTTGAGCAAGAGAACAATGAGATGCTATAAGAAAAGCCATTTCTTCTGACTACTTCCTTTTTACCCAGAAAGCGTTACAGTGTGACAGTTGTGACAGTTGTGACAGTTTTCAACGCCTACCCCCTCCTTCCCTTTCTTTAGAGGTAAATTATTATATATATATAAAATATATATAATAATTTAAATATATATACTTATAATTTGATAGCTGCAAACTTGCAATATACCCCCTCCGCTGAAAACTGTCACAACTGTCACAACTGTCACACGGTAACGCCTTAGTTCTTTTCTCTTCTATATCTCTTAAAGTGCCAGGCTTCTGATATTTGTAAAACAATTTTCTCCACTCCGTATAGGTTGTCCTACATGGAGTGGAGAATTTCGTATCGTGTGAAGTGTCTTTTACGTCATGACCAGATCCAGGTCCTTTGTGAGTTTTTTCATCGCAGGGTTCTTCTCCATAAGAAGTTCCAGAACTTCATTCTTGGTCAGAATCTTGCCCATCTCTTCCTGGTCGGCAAGGCGGTAGGTGATGCTCAGTTCGCTGTTGTGAAGACCTAAGACGAAAGTCTTGAGAATGCGGTTCTTGATGTTCAAAACGTCGTCTAGTAAGAGCTGGTTGTTGATGATAACCTCTATCTGCGGATAGTTGGTTATCTTCGGTACGATACTCTTCATTCGGTTGGCTAAGCCTATGAAATCCAACTTGTTCTGCATTCTCATGCACATACTGAACCATGTTGCTTCCACCTGCTCCTGGGTGAACTCGTTCTGGTCGCCCGTGATGGTCGCTTTTTCCTCATTGGCATCATCGTAAGGACTGTGCTGGCGGCGCAGGTTCTCATCCCTCTTCTTCAGGTTAGAGAAGGTCATGCCGATGCCGCCCAGGTTGAGATTCTTGAGTCGTGGCTTATGAGGCGATGCTGCATCAACAGTTCCGGCAGAGGCAGAATCCTCTGAAGAGACCGGTGCGGATGTGGTGGCAGATGCAGAATAAGATGCAGCATTGGAAGCTGCTGAAGCGGCTGCTGAGGCTCCGGAAGAAGGCACGGCAGTAGCTGTAGCAGCAGACGCTCCCGGCTGTGAAGACCGGTTTTCGCTGCTGCCAGAAGGCTCAGAACCTGCACCCTGAGAGGCAAGCTTAGACTGAGCCAGAAGTTTCTGAAACAGGGATTTTAATCTATTGGGCGTACGCCCCGCACTAGGCACATCCTGATCCTCAGGCTGCGTAATCTGGCCTATCTGTATCAGGGTGAGCTCAACCAGTAATCGCTTGTTGCTGCTGGCGCGGTAATGGATATCGCACTGGTTCATCAGTTCCAGCGCCTTATATAAGAAAGGTGTAGGTGCCTTCTGGGCCTGAGCCTGGAACTTGGCTTTCTGGTCGTCGCTGGTTTCGAGCAGAGGCAGGGTCTGAGGGTCCTTCGCCATCATCACATTGCGCACGTGCTGGGCAAGACCCTGTATCATGTTGCCGCCATCGAAACCGCGGCTCAGAATGCCGTCGAGCGTTACCATCATCTCTGCCACCTTGTTCTCCAGAGCCAGGTCTACCAGACGGAAATAGTTGTCGCTGTCGAGCACGTTCAGGTCCTCGATTACCTTCTGGTAAGTGATGTTGCCCATGCAGAAGCTGGCAGCCTGGTCGAAGATAGAGAGGGCGTCGCGCATACCTCCGTCTGCCTTTTCGGCTATCACGGCGAGCGCCTGCTCTTCATATTGTATGCCTTCCTTTTCGGCCACCATCTTCAGGTGGTTGATCGTGTTGGCTACCGTCATTCGCTCGAAGTCGTAAATCTGGCATCGGCTCAGGATGGTAGGCAGAATCTTGTGCTTCTCGGTTGTGGCGAGGATGAAGATGACATGCTGAGGCGGCTCCTCCAGCGTCTTGAGAAAGGCGTTGAAGGCGGCTGTAGAGAGCATGTGGACCTCGTCGATGATAAACACCTTATACTTGCCCACCTGAGGCGGGATGCGGGTCTGCTCCATCAGAACCTTAATCTGGTCAACACCGTTGTTGCTGGCAGCATCCAGCTCGAAGATGTTGTAGGAACGCTGCTCATTGAAGGCACGGCAGCTCTCACATTCATTGCATGCCTCGCCGTCTTCGCGAGGGTGCTCGCAGTTGATTGCCTTCGCAAAAATGCGGGCACAAGTGGTCTTTCCAACACCTCTCGGACCGCAGAAAAGATAGGCGTGCGCCAGCTTGCCGCTCTTCACTGCATTCTTCAAAGTGGTGGTCAATGCACTCTGTCCGACAACCGAATCGAAGGTCATCGGACGGTACTTTCTTGCAGAAACTATATACTCTTCCATTATTTTTTCTTAATTGATGATGCAAAGATAACAAAAAAATATTATCTTTGCAAACAAATTCGGAAGAAATGAGTAAAAAACTTGGTATTATATGGAATTATCTCGCTCATTATAAGTATCTTATAGTGATTGTGGCGGGTGTTCTGGTAGTTGGTGTGGTTGACGACAACAGTGTAAGACAGCACATTAGGTACCAGATAGAGATAGCTACGCTCCGTTCGGAGATAGAAAAATATCGTGAGCAGTATGAAAGCGACAAGCATACCCTGCGTGATATGCAACATGGTGTGCGGGCATTTGAGAAGATAGCCCGCCAGCGTTATTTCATGAAGGCTGATGATGAAGACATCTTTGTATTGAGTTCGGATATTCCGGAAAAAACTAACGAACAAGACGAAAATGAAACAATTGAGTAAACTGGAAAGTGTTATTTTCTTGCTGGGCGGCGTGCTGATGGTTGTCGGTGCGGCGTGCTTTGCATTTGGTTTTTCACATCCGCAGCTGGTGCAGATAACGAGCTGGGGATTCCTGTTGGGCACCATACTCTTCAGCGTGATGCAGGCGATGCAGGTCTATGAGGGGTCTTCGCTGGTTATTCATCGCCTGAAGAGAATGCAGTATGTGGCAGACATCTTCTTCGTGCTCTCGGGCATCTCGATGGTAGATACAGTGTATGCTTTCCTGCGCCGCTGGTTTGAGAACTATGAGACCTATATCACCTATTTCTATAATAAGTGGGTAGTCTTCCTTCTCATCGCAGCCCTGCTGGAGCTGTATACCACGCATCGCATTTCTCACGAACTGAAGAAGGAAAACAACCAGTAATATAGAAAGGACGAGAAAAAAGCTTTCGGTGGCCAATAGGAGTGCAAACAAAACATAAATCTTGTAAGAATGAATTAAATTGCTGCAATTTATTTCGTCAGTTCAAATTAAGATTGTACTTTTGTTCACCGAAAGTGATATAGAAAGCTTATGAATAGAATATTTTACGCATTCATTGCCTTGATGGCACTAGCATCTTGTGCCAACAGTTACGATATCTCGGGTACTTCTAACGTAAGTACTCTAGACGGACGCATGCTGTACCTTAAGATACTGGAAAACAACGATTTCAAGAACGTGGATTCTTGCGATGTAGTACACGGACAGTTCCATTTCCAGGGCTCTGTCGACTCTATGAAGATGGCGAATATCTTTATGGATAATGACCCTGTGCTGCCGCTGGTACTGGAGAGTGGAAGCATTACGGTGAAGCTCGATGATACACAGCAGGTAGTAAGTGGCACTCCGATGAACGATAAGCTCTTCGGATTCTTCAAAAAATACCAGCAGATTCAGAATCAGTTGCGCGAACTGGTACACAAGCACGACCAGGCTATCATGAACGGTAGCGACATGGTGGCTGTCAACAAGCAGCTGAACGAGGAATCCATCCGCCTCTCTGAGCAGGAAGACAAGCTCATCACTTCGTTTGTTACCGACAACTTCAATAATGTGTTGGGTCCGGGCGTCTTCTTCCTCGTTACGATGGGCAATCAGTATCCGATGCTCTCTCCTTGGATTGAGGACATCATGAGCAAGGCTACCGATTATTTCAAGAACGATCCTTATGTAAAGGACTATTATAAGAAAGCTCAAGAGAATCAGGAGATTATGAACGGTACCCGAGATGCGCAGGGCGGCATGCAGCCAGAGATGGAGGCGGCTCCACAGGTAAATCCTAATGCGGCTCCGGCACCTACAGCCAACGAACTGGCTGCGCCTACGATTCCTGAAAAACAGGAAGGTCAGGAGTAGAAACAGGACTCTTTCGAGGTCTTGGGCATTAACATCTTGTAAAACTCTTCATTTTATAAGTTTAGAAGTATGAAATTAATCAAGAATGGAACCATTATAAATGAGGGTCGCTCTTTTGTGGGCGACCTCTTGTTGGATGGTGAATTTATCAAGGAGATATATGAAGGCGAGGCACCCCGTGGCAATTACGATGAAGTCATCGATGCCTCGGGGTGTTTTGTTTTGCCGGGTGTGATTGATGATCATGTTCACTTCCGTGAGCCGGGACTTACGCAGAAGGCTGACATCGAGAGCGAAAGCCGTGCAGCTGCCTTTGGTGGTGTAACCAGCTATTTCGAGATGCCTAACACGGTGCCTCAGACTACCACTCTGGAGGCTTGGCAGGCAAAGCGGCAGCTGGGCGCTGAGAAGAGTCATGTGAACTACAGTTTCTTCTTTGGTGCTACCAATGATAATGTAAATGATTTTGAGCAGCTCGATGAGCATCGTGTACCGGGCATCAAGCTCTTTATGGGCTCCAGTACGGGCAATATGCTGGTGGATAAATATGAGGCACTGCAGGCTATCTTCAAGAAGGCGAAAGAACTGAATCTGCCGGTGATGACCCACTGCGAGGATACTGAAATCATCAACCGCAACATGCAGCTGGCTAAGCAAAAATGGGGTGAGGATCCTGCCGTAGAGCATCATCCTGAAATCCGCAGCGAGGAGGCTTGCTATGAAAGCAGCCGTCTGGCGGTGCAGCTGGCTAAGGAAAGCGGGGCGCATCTCCATATCGCCCACGTTACTACGGCTAAGGAACTGGAGTTCTTTGGTAAGGATGAAAATATTACAGGCGAGGCAGTTGTGGCTCATCTCATGTTCTCGGATAAAGACTATGCTGTGAAGGGTGCGCGCATCAAATGCAACCCTGCTGTAAAGACCGTTGCTGATCGCGATGCTTTGCGTAAGGCGCTGAGTAATGGAAAGATAACTGTAGTAGGTACCGATCATGCTCCTCATCAGCTGAAGGATAAGCAGGGCGGTTGTGCCAAGGCTGCATCAGGTATGCCGATGGTACAGTTCTCACTGGTAAGCATGCTGAAACTTGTTGACGAAAAGGTAATCAGTATCGAGCGTCTGGTTGAACTGATGTGCCATAATCCAGCCCGTCTGTTCCATATCAGTCAGCGCGGTTTCCTGCGTCCGGGTTATAAGGCAGATGTCGTTGTGGTGCGCAAGGGTGAGCCTTGGAAGGTGACCGAAGAGGTGATTCAGAGCAAGTGTAAATGGAGCCCTGTAGAGGGTGACGAGTTTGCCTGGAAAGTGGAACAGACTTTCTGTAACGGTCGTCTTATCTACGACAAAGGTGTGTTTGATGCCGCCAGCAGAGGAGAAGAACTGGAGTTCAGAAACAATTCCTGAAAAAGGGAAATCTTACGGGGATTGTAAAATAAAATATCGTATCAGATGCGAAAAATAGTATACAATATAAGCGAAATTGAGCCATATATCAACTGGCTATACTTCTATCATGCCTGGGGATTGAGTGGCAAACCTCGTGAGGAAAAGGAAAAACTGAAGGCAGAGGCGCTCGATATACTCCATTCATGGGAAGGCGAATATCATACCTATGCCGTCTTCGGACTCTTCGAGGCGAACAGCGAGGGGGATGATATCTGGCTGGAAGGGCAGAAAGTCCGCTTCCCGATGCTCCGTCAGCAGCATCCGGCGGCTCAGGGAGAACCCAATCTCTGTCTGGCTGATTTCATCCGCCCTCTGGGCAGCGGAATAACAGACCGGCTGGGTATCTTCTGTACGACGGTAGACGGCGGTCTGGAGAAGAAATATCGCACGGACGACTACCTCAATATGATGGCACAGACGCTCTGCGACCGGTTGGCTGAAGCCACGGCAGAGAAGTTGCACGAAGAGGTGAGACGCAGCATCTGGGGCTATGCTCCCGACGAGCAGCTGAGCATCGAAGACCAGCATCAGGAGCGCTATCAGGGCATCCGTCCGGCTATCGGATATCCTTCGCTGCCCGATACCAGTGCCAACTTCATCATCGACCAGCTCATCGATATGAGTCAGGTGGGCATCCGGCTCACCACAAGCGGTATGATGACGCCTCATGCCAGTGTTTCGGGGCTGATGTTTGCACATCCCAAGGCACGGTATTTTGAACTGGGACGGATAGGAGACGACCAGCTTCGCGACTATGCACAGCGCAGAGGAGTGCCCGTGCAGGCAATGAAAACGTATCTTCAATCAAGTTTGATCAAGAAATGATAGCAAGAATATTGATACCCGTAGTGGTATTCACCCTGTTGCCGTATCTGTGGATATATAAAAGGTATGGCAAGTTACGGCTGAAGAGCCTCTGGCAGCGGGTGCTCTTCTGGTTGCCGGCTCTTGTGGTTATCGCCTACAGCGCGTATATCACGATGCTGCCCAACTTCCTGCCCCGCAATCCGGTGCTCATCGACATCTGGTTTGTAATGATGGCAGTATGTGCGGTGCCGCAGTTTGTCTTCAGTCTGTTCAGTGTCTTCGGCTGGTGCTGTATGAGGCTTCTCCACGGCCATCGCAACTGGGGCAAGCTCCTCGGTCTGGTAGTGGGGGCGGTGGCGTTCTTCTGCTTTATCTACGGATTTACCGAAGGATTTCCTAAGATGCAGGTCAAGCGAATCACCGTCTATGTACCCAATCTGCCGAAGTCTTTCGAGGGCTATCGCATCGTTCAGTTCAGCGACATCCATCTCGGGTCATACTATGGCTGGCGTGGTCATCTGCCTCAGCGCGATATTGACAGCATCAATGCCGAGAAGCCTGATCTGATTTGCTTTACGGGTGATTTACAGAATGTTACACCCGATGAACTGCCTAAGTATCAGGCGCTGCTCAGCAGTCTGAAAGCCAGAGACGGCGTGATGAGTGTGCTGGGCAATCACGATTACACCTATTATATGGATGTAGATGACGAGCAGGAGATAGCTGCATTAGAGAAGCGGATGCAGAACTTCCAGCGGAGTTGCGGATGGCACCTGCTGATGAATGAACATGTGGCGGTGCATAGAGGCGCTGACAGTATCTATGTGGCTGGAACAGAGAACTATGACAAGCCAAAGCGCACTAACGTAAGGAAGGCGCTGTATGGCATCAGACCGGGCTCTTTCGTGCTGATGCTGCAGCATATACCAAAGCAATGGCGCGAGACCTGGCCTTCTACTATTAATAAGGAGAAGGATGAGGATGGCGATGTGATTGGACCGGACAGGAAGGATTCGCTGGTTGTAGCACCGCAGCTTACATTGAGCGGTCATACGCATGCGGGTCAGATCAGCGTACTGGGCTTGCGTCCGTCGATGTTCACTCCTTATGATTACGGCCTCTTCGAAGAGGAAGGTTGCCAGCTCTATACCACATCGGGTCTGGGCGGTACCGTTCCAATCCGCATCGGGGCTACGGCAGAAATCGTGGTCATCACACTAAAGAGAAAATAAGGAGTGTTGAGTGTTAAATGTTGAGTGTTAAATTATTCATTCTTAATTAAAAAAATGAAGTACTTATATCGTCTGTATCAGCTTGTTATATGCTTGCCTATCCTCTTGTTGGCTAGCGTTTTAACCAGTTTAACTACTGTTTTTGGATGCATGCTGGGTAATGGTCATTTCTGGGGCTATTATCCTGGCAAGTATTGGGCTTGTCTTTGGGTCCGCATCCTCCTTCTGCCTGTAAAAGTAGAGGGACGTGAGCATCTCAAGAAAAACCAGAGTTATGTTTTCGTGGCCAATCATCAGGGTGCTTTCGATATCTTCCTGATTTACGGCTTCCTGGGCAGAAACTTCAAGTGGATGATGAAGAAGGGCTTGCGCAAAGTGCCTCTCATCGGTATTGCCTGTGAGTATGCGCATCACATCTTTGTAGACAAGAGCGGACCTTCGAAGATCCGCGCTTCTTATGACCGTGCTCGCGAGGTGCTCAAAGAGGGTATGTCGCTGGTGGTATTCCCTGAAGGTGCCCGCACGTTTACGGGTCACATGGGCGTGTTTCGCCGTGGCGCTTTCATGCTTGCCGATGAACTGCAGTTGCCGGTATGTCCGCTTACCATCAATGGCAGTTTCGATGTGAAACCTCGTATGAAGGACATCTACTGGGCTTTCTGGCATCCTCTGAAGCTCACTATTCATGAGCCTATTGAGCCGATTGGCAAGGGAGCTGACAATATCAAGAACCAGATGAATAAGAGCTATGAGGCGATTATGAACGGACTTGACAAGAAATATCAGGGCTTTGTAGAGAATCCGGACCAATAATTTCGGATTTTCGCTTGTTATTTCAGAAATAAGTTGTAATTTTGCATCTGTATTACATTATTTAGTATCAGAATCATTAAAATTAGAAGAAGTTATGAGTGATAGCATAGTAATCATTCCTACATATAATGAGAAGGAAAACATCGAGAAAATCATCCGTGCTGTCTTCGGTCTCGAAAAGCAGTTTGATATCCTCGTTATCGATGACGGAAGTCCTGACGGTACTGCTGCCATCGTCAAGGGCTTGATGGCTAAAGAGTTTGCCGGTCGTCTGCATATTCTGGAGCGTTCTGGTAAGCTCGGTTTGGGTACTGCCTATATCATGGGCTTCAAATGGTCATTGAAGCAGGGCTATGACTTCATCTTTGAGATGGATGCCGATTTCAGCCATGATCCTAATGATTTGCCACGTCTCTATGCGGCAACTCACGATGAGGGCTATGATGTAGCTGTAGGTTCAAGATATATTTCGGGTGTGAATGTGGTCAACTGGCCTATCGGACGTGTATTGATGAGCTATTTCGCTTCTAAATACGTGCGTATCGTAACCGGTTTCAAGGTGCATGATACTACAGCCGGATTCGTCTGCTATCGCCGTAAGGTGTTGGAAACCATTGATTTGGATGCAATCCGCTTTAAGGGCTATGCTTTCCAGATAGAGATGAAGTACACCGCTCATCGCATTGGTTTCAAAATCAAGGAGGTGCCTGTCATCTTTGTCAACCGTCGTGAAGGTGTGAGCAAGATGAGTGGTGGCATCTTCGGTGAGGCTTTCTTTGGCGTGATGCGACTGCGCCTGGATGGCTGGTTCAAGAAATATCCGAAGAAAGATTAATAATCAGTAATCACTAATCAGTACTTGGATGGAAATCCAAAAGATAGAAAAAACATACGGGCGTTCGCCACAGGCGGATGCCCTCTTTGATTTGATGGGGAAGAAGTCGGTTCATTCCATTTTTCTCCAGGGCTTGCTGTGCTCTTCGGCTCCGATGTTCTTTGCTTCTCTGCAGGGAAAGATGAGACGTTCGATGCTCTTCGTACTGGATGATGCCGATGAAGCAGGCTATTTTTATCACGATCTCACTCAGATGATTGGGCAGGAGAAGGTCTTCTTCTTCCCTTCCAGTTATCGGCGTGCCGTGAAATACGGGCAGCGTGATGCTGCAAATGAAATCCTGCGTACCGAGGTGCTGGCGCGCCTCTCTTCGGGAGGGCATTTCTTGATTGTCACTTATCCCGATGCACTGGCAGAACTCGTTGTGGCTAAGCAGAATCTGGATGAACGGATTCTGAAACTGGCTGTAGGCCAGCAGATTGCTCAGACCGATGTGGTTCATACCCTGCGCGATTTCGAACTCAAAGAAACCGATTATGTCTATGAACCGGGCCAGTTTGCCGTGCGTGGAAGCATCCTCGATGTCTATTCCTACAGCTGCGAATATCCGTTCCGTATCGACTTCTTCGGCGATGAGATTGACACCATCCGTACCTTTGATGTAGAGACCCAGCTCTCGCAGGTGAAGCGCACAGAGATAGAAATCGTGCCCGAACTCGCCCATATCGAGAGCAACAAACAGTGTTTCCTCAATTTTCTCTCTGAAAGTACGCCAGTCGTAGCGAAAGACCTCTCTTTCGTTTGCGACCGCATCGGTCAGATTTATACCGAAGGCTTCTCATCGCAGAGCCTTACCGAGCAGCTGGAGGGAGCCACTGAGGTGGAGGCAGAGCGCATCAGACATGAGATGAAGACCGAGCTTAATCTCGTTTCTCAGCTCGATTTCAAGAAGGCTGTAGCGGCTCATCTCCGCATCGAGTTCGGTAAGGTTGCTCCGTCAGAGAGTTCGGCAGTGATACCTTTCAATATTACTCCACAGCCTCTTTTCCATAAGAATTTCGATTTGCTTTGCCAGACTCTGGAGGATTTCCTGCTCCAGGGTTACACCTTATATATATTGGCAGATAGCCAGAAGCAGCAACAGCGCCTGAAGGATATCTTTGAAAGCGAAGAACTGAAGCGTTACGCCATCCGTTTTACGCCGGTAGACAAGACGCTTCATGAAGGCTTTACTGATCACGACAAGAAGTGCTGTTTCTTTACCGATCATCAGATTTTCGACCGTTTCCACAAGTATAACCTGCGCTCAGATAAGGCGAGAACCGGCAAGATGGCACTCACCATGAAGGAACTGCAGGAGATGGAAGTGGGCGATTTTATCGTGCATGTAGACTTCGGTATCGGTAAATTTGGCGGTCTGGTAAGGGTTCCTGCGGGCAACAGCTATCAGGAAATGATCCGCATCGTCTATACGAACAATGACAAGGTGGATGTTTCTATCCACTCGCTTTATAAAATCAGCAAATACCGCCGCAGCGATACCGGTACTCCGCCTCGCCTGTCTACACTGGGCACAGGAGCCTGGGATAAACTCAAGGACAAGGCTAAGAAGCGAATCAAAGACATTGCGCGCGATCTCATCAAACTCTATGCCCAGCGCCGGCGCGAGAAGGGATTCGCCTTCAGTGTCGACAATTATCTGCAGCATACGCTGGAGGCTTCCTTCCTCTATGAAGATACGCCAGACCAGAATAAGGCTACCCAGGAGGTAAAGAAGGATATGGAGAGCGGCAGACCGATGGACCGTCTGGTTTGTGGCGATGTGGGCTTCGGTAAGACTGAAGTTGCCATCCGTGCAGCCTTCAAGGCGGCGTGCGACAGCAAGCAGGTTGCGGTGCTGGTGCCAACTACCGTTCTGGCTTTCCAGCACTATCAGACCTTCAAGAAACGTCTGGAAGGCATGCCTGTAAGGGTAGACTATCTCAGTAGAGCCCGTACAACGAAGGAAACCAGAGAGGTGCTTGACGACCTGAAAGAGGGTAAGATAGACATCCTGATAGGTACACATAAGCTGATATCCAAGACCGTGAAATGGCATGACCTGGGACTGCTCATCATCGATGAAGAGCAGAAGTTCGGCGTGTCTACCAAAGAGAAACTCCGTCAGCTCAAGGTGAATGTCGATACACTTACGATGAGTGCCACTCCGATTCCGCGCACCCTCCAGTTCTCTCTGATGGGCGCCCGGGATATGAGCATCATGCGCACTCCACCACCTAACCGATATCCGATTCATACCGAACTGGTAACGTTTAGTAGTGAAGTCATCTGCGATGCCATCAACTTCGAGATGAGCCGAAACGGACAGGTTTATTTCGTATGTGACAGAATATCCAAGCTTCCGGAGCTCAAGATGCTCATCGAGAAGCATATTCCTGACTGTAGGGTAGCAATCGGTCACGGACAGATGAAGCCTGAGGATTTAGAGAAAATCATCATGGGCTTTATCAATTATGATTATGATGTACTGCTTTCTACCACCATCGTAGAGAACGGTATCGACATTTCCAATGCCAATACGATTATCGTGAGCGATGCTCATCACTTCGGATTGAGTGACCTGCATCAGATGCGTGGACGCGTAGGAAGAAGCAACAAGAAGGCTTTCTGCTATCTGATGGCGCCACCTAAGAGTGTACTTACTCCTGAAGCGCGTCGCCGTCTGGAGGCGCTGGAGACGTTCAGTGAACTGGGTAGCGGCTTCAATCTCGCCATGCAGGACCTGGATATCCGCGGTGCGGGTAATCTGCTGGGTTCTGAGCAGAGCGGTTTTATGGAAGATCTCGGTTATGAAACCTACCAGAAGATTCTCTCTCAGGCTGTAACGGAGTTGAAAAACGAGGAGTTCTGTGACCTTTATCAGGAGAAGATGGATGAAGGCGCCCAGCTTACCGGTGATGATTTCGTTGACGATTGTGGCATAGAGAGCGATCTGGAGATGTATTTCCCTCAGACTTATGTGCCGGGCGACAGCGAGCGTATGCTCCTTTATCGTGAACTGGACCGCCTGGAGAGCGATGAGGAGGTAGAAGCTTACCGCAAGCGTATGATAGACCGTTTCGGTCCTGTGCCTCATGAAGCAGACGAACTGATGCATGTGGTAGGTCTGCGTAGGGTAGGCAAGAAACTGGGCTGTGAGAAGATTATTCTCAAGCAGGGCTATATGCAGATGCAGTTTGTGAGCAATGTAAACAGTCCGTTCTACAGAAGTCAGATGTTTAACCGCATTCTCGCTTACGTCACCAGTCATATTCAAGACTGTGTTCTGAAAGAAAAATTCAACAAGCGAATGCTTCGTATCAATGATGTGAAGACTGTAGGTCAGGCTATAAACCTGCTGAATCAGATATCGCAGATTGATTCAGGCAATAAAACAGACGACTGATTTAGACTGAAAAGAAAATAAATAAGACTACATGCGTTAATATTTGTTTCAGTTTAATGCATAAAAAAACATTGGAATCTCAATACCCCTATTGAGCTCCAATGTTTTATTTTTTGTATAAGTAAAAGATGATGATAAGCGTTTCACAACGCATGTTGAATTTTTCTGTTGCAAAGATACGGTTTTCTGTTATAATAGTGGGGGTAATATTTGATATTTTAGGTGTAATATTTGGTTGAAATTCAAAAAATCATACTGATTGTATACTTTGGTAACAAATAATACCTATAGAATTAACTGATTTGTTGGATAAAAATAAAAAAATAGTGGAAAATCATATAAAAAAGTTTTTTATTCCATTTTTTATTTGTACCTTTGTTCTGGCATACAACAATTTTAAACATATATATAAATATGAGACAGAAAAAGTACATCTTAAGTGAGCAGGAACTTCCTACTCAGTGGTACAACATTCAGGCAGATATGCCTAACAAGCCTTTGCCACCGTTGAACCCTCAGACTCACCAGCCAATGAGTGCTGATGACTTGTCACACGTATTTAATAAGGAGTGCTCAAAGCAGGAACTTGATACAGAGCATGCCTGGATTGACATTCCGGAAGATGTGTTGGAGAAGTACACCTTCTACCGTTCAACACCTCTTGTACGTGCTTATGCCCTTGAGGAGGCACTTGGTACACCAGCGCATATCTACTTCAAGAATGAGAGTACCAACCCGTTAGGTTCTCATAAAATCAATTCAGCCATTCCTCAGTGCTACTACTGTAAGCAGGAGGGTGATACCAACGTCACTACAGAGACAGGTGCAGGTCAGTGGGGTGCAGCCCTTTCTTATGCAGCTAAGCTCTACGGTTTGGAGGCAGCGGTTTATCAGGTAAAGATTACCATGCAGCAGAAACCATACCGTTCCAGCATCATGCGTACGTTTGGAGCCACTGTAGAGGGTTCTCCTTCCATGAGTACACGTGCCGGTAAGAATATCATCACACGCGATCCTCATCATCCAGGTTCGCTCGGTACAGCTATCAGTGAGGCTGTTGAGCTGGCTACCACAACACCAGGCTGTAAGTATACACTGGGTTCCGTGCTCAATCATGTGGCGCTTCATCAGACCATTATCGGTCTTGAGGCAGAGAAGCAGATGGAGATGGCAGGTGAGTATCCTGATCAGGTGATTGCTTGTTTTGGTGGTGGTAGTAACTTCGGTGGTATTGCCTTCCCATTCCTCCGTCACAACTTTACAGGCGAGCGCCATACTGAGTTTATTGCTGCAGAGCCAGAGAGCTGTCCTAAACTGACTCGCGGTAAGTTTGAGTATGATTTCGGTGATGAGGCAGGTTATACTCCATTGCTGCCAATGTTTACTCTGGGTCATGATTTCAAGCCTGCCAACATTCATGCCGGTGGTCTCCGTTATCATGGTGCGGGCATGATTATCTCCCAGCTTCTGAAGGATGGTTACCTGCATGGTGTAGATATCCCTCAGCTGGAGTCATTCAAGGCGGGTATGCTCTTTGCACAGACCGAGGGTATCATTCCTGCTCCAGAGAGCTGTCATGCGATTGCAGCCACTATACGTGAGGCTCTGAAGGCTAAGGAAGAGGGCAAGGAGAAGGTTATCCTGTTCTGTCTCTCAGGTCATGGACTTATCGATATGCCGTCTTACGATAGCTTTATCAATGGCGATTTGCAAAATTATTCAGTAAGTGATGAAGAAATCCAGCAGTTCCTCAAGGATGTGCCAAAGGTTGACTAATAGTTAACAGTTAATAGTTTATAGCAAACAGTTGACAATTATTCTTTGAGATATATTGAAATAACAATATCACATTATAAAAGAAGCCAGGCTGCGAAAAGCAACCTGGCTTTTTATTTAGAGATTCTATTCTCTGTTATTTTAGAATTAGAAAATCTATTCTTTATTCAAGGGTTCTAACTTTCATTAGAAGTTCAACCACTCTTCGATAGCCTTAGCGATGACATCGAAACTTGTGGTAGGCTCGAAACGGGCTACAACCTGACCCTTCTTGTTAACGAGGAACTTGGTGAAGTTCCACTTGATATCGGCACTCTCCTTGTAGTTAGGATCAGCCTCACTCAACATCTTGTCGAGAACAGGGTAGAGAGGATGGCTCTCGTCCCAACCAGCGAAACCCTTACATTCTTTCAGGAATTTGAAAAGAGGGGCTGCATCGTCTCCATTCACCTTGATCTTCTTGTAGCGCTGGAACTCTGTGCCGTATGTAAGCTTGCAGAACTGATGAATGCTTTCATCTGTACCAGGTGCTTGCTGGCCAAACTGGTTGCAAGGAAAATCAAGAATTTCGAAACCCTGAGAATGATAGGTCTCATAAAGTTTCTCCAGTTCCTCATACTGAGGTGTGAAACCACACTTTGTGGCGGTGTTGACGATGAGCAGCACTTCGTTGGCATACTCCTTGAGGGAAACATCCTTTCCCTTTCTGTCTTTAACAGAAAATTCGTAAACAGTTCTCATTTTTTTTATCTTTATATGTATGTGTTATCTATATTTCCGATCTCAACTTATATGATCTAGAGTGCAAAGATACTACTTTTCTCTTAGAATACTTCAAGAGTTTTTTTAAAAATTCTAAAAATCGAACAAAATCATAGATGAAGGAATCTGCGCAATATATATAATGTAGATAGATTTCGCAGCCAGGAGTAGATTGATAGCATAGACTAGAGTAGATATTGTATCTGACAGTATGTGGAAGAAAGAAGATATGTAGCCGTTAAGACTATATAATAATCAGCTTGAAAGTTTATAAAACCAAAAAGTGCAGGATTTTCACAAACCCTGCACTTCTTTTTCTTTCCTCTTTTCCTCAAAAAATACAAAGAAAAGAGGTTTACGATTAATCTATCATTTAACTTTTCTAAGAACTTGTTGCAAAGGTACTACTTTTTCCTGTAACGCCAAACTTTTTCTCAGTTTTTTTTCAATAAAAAGGGAAAATTAATCAAATACCCCCCCATTTTAATACTTTTTTGTACTATGCGGTTAAAAAATAAGGCAGAACGGCCCGTTTTTAGGGTTATTCTGCCTTTTTTTGTTTGGACGCTTTTGTGTTGTGTCCGATAACGATGAAGGTTGTGTCCGACAACAAACACAGTTCTAATCGTAATATGTATTATTTTTTTTAATAGTTGCGAGAGCCGCCATCAACCGGTATGAATATTGGCGCAATTTAATCGAGAGCCATCATTAGCTGGTACGTGAGCTACCCTTGCGTTCTGTTTCGGTATTCTGTAGGTACGATACCCGTTTCTTTCTTGAATACCTTCGAGAAATACTTAGGGTCTGTGAAACCTACTGCGAAGGCGATGCTGCTCAGTGTATCGTCTGTCTTGCGCAACATCTCGCATGCCTTCTTGATACGTATATGGCGAACGAAGTCTACCGGTGTCATTCCGGTCGTTGCTTTCACCTTATTATATAGTACGCTTCGGCTCATACCGATTTCGTTCGAGATATCATCTATCTTGAGTTCCGGATTGCCTGCATTGGCAACAATAAACCTGAAGACACGCATCATGGTTCTGTCCTGAATCTGTGCCGCCATAAATGCCAGTTCGCTGTTTGGGTCAACCGCTTCGTTTTCGGCATTTGTTTCTGCCTGGTCAAGAACAGGCTGAGGAGCCACTGTAGGCAGTATTCGCAAGGCTGCTATGGCATCTTTATCGCCAGCATCCTTCAGCTTTCTGATGATATCCACCTGAATGTTGCGGCGCTGAGTGATGATAGCCTCTATTCTGCCGAGCAGATAAGGGGTAGAGAATGGCTTGGTGATATAGGCGTCAACTCCTTCATCAAAACCTCGCTGCTGGTCTTCTACGCTTGCCTTGGCTGAGAGAATCATCACAGGGATGTTGTTGAGGGTGGTATCCTGCTTGATCTCATGAATCATCGACAAACCATCCATCACAGGCATGGTAACGTCCGTGAGGATAAAGTCTGGTATCTCCTTGCGGGCCATCACTAAACCAGCCTTTCCGTTCTCTGCAAGCAGCACGTTATAGGTAGGCGAGAGGATGCTGTAGAGGAACTTGCGCAGGTCGGCATTGTCTTCTACTACCAGTACCGTCTGCTCTTTGTGTTCCGCTTCTTCCTGTGCAGTTTCCTGTTCCTTGCCCATTTCTTCCAGGCGTTCAGCCTCTGCTTCCTTTTCTTCTTTATGCTTGTTGGCTTCTTCCAGATAGTCAGATGCATTGCGGTCGTCAATCTGGCCATTCGCTTTTTCTCTTTCTGCCAGGTCGTAATCTTCCGCGGTCAGACCGCTGTTCGTATGGAAGTCTGCCTTGTTGCCGTATCTCTGAACCTTGTCCAGCATTACCAGCATTTCGTTGGCATTGTCTACTACCATTCTCAGCAGTTCCTTGCCCTTTCGGGTGATACCCGGTTCGGTATCCAGAACGGTTTTTACCGGGGTTCCGATGAGTGTTAGAGGGGTTCTCAGACGGTTGGCAGCATCGTTGTAGAACTCGTTCTTCATCACGCTCATCTCGTGGGTTACGTTCTCGCGCTGGCGCTGGTTGTAGGTATAGAAGATTGCGCCTACAATACCGATGAGCAGGAGCAGCATCAGAAACTTGCCCCAGATGCTTTCCCAGAAGGTAGGGCGCACTTCGATAGGCAGTTCTGCCACATACTTGCTCCATACACCGTGCGAGTTGGTGGCTCTCACCTTGAGTACGTAATTGCCATGACTGATACGGTTGAAGCCGATGACATTGCTGCTTCCGTTCGATATCCACTCGCCTGGAGCTGTATAACCATCTATGCGATAGAGATATCTGGTCTGATACTTGCGCTGATAGTCGAGTGATGCGAAGGTGATGGTCAGATTTCGTTTGTTGGCAGGAATCACCACTTTATCCTTGTGCAGGATAGGTTCCGACTCCTTCTCTCCGCTATAGTGGAGGGAACAGAAGATGACTTTAGGCTGATAGTTGCTCTTCTTCAGCGTAGCCGGATTAAAGGTAATCAGTCCCATAGGGCTGCCTACCGATATGTTGTTGCTTGCCGGATCGTGGTAAGGGCGGCTGTTCGAGAACGACATGTTGAAGTCGAAATCGTTAGGTCCGAACACGTTGCACTGGCCCGTTTTCGGGTTTACGCAGTCGATACTCGATTCTCTGATTACCCAGATTCTTCCCTGGTTGTCTTCTACCATGCCCTGTACGATGCCTTCGTTAACATCGATGGCATGGAAGTATTTCATCTTCAGGTTGTCTTGCAGGAGCGATTTGCTCACAATCTCTTCCATCATACCGCCCTGTTGCGAGATATACATCTTGCCGCTGGTGTGCTCCATGATATTGTTCATATCGTTTGCAGCCAGACTTGTTGTATCGTTCGGTATGTAATAGGTCTTGTAATAATTAATCTTCCTTGCGTTTGTAAAGGCATCACTGAAGGTGATGAGACCATCTGTAGTACCTACGAGAATGGTTCCCGAAGTGGTGCAGCAGATGCGGCGTACGCGGTCGTAGTGCAGCTTCTCCCATGGCAGTCCGTTTCGTTTACTGATGAAGCTGATACTGCCGTCTGCCGCCTCATTTACCAGGGCAATACCGCCACCATAGGTACCTATCCAGATGCGTCCGGTGCGGTCGGCTACGATGTCAAATACCTTGTCGAATGGCAGTGAAGCGGGGTTGTTTGCATCGTAGATAAAGTGTCTTACCTGCATTTTGTCTATCAGATATACACCGTTTCCGTTGGTTCCTATCCATGTTCTTCCCTTGATATCGAAGTGGATGGCGAAGATGCCCTTCTCGGCGAAGTTTACCTGCTGTGGCACAATCTGTCCGCTTGGCGAAAGGTATCCGATACGCTGGTAGGTGGCGTTGAGTACCTGGATTACTCCATTGTGATAGCCTGCCCAGATATGTCCGTCTGGCGATGCATTCACCGAGAACACTTCGTCTTCGCCCACATCCAGCTTGTTGATAATGTAAGGGTGATATTTGAAGACTACCTGTGTCAGGTCGTGAGAGCCTGTCAGCCAGAGGATTCCCTGGTCTGAGAGTACATATTTCGTAATCTTCGGTATGCGGTAGTTGCCCGATGAATTGCTCCTCAGCAGATAAGGCACCAGTTTTCCTGCCTTGCGGTCGAAATAACTGAAGGTTCCTCCTCTTGGCACTACCCAGAGGGTCTTGTGTTCATCTTGTGTGATGAAATTGCTTTCGCAGGTTGTGCGGTCCATCGGGTCGTCCTGGTCAGCAAAGAGCCACTGTGTCTGTCCGGTCTTCGGATTGACGAGGGTTACTCCCATGCCGTCAGTGAATGCCCATACCATGCCGAAATCATCGGTATAAATCTTCTTTACCTCTGCCAGAGGCTGACTCGGGCTCTGTACGTTGATGACATCAAACTTGAAGGTGCGCGGGTTGTAGATGACTACACCCAGGTTGGTTGCTATCAGGAGCTGGTAACCTGTATTTTTCAGTTGGTTGATACGGGTTACGCCTTCTGGCATTGGTATCATGGTGAGTCGGTTCTGCAGGTCATATTTTGCCAGTTTACCATCTTCAGTTGCCAGGAACTCATCTTCTCCCACCCCTCTGAGCCATTTGAAAGGCAGTTTGCTTGGAAATTTCGAGTTGTATATGTATGCGCCTTTGTCGGTAAGCACCCATTCTCTTCCGTGTATATCTCGATGGATGTACCATACATTTCCGCTTCTGAGTCCCTTTTCTCCTACTTTGATGAGTTCTATATTCCGTTCATCAAAGGTTCTGCCTGTTGATCGGATGATGTATTTTCCATCTTCTGAAGTAAACCATGTAGCTCCATTTTTCATTGGGTATATCTGGCTCACGCGCAGGTCGATGTTGAACAGTTCGTTGAATTTCTGTCCTACAGCAAAGAACTGGCAGAAGTGGGTATCGTATATGTAAAGCTGGTGGTCGTATGTGATACACCATACGCTGTTGTTATAGGATGGTTCTATTTTCAGTATACGATTGGTTGACAGGACATCAATATCATCGGGGTTGTCTCTGAAAGTATGAAACTCGTAGCCGTCATAGAGCGACAGTCCGTTCCATGTACTGAACCACATGAGGTTGTCTTTACCTTGTTTGAGGTCTGAGATGGTATTGGCAGCGAGTCCGTCTGTGATAGAGAATTTTCTCACATCGCAGTAGGGTACAGCTGCTGTCATGATGGTAGAGAGCAGTCCTAATAAGGTGATATATAATTTTCTTTTCATCATTTTTTATTCGTATACGTTTATTAATCGCAACAAAGGTAGTGAAAATAAATGAGATATCGTAGTTTTAGGTGTATTTTTTTATGTTATTGCATTAAATTATTCCACTTTTCATGTTATAGGGGTAATATTTGGTTGATTTACTGGTGGTTCCTTCTTATGTTATGCCTAACAAAAAACTCCCCCGATAAATGAATATCGGGGGAGCAGTAGGGATATGTTGTTTTGAATTTGATTACTTCTGAATCATCTTCTTTCCGTTCTTGATGACTACACCCTTGTAAGCCTTGGTTACCTTCTGGCCTGCGAGGTTGTAAACAGGAGCGTTCTTTGCAGCTTCATCTGTTGTTATGTTAGTGATGCCGGTAGTTGTGCCATTCAAAGAGATGAGAATGTTGTTTTTATCAAGCTCATAAGTAGTACCAAACTTCTTAAGCTTACCATAAACAACAACTACGTCACCCACCTTGATGTCCTCTACAGAAGTGAATTTCTTACTATCGAAAGAAAGACCACCGTAAACATTCAATTCATTTTCTTTTTTACCATCGTCAGAAATGTAGTAAGAAAGACTGCCGTATGTAGCATTTAAGCTTTTACTAGCCTGAGATACAATACCCTTAACATATACACTTTCGCTCAGACCTTCACCTGCATCAATCAGTTCCTTTGCCTTAGCAATGGTATAAGCGGTTTCTGCTGTATTTGTGATGTCCACGATTACAGGAGCATCGCCTACCTTATAGTATGCAATCTTAGAAATTTGAATCAAACCATTATTTTTTCCAGCCTGGCAGTCAAAGATAAACTTATAGTAATTGTTTGCAGCAGACTTAGTTGGCTTGAAGATCAGGTCTCCATCTTCAATCTTGGCAGAGATTTCTTCAGTTACATTCTTGCAATCAGCATCAGTTGCTACCTGCAACTTGATAGAATTGATCTTAGCTTTAGTAATCTGGTCGATGGTCAAGACAATATTGCTGATAGGCTGATCAATAGCAGGGGATGTGATGGAAGCAACAGATTCAAAATTCTTACTTCCGCATTTGATGAATTTCCAGTTGTTGTTCCACTTGTTTGAGTTGAAATTTGCAATAGTCCAAACATCTTCTCCGATTGTAGCCCTCCAGGTTTTGTCATAAGCACTGATATTCTGGCCTTCAGTACCTTCGTCAGGGAAAGTCAATACTTTGTAAGGAGTTGTTCCTGCAAACGTAACGCTAGCTACGAACGCCAGAACCAATGATAATGAATAGCGTAAAAATTTGTTCATAACTTAATAATTTTAAAGGTTTAACGTATAATTAATAAACTGTTGAAACTCATTTTTTGAGTGCATTCTTAGAATTTGCTTTGTGCTAAAAGCATGTTCTTTGAATAATTACTTATTTATGATGCAAAGATACGAAAAATATCGATACAATGTGTTAAGAAGGTGTTAAATCTTTGATACATAGAAAGAAATATCATCAAAACCGAAAGAAATACCATCAAAAAAGGCGGTTGTTTTTGAAAGAATAGGGATTTCCCCCTCAGTTTGTATCCTTTTCCCCTTTGATGCAGACGAAAAATCCACTACCTTTGCATCGAGTTCAAGAAAGAATGCTGTTCTTCGAGGGCTCAAAAGTATAGAAGATATAAGAATATAAATAACTTAACTGATAAATTGATATGAAAAAGTTTACTACTCTTCTCACAATGGCTTTCATAGCTTTGATGAGTATCTCATTCACCTCATGTGATGATGATTCTGATATTGCATACACCCTCGATGGTACATGGAAGGGTAATATGTTGGTAGAATATGGTAATCAGAAGGCCCTCTACTCGGTAATCCGCTTCGACCAGAATGATGGTTTCTATTCCGGTACAGGCTATTGGATCGATTACTTTGATAGAAATTACTGGCATGGCAACAATTATATAGCAAACCGTATTACCTGGACAGTACGTAACAGAAACATCTATATCACTCTTCTTGATGAGGGTAGCGATGTTGTGATTTACGACTATGCTTTGAGCGACCGCAAGTTCTCTGGATATGTAGAGGCTGATAACGGCAACCGTGCTTATTTCGAACTTTATCGTGATTCTTACAACTGGCGCGATGATTATGACTGGGGTTACGATGATGGCTGGGGCTACAGCAAGCAGCATTCGGGCTTGGAGAACACCCAGATTGTTTCTCGCGGAGCTAAGGATTCTGTAGAGTATGTTAAGGTAGCAGATGATAATCAGAAGCCTGTTCGCCGTTTTGTAGTGAAGTAAGGCAATAAGGATTTTAGTTTGAAGAAAGGAAACAAGATATGAAAAAGTTTAATCGGATATGGATGTGGATGGCGATAGCTGCAGCATCTTTCTCATTTACCTCATGTGATGATGATTATTGGCATGATGATTATTACTGGTATGATGACTATAATCATGGTGGCTGGGGATGGAACCAAGGCGACTGGAACAACGGTTCTAACGGCTCTCAGGATGATTACCTGCTGTCGGAGGCTCAGACTCTTACAGGTGACTGGAGAGGCTCTGTGATGCTCTCTGAACTTGCTGAGGACGGCCAGTCTCGCAATAACTACAGTTTCAATGCCGAGATGACGTTCTATCAGGCGGGTGATAAGGTTAACTCGCTCAGTGGTAATGGTGTAGAAGTGGATTATGCCGATGATGGAAGCAATGAAAGCCAGACTCTGAAGTTTACCTGGTACATCGATAAGAATGGTGATATTTATATCCGTTATAATTCTGGTGCTACCTATGTGATGGATGCAGGTGCTAAGCAGTATGGTTTCTATCTGGGTGATGAAAAGGGCCAGGATGTGTTCTATGGTTATATGATAGGAACAGGTAAGGCTAAGGGCGATGTGATGCAAATCGATTTAGTGCGCTACGATCCGAGTGGAGCCCGTAAGAAGACCCGTTCTGCTGCAACCGATTCCGTAGCTCCTGGCTTCGGTAAGGCTACCAGCAGGGCATTCATGCCACATGCTATCAAGAAGTTGCCGAGAAGATGATGATATAAACCAAGAAATCCGCTCTCTCATTGATTTGAGAGAGCGGATTCTTTGTTTATATATAGCCTGATTTATTTAAAGCCCCAAAGTTTCTTGAGAGCTTCTGCATCTACGTTTTCTACATTCTTCTCTATTTCATCAGGGAGATTACAGAAGAAGTCGATGCCGGTTTTGTCTTCCAGCGTCTTGATGTTTACGACATAATAGCCGAGCTTATCGCCCTTTTCAAATGCCTTGTTCTCGTGAGGGAACCAGTAGCCGAAAGCGCTGTATGTATACTGGTTGGTGCTCTTGTTTAGTTCCTTTTTCAGTACAGCTACAAAGAAATACTTTGGTATTGGGATATAGCCTGGCTTCTGGGTTTCGCTAGAAGCTCCATTCTTCTTCCAGCCCAGGAGATTACTCTCGCTGCCCACCGGGTCGATGGTACCGCCCTTCACGATGAAGAGGGTATCTGAGTCAATCTTCGGAGCTTTGGTACGAAGATCTTCCTCCATTTTATACCATGTTCCGCGCTGGTTGAAATTGGCATATTGTGGTTGCATGTTGGTCATGAAGAATGTCTGTTTCTGCTGTGTCAGATTGAGCTTGCGGTCAGCAGAAGGGCAGATATGACCATGGTCAAAGCCTTGAGTTGTAGGAGTAGGGTCTTCTGTGAAATCTGTGATTCCCCACTGTTCTTGCAAATCTGTATCCCATGGATACTGGCGCTCGCCCTGAGGAGCATCCCATCTTTTTACGTTAGATGCCGTGTTTCCGGTGTGGAAAGTATAGCAGCTCCATCTCTGGCTCTTCATGTTATCATCCCATTCTGTAGAATAGTTCAACATACCGGTTGTGTTATCCATGTGAACGATGGCATAGCTGGTACCATTGTTCTTGAGCTTTGGGAACTCCAGACCGCCGATAGCGTTTCTTACCACTTGTGGCATGTTGGCAGTAGCCACATTCTTGTTTGTATTGTTCTTATCGGTTGATTCACCACCGGTATTGCCACCTGTGCTTCCACCACCCGTATTACCGCCACCCGTATTACCGCCATTTCCAGGAAAATAGAACTGCAGGGTATCTTCCGTGCCGCAGGCAGAGAACGTCATCGCAGCAAGGAGCGCGAAGATAAAAAACTTAGTATGCTTCATAATTCTCGATAATGTTTTGAAGTTAAAGATTAAGTGCTTTCTATATAATAATGTATGTAGAAATCGATTGCATGAGGATAGAATAGAGAAAAAAAGTGCATTCCTACGTATATGCAACTACGCTGGAATGCACTCAGTATCTTTGCGATAATAAATATATCCTTATAAAAAAGGTATATTATTACTTCTTCAATTTGCCGTAACGGTTCATGAAGCGGTCTACGCGACCCGCTGTATCAACGAGCTTGCTCTTACCTGTGTAGAATGGGTGAGATGTGCTAGAGATTTCAATCTTAACAACTGGATAAGTCTCGCCTTCGAACTCAACAGTGTCGTTAGTCTTGCATGTAGACTGAGAGAGGAACATATCGCCGTTAGACATATCCTTGAATACTACAGGACGATAATTCTCTGGATGAATACCTTTTTTCATTTTTCTTTTTTATTTTTATTGGGTTATTAAAATTAGACGTCATGGGGATGCTTGTTGCATCATTTCGTGTCCCTTATCGGGGCATGCCCATTATAGCCTGTTATCAATTTCAGGCTGCAAAGTTACGCTTTTTTCCTGAAACCACCAAATATTTCTTCTTCTTTTTAAGAAATATTTTGGAAAAGAGCATAATACGTAGGTTCGCGTTTCCTCCTGCCAACTATGTTTTCGAGGGATAAGAAAAAGAAATCCCCATCGCCTCTGTTTGCGTAGAGGACGATGGGGATCAGTATTTTTTCTAATACATAATATCTACTAGGGGAATTACTTGATAATCGCTGTACTGCCAAATGTTACAGTGAAGTCATCGATGAGAACATCACCGCCTGGCTTCTTTGCATTCATTATGACGAAGCAGTATGTGCCGTCAGCAGGAATAGTGAGTGTTTGCTCTACTAGTTTCCACTCTGTATTCTTGAGCTCGTTAACGTAATCACCATATATATAATCGCCTACTTTTCCATCTGTAACAGGAACTATACCTGGACGGACAGAAGCGCCTTTCTCTGTTACGGCTTTAACATAGAACTTAACTTTGTATTCGCCAGCCTTGAGAGTTATTTCTTTATAGCCTAAGCGCTTGTTCGCACTAGCAGATCCGCCTACTTTTACTGAGTACTTGCCGCTATGAGCGTCTTCACTCTGAGAAAGGGTAGCATTGCCTGCTGTAGAAGCTGTTTTCCAGTTGGTTGGTTTACCTTCTGTCCAGTTCTCGAAGCCGCCATTCTCGCCTGTTGCTACCTCGCCTGGTGTTGGATCTGGTGTTGGGTCTGGCTTAACCTCACCGCCTGTACCTTCACCTTCAATCTTAACGATAGAGCTGGTCTTGTCAACCTCCATGATATCATTTCCGTTCTTGTCGGTGAACTTCATAATCTTACCCAGGATAGTAACCTTCTGACCCACCTTCAAATCTTCCTTAGAAGCGAAGTCTGCGCCGTTCAGTCCCTTACCAGAGTAAACCTGCATGTCCTTGCTCTTGCCATCGTCTGAGATGTAATAGGTGATGCTCTTGTATGTCTCATTATAGAAAGCAACATCTGAGATGGTACCTGTCAGGTAAACCTGTGTAGTAGGCGCTGTGCCAGCCTTGATGGCTGCGATAGCTTCTGCCACGTTGTATGGGTCACTGAGAGAACCCTTACCAGTTGCTGGAGTATCAGGAGTTGTAGTTCCTGTGTTCTCGATAGAGATGATGGTGCTGTTCTTGTCGATTTCATTGACAATAGTGCCATCATTCTTCGTGAATGCCTTGACGATTCCTTTTACTACTACGGTCTGACCAACTTTCAAGTCATCCTTGGAAGAGAAGTTTGCACCATCCTTGCCTTTGCCAGAGTATACTTCGATAACATCTGAAGAACCCTCGTCTGCGATGTTATATGACAAACTGCTATAGGTTGCGTTGAAGAAAGTTACGGCTGTAATCTTACCCTTTACGCATACAGCTGTAGAAGGTGCTGTACCTGCCTTGATGAGGGCGATGGCTTCTGTTACAGTATATGGATTGCTTTCAGAACCCTTTTGGTTAGGATCTGTGGTTCCTGGACCAGCAGGCTGAGTAGGCAGTGTATAAGGTTCTGGCACATCCTCGCAGCTGCTGAATGTGAAGGCAGCCATAGCCGCCATCAAAACTGAAAATATATACTTTTTCATATTATTGTCTTTTTAAATATTGTTACTATTTTGATAATCAGTAATTACTTGATAGAGATGAGATTGCCACCCTTAATCTCTTTGGTGCCGTTATAATCAAGCAGGGTGCCTGATACAACCACCTTCTTGCCCGGTACAAGGATTTTCTTGGTTTCCTCTGTCCACTTTGCACCATCGATGTTGAAGCAACGGAATACCTCGAGGGTCTTGCCTTCTGTATCCTTACCGTCGTCAGAGATAACGAATGTACCGTTACCATACGTGCCTGTATCTACATCTTTCACCTTTACGATGATACCGGTAGCATAAACCTTAGCATCGCCTGCTGTACCGGCATTGATCTTCTCCAGTGCTTGAGCCACAGTGTAAGGCTTCTCCAATGTACCGCCTGTTTCTGATGCCTTCAGGTCATCTGTGCTGCGAAGCACAATCTGCCAGGTGTTATTGTAACGGGTGAAGATACCGGTGATATCGAATACGCCCTTTGGAACCACCTCGTTGGCAAACTTAGAATAACCCGAGTTGCGCACTACCAGATTGCTGCTGCTGATCTTCTTGCCCGTTTCGGCATCAATCAGTTCCAGACTCGTATTGGTATCATCTGGCGCCCATACGTTAGTACCGTTGGCAGAGGCAAACTTCACCTTCTTCAGGGTCATCAGCTTGCCCACGTTAGCATTCATATAGGCTGCATCAGTAAGCTTTGTCAGGTCAAACTCCTCTGGCACTACCGTGCTTGCATCAGCCTCGCCAGGGTTCAGAATCTTGAAGTGCTCGTTCCAGATGGCACGCTCTATCTTGCCCATACCCAGACTTCCATCTGAGAGCTTGGTATTCACACCGCCAATCTGAGGCAACTTCTTGTAACTTCCGATATAGAGACCCTTCAGGTTTACGAGAATCTCCTGACCAACAGGAAGATAACCCGACAGGCCACTTCCGTTGATGGCAATGATGATAGCGCCGGATGCATCCTGTACGCTCACCTGGTTGTAGATATTGCCACTGACATCATTGCCCGTCACTACCGCCTTGATCATCATGTCCTTCTCAATCTGCTTGTAGCCATTGTCGCTGTTGATAATCGTAGCAAACTGGGTCTTCAAATCTGCTATGCTGATCACATTCTTCTCCCTCAGGCTGTTGTTGCCCCATGGAGATGCAGGCACCTTTTCGGTCAGGTCTGGGTCAGCATAACCGTCGCCCATACACGACCCCAGGGTCAGTGCCAGGAATGCCAATGCTATGAATTTTATCTTTTTCATTGTTCTTTCTTTTTATTGTTATAGAGAAACTGCTCTTTAGAATCTGTAAGATACCTGGAACATGCCGTTGGTACCCCAGGTGTAATACTTCTTAGGATTCTTAGAGAACTGGTAGAGGCGTGGATTCTTCACGTTGCCGTTAGCATCCAGTGTATAGCTTGAACGAGAGTTCTGCTCATATCCGCCTGTTACGATGGTCTGGTTGTTCAGCAGGTTGGTAATCATGAGGTTGAAGTTGAGAGAACCCTTCTTCAGTCTCACACTCTTTCCGATGCTCAGGTCAACCATCCATCCTCCGTGACCCTTCTCCTGGGCTACAGCATCCTCAGTCCAGCTCATACCGTCGAGTGTAGTAGGAGCAAAGATTTCAGGGAATGCCTTGTGGGCAGCCTGGCGGTTGGTCAGCACCTTCTCATATCTGTAGCTTGGAGAATAAGAGAGGTAGATGCGGTCGTAGTAGTTGGCATTGAGGTTGACGAACCATCCGTTTACGTGGGCATCGAGACCGATGCTTCCCACTGTGAGCGGTGTGCCACTCTCGCGCATATTCATCACGTAAGCCTTGTCCTGGTAAACCTCAGCACTCTTTGAGAGCATGTATACGGCGTTTACATTGTTGATGTTCTTCGCCTCGCTCATAGCGCCCAGAGTCTTCAGGTCGAGCCATGATGTGAGCTTGAACTTAGCGCCCACCTCTACACCATAGTATTCCTTCTTCAGTCCGGTCATGCTCACGTAGGTGAATGAATTCTCATCATCGTTGTAGAAGTTCTGCCATTCCGTAACGTTCTCCAGTCGGCTGTAGTAACCGCTCACGTTGGCACTCAGCCATGCGTTGCGATACAGGTAGCTGAATTCTGAGCTGAAGATGCGCTCGTTCTTGAGGTTAGTCACGAAGTCGTTGCTGATTTCAGGCGAGATGAAGGCTGTGCTTGCCATCGGCGCACGCAGCTCGTATCCGGCTCCGATGCTGAAGGCATGGCCTCTGCCCATATCCACGTTCAGGCTTCCCTTTACGCCACCGTCCAGGAAGTTGGCTGTGCCGCTCTTGCCCTGGCTGTTGTTCGGTGCCATACCGTTGCGCATGTAGCCGCGGCGGTTCATGCCGGTATATCCGATACGTCCGCTCAGCATCGCCTTCATGTTGTAGAATTCGGCTGTATAGGTGCTCCATGCGTTTGCCTTGTTCACGTCGATGCGATAGTCGTAACCGAACTTGTCGCCCTCGTAAACCAGCTTGCCTGTGTTGTTAGGACCGGCTGTATTCAGGTCGTACTGCACACGTGGGTCGGTCTTAGGATAATCGCCCAGGGCATAGGTGTTGATGTTGTGGAAGATGGCACCGCCCAGCATGTCTTCCAATGTCTGATAGTGCTGGTTGGTACTCTTTCCGAGCATGATACCCGTGGCCAGGTTCGATTTCTTGGTCAGCTTGGTGTTCAGAACGGATGAGAGGGTCAGGGTCAGGTTATCGTTGTGCTTAGCCTGAACATAGTAGAGCAGATCCTGTCCGTTCTTGGCTGCCTGCTGGTTGGCATAGTACAGGCGGTCCCAGTTAATCTGTCGGTTCTGCTTGCTTGCCTGCCAGTAGTTTACGGCGTTGTTCCAGTTTTCCCAGGTATACATGTTGTTGCCGTTCTTGTAGTCGCCCCATACATAGTAGTTGGCAGATGGCATGTTCTTCCAGTAGTCTGGCTGTGGATTCTCTGCGTTGTTGTAGTTGAGCTTGGTGCTCTTGTACATAGAGTATTTTCCGAACACCGATGTGGTGAGCTTCATCTGGTCGTTGATTTCCCAGTCCCATGTTGCGATAGCCGAAGGGGCAAAGTCGTTCACTACGCGTGAGTTTCTCTTGTGTCCGTTCTGGTATCCCCAGTATGGGTTATACTGGTAGTCGTTTGCCAGCCAGTAAGCCTCGTCGGTAGATGCTCCCTGGGTGCTTCTTTCTGTCGGGTTACCCCATGTAGAGAAGCTCAGCGAGTGGCCGTTCATCCACTTCTTCTGCACGCCGAAGAAATAGGAGAGGGCGTTGTAGAAGGTTCCCTCTACGTATCCCCGGTTAGCCCAACGGTAGGTGAGACCGGCTGTAATGGCCCATCCCTTCTCGTTGAATCCGCTGGAGTAGGAGTAGAGTCCGCGCAGGGTATAGTTGCGGTTGGCAACACCTACGCTGGCATACTGTCCTTCCTGCATGCTTCCGGCACGGAAATCATAGTTGTTGGAGCCTGCCATGCCCGTCATCGAATAGCCGTTGGCTTCGAAAGGCAGGGCGAAGTCTACGTTTCTGGAGAATCGGTTCAAACCGCCGATGTTGGAGAAACGGAACTGTCCGGTCTCCATATCGTTCATGGAAGCACCGTTGATATAGACATCGTTGTACTTCTGGTTGAAGGCACGGTAGCGGAAACGTGCTGGCGAGAACAGATAACCTGCCTGGCTCGCGTATACGTTGCTGGTAGAATTGAGGATGGTGACATTGGATGACATGTCATCGTCCTCGCCCAACTGTGCCTCGGAGAAGGTGAAAGCATTCTCGTCGAGTCCCTGTGCTACGTTCTGGTCAGTCTTTTCGTTCTGAGCCATAGCCAATGAACACGAGAAGAGCGCTAACATTGCTAAGTTTACTTTCTTCTGCATAGTTTATATGTATTAAGTATTAATAAACCGGCAACAGCAGTCTCTTTGAGCAGTGATGATATATGTCCCGCTAGGGCTTGTTTAGGCGAAAGGGGACTTACCGTGGTCCCTGGTCTTGTGTCTTCTGTTCCGATTCAATGTGTTTAATGCTGCAAAGTAACAAAAAGTTTTTTGAAAAATGAATTTATTTATGTTAAAAATGCATGAAATCTGAAAAAATATTCGTTTTTATGGAGATATTTCCGGTTTTTTAGGTATCTTTGCTGCCTGTTACCTCACCGCGTTAAGGTGAACATATATAATATATAGGTATACTTGAATAATTAATATTAGTATGAGAAAACATTTGCTCTTGCTGGCTGCCCTCCTCATGATTGGGCTGGGCGCTACGGCACAGAAAAAGAAGTCGCAGACTTCCGGTAATAGGCAGTATCAGGTGTATGCTGTGGGTTTCTATAACCAGGAGAACCTCTTCGATACCTGCCATGATGCCGGTAAGGATGATTACGAGTATCTCCCTGCTAAGGGATGGAATGGTATGAAATATACCAATAAACTCAAGAATATGTCGCGTGCACTTGCCGACATGGGTACCGATGTGCTGCCTAACGTGGGCTGTGCCTTCATCGGTCTGTCTGAGGTTGAGAATGCCAACGTGCTGAAAGATCTCACCGCGCAGCCGCCTCTCAAGGCAAGAAACATGCAGTTCTGCCATATCGAGGGTCCCGATAAGCGAGGCATCGACTGTGCGCTGCTCTATAATCCGGCACTCTTCACGGTGAAGAATACCCGATTGGTGCCTTACGTACAGGAACTCGCCAAGGATTCTGCCTACAAGACCCGTGGTTTCCTCACCGTACGTGGTGAGCTGGCGGGCGAGGATGTGGCGGTTATCGTATGCCACTGGCCAAGCCGTTTCTCCGGTTCGTTCTATCGCGAGAGCGGAGCGCGCCAGACTAAGGTGGTAAAAGACAGTCTGCTCCGTCTGAACCCGGCGATGAAAGTGTTCGTGATGGGTGACATGAACGATGATCCTACCAACGCCAGCATGCACAAGGTGCTGAAGGCGAAGGCTGAAATCAGCGAGGTGGGTGCCGATGATATGTACAACCCATGGTACAACATCCTGGCTAAGGAGGGCAAGGGAACCCTGTTCTACAGCGGTTCATGGAATCTCTTCGACCAGATAGTCATCACGCCTAATCTCCTGAACAAGGATAGTAAGCACAAGGACTACAGCTCTTTGAAATTCTGGAAGAACCACATCTTCCGCCGCGATTACCTCATCCAGCAGGAGGGCCAGTACAAGGGTGCTCCTTTGCGTACCAAGGCGGGTGGCAGATGGCTCAACGGCTACAGCGATCACCTGCCGGTAGTGATGTACCTGGTTAAGGAAAAAAAGTAAATTAATTGATAGTTTATAGGCACGGATTACGCGGATTACACGGATTTATGGCTCTGAGGCCAATATTCCGTATTTATATCACGTATATAAAAATCCGTGTAATCCGTGAAATCCGTGCCTAAAAAAATATAAAATGGTTGAGAATCATCCTTTTGAGCCGTGGCTGCCCGAGAATGCGCGGCTGCTGATGCTCGGCACGTTTCCGCCTGCAGAAAAGCGGTGGTGCATGCCCTGGTATTATCCTAACTTCCAGAATGATATGTGGAGGATATTCGGGATTATCTACTTCCGGGATAAGCTTCATTTCGTGGATGTAGAGAAGAAGACCTACCGCCTCGATGCTATTAAGGAATTTCTCAGGGAGAAGGGCGTTGCCATCTATGATACCGCACAGCAGGTGATACGTACCAGGAATACGGCGTCCGACAAGGACCTGCAGATTGTGCAGCCCGCCGATCTCGACGGCATGCTCCGTAAGCTGCCCCATTGCAGGGCGGTGCTCACAGCCGGTCAGCTTGCCACAAAGGTATTCTCTGAACACTTCGGTATCAGGGAAAAGCCTGAGATGGGAGGTTACGCAGAATTCCAGTTCGAGGGTCGCAGGCTCCGTCTGTACCGCATGCCCTCCAGCTCCCGTGCCTATCCCATGGCAGTGGAGAAGAAGGCTGAATTCTACCGCAGGATGTTTGACGAAATCTTATAGAAAGAAGAAAGAATATGAAAGATAAAGTGACCGTTATTGGCATTGCGGGAGGCACAGGCTCCGGCAAGACCACTGTGGTGAAGAAACTCGTAGAAGTGCTGCCGCCTCATTATGTGGCTGTGGTGCCCCTCGATTCATATTATAACGATACCTCGCAGATGACCGAGGAAGAACGTCATCAGATCAATTTCGACCATCCGTCGGCATTCGATTGGAAGCTTTTGCACCAGCAGCTCGCTGATCTGCGCGCTGGCAAGGCGATAGAGCAACCCACCTATAGTTATATCAAATGCAACCGTGAACCGGAAACGGTTCATGTTGACCCCAAACCGGTTGTGATCATCGAAGGCATCATGACGCTGGTGGACAAGAAGTTGAGAGACCTGATGGACCTGAAGGTGTTCGTGGATACTGATGCTGATGAGCGTCTGATACGAAACATCCAGCGTGATACCATCGACAGGGGTCGCACCGTATCGATGGTGGTAGACCGATACCTGAAGGTCCTGAAACCGATGCACGAGCAGTTTATCGAACCTACCAAGCGCTATGCTGACATCATCATTCCGCAGGGTGGCGAAAACCTCAAGGGCATCGGTATCCTCTGCAAGTATGTAGAGGGATTGATAGAGAAATAAAAAAAATAGTTTCAAGCATTGCATTTTTTTAATGCAATAACACGTTTAATGGCGGCCTTCTTCGTGAGAAGAGGACCGCCTGTGTTGTTTTTTATGGGTGTTAACCCATGTTGCCGCCGTCGCTTCCGCTTTCGGTGTTGCTTCCACCGCCTTCGGTGTTACTACCACCGCCTTCGGTGTTGCTGCTACCACCGCCAGGTTTCTGGCTGTTTCCGCCTTCCGGTCCGGTAGAGCCCGGGTTACCGTTTGGGTCGTCTACGCCCGTATATTCTACGAGCTCCTCCACCTTGGCTCCCTTGAGCATGGTCTTTACGCGCTTTTTGTCAACCATCTCGATGGCTGGCTGGAAGATGACGTGCATGCCCACCACGTTGGCTGCGGTAAACTTCTTGGCTGTGTCTGCCGGCTTGGTGCGCAGTCCCACCTTGAAGGCGCCGAAATCGTCGAGCACCACTCGCTCGCCGTTCTGCAGATGTCCTGCGATGTTGGTATCCAATGCCTTGATTACCGCCAGCACGTCTGGCGCACGTAGTATACCTTGCCCGTCTGGCAGAACTCCTGGTCTCTCACCTTCAGCATGTTTACTACCGTGTAGAGTTTGTGCTCCTCGGGCTTGTTTACGCGCTTTACGGTGAAGAGATAGTCGGCAAGGTTGGCCCACTGCGCACTGCCGGCTATATCGTAGAGGCTCAGGTCTGAGTAATCTGCCTGCGTGCCGTCCTTGCGCTGTATTCTAGGGTGAGCCACTATCACCGTCCATATCCCGTGCATGCGGCTCCAGTTCTGTATGCTGGTCAGCATCACCTTCACCTGTTCGGTCTCGGTGCTGCGCTCGTGGCCCTCGCTCACGTTTACGAAGATGTAGGGGTCGATTACCAGGTAGTGGAGGCCCTTGCTCTTGCGCTGCTTTTCGGCGGCATGGATGATGGTGGCAGGCGTAGGCAGGGTCTGCTCCTTCAGCACGAAGTCGAACATGTGGTTGTTCAGATAATCCACTGTGTTGGAGAGGGTTCCCTTGATGTAGGCTTCGTTCTGCCGGCTGTCGGGGGTGTTTCCGTACTGCTCCAGGTTTGCCTCGCCCAGGGCTATCCGGGCTATGTTGCGGTAGTGTTTGCGCTTGTCGGTGAGCTCGAACGAGAAGAAGGCAATCTTCTTATGGCAGTGGCACATGAGGTGGGTCATCATGCAGTTCAGGAAATCGGTTTTTCCCGAGTTCGGGATGCCGGTAAGGATGATGAGTCCGCCGTCGGAGGTAGGGTGGAAGATGTGATCGGTGAGGGGTCCCATGCCTATCTCGTAGCCGTGGTCGTAATGGCCCAGCATCACCTCTACGATGTCCTGCTTGTGGAGTTCGGTATCATATACTTCCTCATTGCCCACTCTCTTGGCTTCGGCTATGATGCGCCTTACCTCTTCGGCTCCGAACCGCTGGTATACCTCGCTGATGTCCTTGCATGATGGGGGCAGCTGTGCGAGGCGTGCTTTTATGGGGTAATGGTCCAGCAGGCGTTTCACCAGTTTTCTTCCGGGGCGGTCGGAGTCGCCGCAGATGATGATTTCGTCGGCTTCATCTATCCACGATTCGAAAGCCTCGTTGTTCTCCTCGATGTTGGAGTCGGCTCCGCTGGGTATGCTCAGGGCGTAGGGTATGCCGCAGGATAGGAGGGTGAGGCGGTCTTTTTCGCCCTCGGTGAATACGAGCTGGCTGATGTCTCCGGCGTCGGGGCGTTCGGGACAGATGCTGTCGATGCCGTAGGGTGCGAGCGGGGTGGTGGGCGATTCCTGGATGAAGTCCTTGCTCCATTCGCCGGTGATGGGGTTTTGGAGTACGGAGCGGAATTTCACGTTCACTATCTCGCCGTAGATGCGGTTGCAGTAGGCGATGGCTGGCACCAGTTCGCAGCCTTTCGGGTCTTCGCTCTGGGCGTCGTCGGTCTTGCGGTAAATCTGTGCGCACATCACCCTTTCGCGCTTCAGCACTTCGGTACTGAATCCCATGGCCTGGCAGTAGCGCTGCACCTGTGCCTGTAGCGATTTCAGCTGTTCTGGGGTGAGCGTGCCTTTGGCTTTGCGGTCCAGGCTCCGGGCGTTGGCGGGGTGGAATTTCTCGTAGAATTCTTTCTGTTTCTCTTCGCTGTCGAAGGGGTAGATAGGGTAGAGGCAGGTTCTCACTCTGAGGCTGATGGGTTTATAGTCGGAGGGCAGCATGGGCACTTCGTCGCTCTTTTTTCCCTTCCGGTTTCTTGCCTTCACGTAGTAGTTAGGGTCAGCACTTCCCGAGTCCTGTCCGGCTTTCTGCTCATAGATGAGTTCCTTGAGGCGTCCTGCTCCGCTGCAAGTCCAGCAGTGGAAGACTCCCGTTTTCCGGTTAATGAAGCACCGGTCTCCGCTGCATAATGGGCATGTAACCTTTGTATCTTTTCCCATCCCCTTCGCTTTAGTCAGCACATCGCGGGCTATTTTCGCCAGCTCGGCAATGAGTTCGGGTTTGAGGTGGGTGTTTTCTTTTTCTCCGCTTTCTTGCAGTTTCCTGTAAGCGTCAGCTTGCTCTTTGGTCATTAGAGTTTTGAGTTCAGGGAAGTCGATGGCTTTATACCATGCCTTCTCTTGTTTACTTATTCCTTGTTGTTGTTGTTGTTTCATTGTTTTTATTGTTATTATGGTTATTATTGTTCTGTACTGAAGTTCCGCCAGGCGTAAAGGGGATGCGCGAGTCCGTTAGGCGTAAAGGGGATGCGCGAGTCCGTTAGGCGTTAAGGAGAAACTCGAGTCCGCTAGGCGTTAAGGAGAAACTCGAGTCCGCTAGGCGTTCCTGCGGATTTGCAATCCGCAGACAAAAAAGGCTCGACCTATTTAACTGCGGATTTGCAATCCGCCTCAAGCGAGAATGCTCAGAGGAGACATGAAAAGCCTACGGCTGCGGATTGCAAATCCGCGAAAAAGCGGTCGAACCTTTTTTGTCTGCGGATTGCAAATCCGCAGGGACGCCTAGCGGTCTTGCGTCTCTCCCTTCCGCCTAGCGGTCTTGCGTCTCCTCTTGCCGCCTGACGGTCTTGCGTTCCTTATCCTCCCTCACTTTTATCCCAGCCTTTGGTGAATTTGTTCCATCTCGCCTTCTCCGATGGTCTTGGCGGTGCCTCTTTCGGTATTCGGTGCTGCAGGGTGAGCTGTTGACCGTCTTTCATCTGGGTTTCGTCATAGAGGCGTTGACCGGTTTCGGGGTCCTGGTATTCGAAGGGCGAAATGGGGCGGTTCTGGCGGATGAGCATGCCGGGGCTTTGTATCAGCTTGCGGTTCATGTCGGCGGCAGCCTGGTCGATGTATTTCTGCATGAAGTCAAACTTCAGCAGGTTTTCTATCCAGAAGCTGTTACCGTAGGTGCTTTTGGTACTTAAAAGCTTCGTGGCACCATTCTTCAGCACATAGGGCCATAGGTAGCTGTTGAGGAAATGTCGGGCGCCCTCGTTGATGGGGTGGTGCTGTGATGCATCGGTGTAGAGGGCGTGCACCCTCTGCTGCATCTTCTCGTTCAGTGGCTTCACGATGCGCTGGTAAGCATCTTCATCCGTGATGATGAAGTTGAAGAGAGCGCGTGCTTTCTGCTCAATGATTCGGGTCGTTTCCCGATCAGAATTCCCTGAATTGGGTGCGCTAGCATACTTGCTTATATTTTCATTTTTCTTCTTTATATATTTCTTCTTTAAATTATTGTTATCATAATTTAGCATGCGTAACTCAGGGAATTTTCCCTCTTTTTCCTCCTCTTTTTCCCCGTTTATCTCCTCCTCCTTGGCCACATGCCAGAGCGGGGTGTAGAAGGCTTCGAGGTTGGCGGGAGTCTTGCCCATCCGTCGGTCTTTCCATATCAGTCCGAATCCGGTAGCAAGGAGGAGTACTTCCAGAAAGTCGGTCTTGCACTTGAATCCCAGTCCTTTTGCGATGTCGCCGAAGTTGTAGCATGGATACAGCTTGTCGAGGGTCATCCATTCTGCCACGCCCATATAGATTCTGAGTATTTTCAGAATCTGGTGGTCCGTGAGTCCATTGGTGTGCCATCTTGCGATCAACCTCATCAGATCGTTGCATCCGATGCTGTTGCTGATGGCGCAGATGGTGAATTTCTTTTCTTCATTTTCCATTTTTCTTGATTTCGTTTAAATGATCTGTTTTACGTGCGAGTTCTTTGTATATCTCTGTCGCCTCCTGTTCGAGGTCATCTTTGTTCTCGATGAGGTGTATCACGTAGTTGGCTTCCGAGCCGAAACACTTTCTGAATTCTTCGTAGAATAATCTTCTGGCGCACGCATCGCACCCTTCCAGATTCGCTTTTTTCTGGAATGTGGGCAGAATCTGATCTATAAAGATTCCGATACCGAGTGCGATTCTCAGTTTACTCTGGTTAGAGCAGATGCGTTTTTCTCTGTTAAGATAATTGCGCATGGTATGCTTCTGGAAATGTACTTTTTCGCAGAAATCTTCCAGTTCAACCGTTTGACCATCGCCTACATACTGGAAGAGGAAGTTGCAACACATTTCCTCTGTCACTCTCTTAAAATCATCTATTTTTTTTGTCATAATTTTTATGTAAATTAAAAGTTGTTATATTTCCACAAAATTACGAATAATCCTTGTAAAGGGCGGCGCAAATTACGTCTCTAAGACGTGAAAGTTTTAGTGATATTTAACATGAGTGATGGTCCTATGCGTAAGAGAGAATCTCGAGTCCGTTAGGCGTTTAAGTGGGAGACGCGAGTCCGTTAGGCGTTTAAGGAGAAACTTGAGTCCGCTAGGCGTTAAGGAGAAACTCGAGTCCGCTAGGCGTTAAGGAGAAACTCGAGTCCG
>OBRN01000005.1_pt1 | contig 80794 bp, 59 predicted proteins | sample 1475621 | NCBI WGS metagenome assembly OBRN01 (sample SAMEA3360684, study PRJEB22359) | human gut metagenome | biome: ENVO:urban biome; feature: ENVO:human-associated habitat; material: ENVO:feces | place: Bangladesh | collected 2011 | reverse complement strand
TGAAGTATTTTAGTAAAACAACAAGAAAAGTGTAAAGTAAAATCAGTTAAAGTCACAGCTATATTACTTGGCAAAGTATTATATATTACTTGAGCATTTATTATATATTACTTGGGCATTTCTTATATGCTACTTGGGGAAGTATTATTGGGGTGCTGGAAGCCATTATAGGCGTGTATATCACGCTTTCAGCGCCTGTGGTGTTGCTGAATATATTAAGATGTGTTGTGGTCCAGGTGTGGCTGACAAACGCAAAAAAAGCGCAGTCCCTTTTGTGGAACTGCGCTTATGAAGACGGTTGTTTGTTTCAGAAAATTGTTACTTCACTTCCACAACTTCTGCCTCTGCAACCTCTGCCTGAAGATTCTTGATCTTGCGGCCGAGAGTGATGTAGGCTACTGGAGCTGCGATGAAGATAGACGACAATGTACCGAATACAACACCGAGCAACATTGCGAACGAGAAGCTGCGTGTGCTCTCACCACCGAAGCAGAAGATACAGAGCAGCACGATGAATGTTGAGAACGATGTATTGATAGTACGTGCGAGGGTCTCGTTCAATGAGTTGTTGAAGAGGTCCTGCAAGTCGTCCTTCTTGTGCAACTGGAGGTTCTCGCGGATACGGTCGAATACCACCACCTTGTCGTTGATAGAGTAACCGATAACGGTAAGGATGGCGCCGATGAATGTCTGGTCTACCTCAAGCGAGAATGGAACGATGTCCCAAAGCAATGAGAAGAAGCCGATGACGATTGTGGCGTCGATGGCAAGAGCTACGGTAGAACCGATAGAGAATGCCACGTTGCGGAAACGTATCAAGATGTAGAGGAAGATGGCTGCAAGGGCGATGAGCACGGAGATGATAGCACCGTGAGTGATGTCCTTGGCTACTGCTGGACCTACCTTTGTAGAAGATACGATAGAGCCACCTGCACGAACGTCTGGGTTCTTGAATGCTTCTACGCTACCCTGAGTAACGAGACCTGCGCCATGCAGACCCTTGTAGAGAATGTCCTCCACCTCGTTGTCGATTGCGGGGTTGTTAGACTCAATCTTGTAGTTGGTAGAGATACGGATGGTCTTGCCGTCGGTACCAAGTGCGAGAGCATTGACTGTGGCTCCCTTGAAGAGAGGAAGGAGAGCTTCCTTCACCTGCTCAGGCTCTGTCTGCTTCTCAAGCACCACTACATAGTTGCGGCCACCGGTGAAGTCGATACCCTTGCTCAAGTTACGAACGAAGAAGCTGCCAATCATCACGAGGAGAACAATGCCGAAAATAGTGAATGAAGTCTTGTAAGACGACATGAAGCGGAAGCTCTTGCCCACCATGAAGTTGCGTGAGATCTTGGTTGTGAAGGTCTGCTTTGTCCACTTGTCGTGAGCCAAACGGTTCTCGTAAACGAGACGTGTGAGGAACACTGCGGTGAAGAATGAGCAGCAGATACCGATGATAAGTGTGGTAGCGAAGCCACGGATAGGACCTGTACCGAACACGTAGAGAATAACACCTGTGATGATAGATGTCAAGTTGGAGTCGAAGATGGCTGAGAAAGCGTTGCTGTAGCCCTGAGCCAAAGCCTGCTTGGTGCCGAGACCCTTCTTGAGCTCCTCCTTAGTACGCTCGTAGATAAGCACGTTGGCATCCACAGCCATACCCAAGGCAAGCACGATACCTGCGATACCTGGCATTGTCAACGCTGCCTGGAACGATGCCATGATACCCATTGTGAAGAAGAGGTTCAAGAGCAATGCGCCGTTGGCAACCATACCTGGGATGAAGTCGTACATCACAACCATGTAGATCATCAAGATGATGAAGGCGATGATGAACGAGATGAAGCCCTGCTGGATTGACTGGGCACCGAGTGTAGGACCTACAACCTCCTCCTGAACGATGTGGGCAGGAGCCGGCATACGACCAGACTTAAGAGTGTTGGCCAAGTCCTTAGTGTCCTCGATAGTGAAGTTACCAGAGATAGACGACTGTCCGCCTGAAATCTCACCGTTGACGCGAGGAGCTGAGTATACTGTGCCGTCGAGCACGATGGCGATAGCCTTGCCTACGTTTGCCTTGGTGAGGGCAGCCCAGCGGCGGGCACCGTCAGAATTCATTGTCATTGAAACCTCAGGAGTGCCACTCATATTGTTGAACTGGTCCTTAGCGTCTGTCACAACGTCACCCTCGATAGGAGCGCGACCGTTGGCAGATGTCACCTTAATGGCGTGAAGCTCGTAGATGTTCTTTGCCTGGATGCCGTCGGCTGGCTTTGCACTCCAAAGGAGGCGGAGGTCAGATGGAAGCACCTGCTTGGCAAGCTGTGAGTAGATAATCTTGTTTACGGCTGCTGTATCGCGTGCCGAGGCATAACCTACAATGCTCAAAGCACCGTTGCCTGTGGGCTGGAAGATGGCGAAGAGCGGATGCTCCTTCTTGGCCTGCTCCAACTGGCTTGCTGAAGCCTTGGTGGCGTCGTCGACCTTGTCGGCATTCTTTTTTACCTGGAACTTGGCAGCTGTGGCCTTTGCAGGCTCAGCCTTGGCGGCTGCTGTATCGGTGGCTGTAGTGTCGGCAGTCTCTTCTTTCTTGCCAGAGAGAGCTGCAGCCTCGCGCTGGTCGAGCTGTTGGAGATAAGGGATTATCTCGTCGCTATTGTAGGTCTCCCAGAACTCAAGGTTTGCGCTACCCTGAAGGAGCTTGCGCACACGCTCAGGTTCGTTGATACCAGGCATCTCGACCATGATGCGGCCCTGCTGACCCTCAAGCTTCTGGATGTTGGGCTGTACAACGCCGAACTTGTCGATACGTGTACGTACAACGAGGAATGAGTTGTCGATGGCTGCCTGCACCTCTTCGCGGAGCACTTTCTCCACGTCCTTGTCGGATGAGTTTGGCGAAACTTTGCCCTGGAGCTGCTGTGTGGCGAAAATCTCTGAGAGATGGTGTCCAGGAGCGTTCTTCTTGTAAGCGTTGATGAAGAGAGTGATGAAATCGCTCTGCGAAACCTCGTGCTCAGCACGTGCTTCCTTCATCGACTTTGTGAAGGCCACGTCGGTCTTGTGGTCGGCGAGGTTATCCAATACGTCGGGAACGCTCACTTCGAGGATAACGTTCATACCGCCCTTGAGGTCAAGACCAAGTCCGATCTGTGTCTCAAGGCACTTCTGGTAGGAGTAGAGGCCGAGGAACTTCACGGAGTCCTTGTAATCCTGCTGTGCTATTGGATCCTTTATCTTCGCAGCTTCGCCGTCGTAGTATTTTGTGGCGGCAGAGAACGAGAGATAAAAGATACTTGCAAGCGTCAGAAGGACGGCTGTTACAATTACAATACCTTTGTTCTGCATTTTTTTGATTTTTTATTTTTGTTATTATTGTTGCTTAAGTTGTGGGGAAAACCTGCTGTTCTTGACGGGCGGAGTTCCGTGTATGACTTGTGTCGTTGAGACATTTAGCCAGTTAGCGTGCAAAGTTACAGATTTTCTCCCGTTTTTCGAAATTTATAGCTTTATTTCTTCCTTTTAGGATTGTTTAATACGCTAATTCTTCATGATTTAGGCGTTTTGAGAATGTTTTCCCAATTCTATTCTTTGTTTCTCTCCAACCAGCAAATGATGGGGTAGTGGTCGGACGCCTTTATCGAGTTGTCTACGTAGCATTTGTAGGGAGTCCATGCGTTGGAACACATGATGTTGTCGATGCGCACGTAAAATCCGCTGTAGTGGTAGCTTATGCCTGGTCCGTTGGCTGTCGCCACGTAGCAGTCAGTCAGCTCGTTGGCTATGCGCCGGTGGATGTAGGAGAGGGGCGAGTCGTTGAAGTCGCCTGTCAGGATAATGCTCTTGCCTGGGTGGCGTGCTATGTATTCTGCCACGGCGTCGGCTTGCGGAGCACGCACGGCTGCCGATGCGGCAAGGCTGCGCCATAGGGCGCGTGACTCTATCTCGGCAGAGTCTTTTTCGAGCTTACCCTTGAGCATAGCCTTGAATTGTGAGCGTTGTTCAAGCGATATGCCTGTCGACTCGAAGTGGTTGACTATCACTATTGTAGTGTCGTTCTTACCTGTCTTAAGGTAGAAGGCGGCTGAGGCGTTTGAGGTATTGGAATGGTAGGCTATTCTCTCCTTGCCTACGATGGGGAACCGGCTGTATATGGCGAGCGACCCAGTGTTGATAGTGTCGCGGTAGGCGAGTGATGCTTGCAAGGTGGAGTCGATGATTTCGTGCTTGCGTCCGTAGGTTCCCGCTTCTTGCAAGCACAGTATGTCGGGCTGTTGGTTGGTGATGTATTCCAGTATGTCGCTCGATTGGTTGAGGTCGGTCCATGTGGAGAAGCTGAACACGTTGTACGACATCACCTTTATGGCTCCTTCGGGAGCGTCGGCAGGGATGTTGAGCGGAGAGTAACGGCGCACGGGACCAAACGCCACTACGAGTCCGATGAAGGGTATTGCTGCCCACAACTTCTTGACAATTAGCCAGAAGGCAAGAAAGGCGATGTTGGCTACAAGAAACACGGGGAAGAGCAATCCGAGGTTGGCTAAGAGTGGATAGTCTACAGGATTAAGGTAGTCGACATATCCCACAGCAAGCATTGCTATGATTACGGCGATGTTGGCTCCTGCTATTATTCGTAGAGTGAAGTCTTTCATATTAATTAAAAATGGAAAATTGACAATGGACAATCATAATATGCCTTGTCCATTGTCAATTGATTATTTATTTTCGGCTGTTATCGAACAGACGTTGTTTTTCCTCACGTGTCAGGCTGTCGTAGCCCGAGCGTCGTATCTTGTCGAGAATGCGGTCTACCTCTTCTTGCTCTGCCTTGCGGCGGGCGTTATAGTCCCAGTCGCTCTCGCGTCGAGTGTCCGATTGAAAACCAAAATTGCCAGAGCGTGTGGACGACTTGCCGAACGAGTCGGCTGAGCGGTGGGTGCGCTGTTCCCATTGTTGGCGCAGCGAGTCGAAGAACGACTGTCCGCCTCGGCGGTTGTAGTTGATGCTGGGGTTGCGTCGCCAGTAGCGTATCAGGAAATAGCCGAACACCATGCCTCCAAGGTGTGCAAGATGTGCCACTCCGTCGCCGCTTGTTGTGAACGCCATGAAGAGTTCGATGGCTGCGTAGCCCATTACAAACCATTTTGCCTTGATGGGCACGGGCAGGGGGAAGATGAATATGCGCTCCTCGGGGTAGAGCATTCCGAAGGCAAGCAGTATGCCGTAGATGGCTCCCGACGCTCCCACTGTAGTCCAGGCGTTGAGGAAAGTGGCGTTACTCTCTGCCACAAGCATGGTCTGCGAGAAGCTGAAGCCTGGTATCATGTCGTGGGCAAGCATGTAGAACTGACAGAATTGGGCCAACTCCTGGAAGAGTCCGGCACCTATACCGCACACGATATAGTAGAATAAAAATTTGCGTGGTCCCCATGTGGTCTCGACGATGCGTCCGAACATCCAAAGAGCAAACATATTGAAGAATATGTGGCTCAAGCCTCCGTGTGCAAACATGTAGGTGAAGAGCTGGTAGGTGTGGAAGTCGGGCGCAAGTATGAAGTGCAGTCCGAGCAAGTTGTTGAGGTCGACGCCAAAATTGCCAAGCACTACTGTGGCAAGATAGATGATGAGGTTGGCGACGAGCAGGTTTCGTGTAACCGTAGGAATGTTTTGCATAAATAATTCTTGTATATGAAAATAAAGGCAGTAGCTCCGTCGAGGTGTTGTGGTAGGAGTACTGATTTGATTGCAAAAGTACGAAAAAATCCCGTCATACCGCATAAAATGGGGGGTGGTGGTGCTTTTTTTCGGGTTTTTATGAACTTTTTTCTGTTTTTTGTTTGATTTGTCGGGGGAATACTCTAAATTTGTGTTTCCTAATCGGATAAATACATGATATTCAAATTATAAACAATTAAATAATAAAATCACAACTATGAACAAGACAGAATTGATCGAGAAGATAGCAGTAGGTGCCGAGATTAAGAAGGAAGACGCAAAGAAGGCTCTTGAGGTAACAATTGAGGCTATCAAGAACGCTCTTATCGAGGGCGACAAGGTACAGCTTATCGGTTTTGGCACATTCAGTGTGAACGAGCGTCCTGCACGTGAGGGTATCAACCCTGCAACAAAGGAGAAGATCACTATTGCTGCCAAGAAGGTGGCTAAGTTCAAGGCTGGTGCTGAGTTGGCCGACGCTATCAAGTAATATCTCAGTTGCTTTGCTCTTCTGCAACATTTCTGATGCCGAAGAGTGATAAATACAAAAAACGGGAAGGTTGCACTATTATTGGTGTGCAAACTTCCCGTTTTTCGTTATTCTATCTTTGGAGTTTTATCCTTTATGGATATTTCTTCCTTTTACCGATGTCTTCTCCTTTTACCGGTGTTTTTATTCTTTGCCTCCGAATGCGGCAGCCTCGGCAGCTGCTATTATGTCCTCGCGGCTCTGCTCAAGTGCAGAGATATGGCTGAGGTCGAACTCTGAGTCGTTGAGATTGAGATTGTCTTCAGTCTCAGGCTGTGGGGCAATCTCATTGGTTTTATTGGGTTGCGTCTCAGAATCGTTGCGGTACATCGGTGAGCGGCGTTCGCGTTTCATCTTGCCGTGGTTCAGGGCCTCTACGGCAGCTTCGGCATGAGCCTCTACCACAGGGTTGGCTATGATGAAGTCGTCGGAAGTCTGTTCTGTAGACGGCACGTTCTCCACTGGTTCCTCCTCCATTTTTGTGCGGTCGGTTTTGGCGGCGAACACTTTGTCGATAAATTGTGGTTCGCGACGCAGACGTTCGAGTGTGAGTTTGGAGGCCAGCTGTTGGCTCTCCTTCTTGCTGTAGCCCGAGCCATCGCATCCTTCTACTCCCTCAAGCACCACTTGATATTTGAACACGGGTGATCCGGTCTTGTCTTTCTCCTGCGAAATAACGCGGAAGTCGATGCGCACACGGTTCTTCTGGCTCCATTCGATGAGCTTGCTCTTGAAGTTAACCTCCTTGTAAGCAACCTTGTCGATGTTTATCATTTGTGCCAGTATTCGATTGCGCATGAACTCCATGCAGGCATCGTAGCCTCTGTCAAGGTAGATGGCTCCGACGAGGGCCTCGAAAGCGTTGCCTCCCATGTAGGAGTTGTGTGACGAGGAGCGTCCGCTGGAGAGAATCAGCTGGTTGATGCCCATTTCCTGGGCGAGACGGTTGAGAGTGTCGCGTTGCACGAGTTTTGAGCGTGTGTTGGTGAGGAATCCCTCGCGTTTGCCTGGAAAGTGGCGGTAGACGATGTCGCCTACTGTGGCGTCGAGGATGGCATCGCCAAGAAACTCAAGACGCTCGTTGTTCACTGGTTTACCCTTGGCGTTGCGCTTGTACATGCTCTTGTGCATCAGCGCGAGCTTGTAGTAGCTTATGTCGTGGGGATAGAAGCCAATGATTTGGCGCAGAGACAAATAAAGCTCCTTGTCCTTGCGGAAAGGGAGCTTTATTCTGTCGATGAGATTACTCAGCATATTTCTTGAATATTACACATGCATTGTGACCACCGAAACCGAATGTGTTGCTCAATGCAGCACGCACCTCACGTTTCTGAGCCTTGTTGAAGGTATAGTTGAGGTTGTAGTCGATTTCCGGATCCATGTCGTCTTCCTCGTGGTTGATGGTAGGCGGAACGATGTCGTTCTTTACTGCAAGCACCGAAGCAAGAGCCTCTACTGCGCCGGCTGCGCCGAGCAAGTGGCCAGTCATTGACTTTGTAGAGCTGATGTTGAGCTTGTAGGCAGCCTCGCCGAACACCTGCTTTATGGCCTTAGCCTCAGAGATGTCGCCCACGTGGGTAGATGTGCCGTGTACGTTGATATAGTCGATTTCCTCTGGCTTCATGCCTGCGTCCTCAAGTGCGTTCTCCATTACGAGGCGAGCGCCGAGACCCTCAGGGTGAGAAGCTGTGATGTGATGAGCGTCGGCAGACATGCCTGCGCCAACCATCTCTGCGTAGATTTTCGCACCGCGTGCCTTAGCGTGCTCAAGTTCCTCAAGGATGAGGCAGCCTGCGCCTTCGCCCATGATAAATCCGTCGCGTGATGCGCTGAATGGACGTGAAGCGTGCTCTGGGTCGTCGTTGCGTGTAGAGAGGGCGTGCATAGCGTTGAAGCCGCCTACGCCGCTTGCTGTGATAGCAGCCTCTGAACCACCGCTTACGATGATGTTGGCCTTACCCAAGCGGATGAGGTTGAATGCGTCGGCAAGAGCGTTGGTAGATGATGCACATGCAGATGTAGTGGTATAGTTAGGACCATGGAATCCGAACTGGATTGAAATCTGGCCTGCTGCGATGTCGGCAATCATCTTGGGGATGAAGAAGGGGTTGAACTTAGGACCTGCATCCTGGTGCTGTGCCCAGTAGCCTACTTCCTCTTCGAAAGTCTTGATGCCGCCGATGCCAACGCCGAAGATTACTCCGATGCGGTTCTTGTCCTCAGTCTCAAGGTCCATGCCCGAATCCTGAACAGCTTGCATAGCTGAAATCATAGCCAACTGTGCGTAGCGGTCCATCTTGCGTGCCTCCTTACGGTCGATATAATCGTTAACCTTAAGGCCTTTAACCTCGCAAGCGAACTGTGTCTTGAACTGTGACGCGTCGAATAATGTGATAGGTGCAGCGCCGCTAACTCCGGCGACAAGGTTGTTCCAGGTGTCTTCGGCGTTGTTGCCCAACGGGGTAACGGCACCGAGGCCTGTAACTACTACTCTTTTTAATTCCATTTAGAAAAATTACGGGTTATGGTTAAAAAATGGTTTATGGTTTATGTGCACCATAAACTATAAACCATAAACCTTATTATTTTGCGTTCTCCTCGATGTAAGCGATAGCATCACCAACAGTGCCAATCTTCTCAGCCTTGTCGTCAGGGATAGAGATGCCGAACTCCTTCTCGAAGTCCATGATGAGCTCTACTGTATCGAGAGAGTCTGCGCCGAGGTCGTTTGTGAAGCTTGCTTCTGGCTTAACGTCTGCTTCGTCTACACCAAGTTTGTCAACGATGATAGCCTTTACTTTTGATTCGATTTCTGACATAATTTTCTAATTTTAAAAGTGTTTATAATATTAATTTCTCGTTTAAAACGGATGCAAAGGAACAAATTTTTATTCATATGGGCAAATATTTTTCTACAAAAAGTCATCCTGTGTGCACAAACACCCCATAAATGTGCAGATTTTTAGGCTTCCAACATACTTTATTAAGCCCAACTAACTGATTTTTCATCATGTATGTTGGAAGCCTTATATGCACTCACGAGGGAGCAAATATTCAATAGCTTCCTCGCCAAATGTTCCTATTCCTCAATGTTTTTTATCACGTCGAGCACAGAGCCGCCACGGTCGAGCACCACGCCAACTACCTTGTCGCCGAATGGCAACGGAGCAGGTGTGCCTATGATACGCAGAGCACGGTCGCGCAGTTCCTCAAGTGTGATGAGCTGCATTCCGGCGGCACGCAGACGCTCGGCAATCTCTGGGCGCGAAGGATTAACGGCGATGCCGTATTCTGTAACTACCACGTCGACCGACTTGCCCGGAGTGATAAGTGTAGTCACCTCGTTAACGATGCACGGTATGCGACCTCTTAGCAATGGGCATACGATGATACTGAGAGCTGAGTCCTCGGCTGTGTCGGGATGGCCGCCTATAGCACCGCGTATTATGCCGTCGCTGCCCACGAGTACGTTGACATTGAAGTTGACGTCAACCTCAAGAGCCGACAAGATAACGATGTCGAGATAGTGTGTGGCAGAACCCTTCTCCTGTGCGCTGGCATATTCGTAGGAAGCCACCTCTTTATGGCGTGCGTCGTTCTTCAACGATTCGGCAGCCACCTTGTCGAACGACTGCACGTCGATGAGTCGCTCAATGAGTCCCTCCTCGTGCATTTTGACCATGTGGGCTGTGATGCCGCCCAATGCGAACGAGGCCTTGATGTCTTGGTCAATCATGCTTTGGCGGATATACTTTACGGCAGCGAGCGAAGCACCGCCGGTGCCAGTCTGTATGGAGAAGCCCTGACGGAAGTAACCACTGGCGAGGATCACCTTGGCAGCTTGCTTGGCGAGCAGGATGTCGCGTGGATTCTTGGTGTCGCGTATTGCACCTGATGCGATTTTCGAAGAGTCGCCCACTGAGTCAACCTCCACCACGTAGTCGACGTCGTGTTCGGATATAGAGTTGGGAGTGTTGGGATAAGCCACGAGGTCGTCGGTGAGTATAACCACCTTGTCGGCATATCTTGCGTCGGGCAGAGCGTAGCCCAACGAGCCGCAGATGCTCTTGGCATTCTCTGAGCGAGAATAGCCGCAGGCGTTGCCCAACGGGTCGCATGATGAAGCTCCGAGGAAAGCTACGTCGATGTGCAGCTCGCCCGAGGCGATGGCAGCACCACGGTTGCCGTGTGAGCGGAAGATGACAGGTTTCTCCATGAGTCCGTGCGAAATCTCCTTGGCGAGTTCGCCACGAAGTCCTGATGTGGAAATTTGGGTGATAACCCCGTTCTTGATGTGCTCTATGAGAGGCTCGTGAACGTCCTGAAGGCTCGAAGCCGCCAAGTGCAGGTTTTTGAAGCCCATAGCTGCAAGTTTGTCAACTACCATGTTCACCACTTTGTCGCCTCCGCGGAAGTGGTGGTGGAACGAGATAGTCATGCCGTCGCGCAGACCAGAGCGGCGAATAGCCTCTTCAAGAGTCACGAGCTTCGGGCTCTTCTGCTGAAGGTCCATGCGTGGTGTCACTTCCTTGAACTCATGTTCCACATTATTATATATACTCTTTCCCATAGCCTCAGCCACTTGCTGCGCAATGACAAGTCTTTCTTTCAATGTGCTCATACCAAATCCTCCTCTTTAATTACGCCCGATGCCAATGCAAGGTCAATCACGCGCTGAGCGCGTATAACCACTGGTCGGTCAACCATTTTTCCATTCACAGCAATCACGCCAGAGCCTTTGCGCTCAGCCTCCTTAATGGCGGCAATTACAGCTAAAGCCTTGTCGATGGCCTTCTGTTTCGGCGTGAACACCTCGTTGATAATCTCTATTTGTCGTGGATTGATAATCGACTTGCCGTCGAAGCCGAGCTGATGTATGAGCTCCACTTCCTTGCGGAATGTCTCCATGTCGTTGAGGTTGCTGTATACTGTGTCGAGAGCGTCGATGCCGGCGGCGCGGGCAGCTACTACAATAGTTTGGCGAGCCATGAGCAGCTCCATGCCTTCGGGCGAGCGTTGTGTCTTGAGGTTAGCGCAGTAGTCCTCTGCGCCGAGAGCGATGCCCATCATGCGCTTAGAGGCGGTGGCAATGGCGTAGGCGTTCACCACGCCGAGTGTGCTCTCGATAGCAGCCATAATCTGTGTGCGTCCAAGGCAGCCAATTTCTCGCTCCACCTTCTCAATCTCTTGCTCCACTTCTACAACCTCTTCTGCTGTCTCTGTCTTAGGCATACGAATAACGTGTACGCCGGCCTTCACCACAGCCTCGATATCCTTCTTGCCGTAGGGAGTGTTTAGGGGGTTTATTCTAACCACCATTTCTGTATTGCCGTAGTCAATCGACTTCAGCGCGTTGTACACAAGCAGTCGAGCTGTGTCTTTCTCCGCCATTGTCACGGAGTCCTCAAGGTCGAGCATTATGGAGTCAGGCCCATAGATATAGGCGTCCTGCATCATGCCAGGATTGTTGCCTGGCACGAACATCATTGTTCTTCTTAGTCTCATAAGCTTAATGTAGAACCTTCATTCCCTTGCCGTTATTGTCGGCATGTAATAATGTGGAATGTGGTTGATATTAAAGGATTAATAATTAAATTAGTAAACACTTTTGTTGTCCGTACTTCCTACTCATTGTGTAGCCATCAGTCTTTCCACACGTCCTTGCCGGTAGCCCTGACAGCAGCTGCTGTAGTGCGGGCGCGGATGGTGCAGTCGAGCGCACCTTTGTCGGTGGCGTGAACTTCGGCGCGTGTGATGCCAAGCCCTGTGAGAGTTTCCTCAATCACATGACGAATTTGGTCGCCAAACTGATAGGCAACGGAACTCTGTAGTTGGATTTCAAGTCCCTCATGGTCGGTGGGGGCAATTTGAATCATGATGTCGCCAGACTCCATTGTTCCGGCAGTTGCTTGTTTTAGTTCCATAGGTTAAATGGTTTTAAAGTTGGTTAGTTTTCACGTGGTAAAGTTACAACTTTTATACGACACGGCAAGCGTTTTTCTTGAAATTATTTGCTGTCTTGCGACATTATGATAGTTAGGGCGAAGTGGCTTGTTTGGTAAATTGTTAGTGTAAAACGCCCTCTTTTATCTTAATAAATTTAATAAAAATACCATTCTGCACAAAAAATCAAAAAAATGAGTGCAAAACGTTGCTTGTGTCAAATATATTATATAATTTTGCTGACAAAATGTAATCTAAAAAACAAACGAGGAATAATCAACAATAACAATGGACAAAATAGATAATCTTGACAAGAAAATCCTTAGCATTCTGTCAAAGAATGCACGTATACCATTCAAGGATGTAGCAGCTGAGTGTGGCGTGTCGCGTGCGGCAATCCACCAGCGCGTTCAGCATCTCATTGCTGGCGGTGTGATAACGGGTAGCGGTTTCGATGTTAACCCCAAGAGCATCGGCTATAGCACATGCACTTATGTAGGCATGAACCTCGAGCGAGGCAACATGTATAAGGACGTGGTAGAGAAGCTCATCGATATTCCCGAAATTGTGGAGTGCCACTTCACCACTGGTTCCTACACCATGCTCCTCAAGGTGTATGCCCGCGACAACGAGCATCTCATGGATTTGCTCAACAACAAGATGCAGATGATTCCGGGTGTGGTGTCTACCGAGACACTCATCTCGCTCGACCAGAGCATCAAGCGCGAGATACCCGTGCATGTTGAAGATAATGAAGAATAAAAATCTTTTGAATCAAGGATTGATAAATATCTGAGTAGCGGATTGTAAAAATCCGAATCACAGGATAAAGAACTAAGGATGAAGAGTTATGGTCAGCATTGTTTGCGTGTGCTCGTCGGCACGTCGCAAGCAGAGCTTATCATAATTCTTCATTCTTAGTTTTGTTTTTAAAATGGATTTCTTAGTTTTTGTTTTTAATTGTAGATAATGATAATGGAAACATTCGACCTCAACAGCCATTTCAATCAGCTCTATACATCAGCTCCCATATTCCACGACCGTCCTGTAGTAGGCATTACCACCAACTACGAGGGCATCGACGCCACCGTGCGTTCTGCCTACTACCGACAGATACTGCGTGCCGGTGGCACACCGCTACTCATACCGCCTGTGGCCGACATACCGACAATACTCTCCACACTCGACACCGTGGACGCTGTGCTGCTGACAGGAGGGGGCGATTTCAACCCGCTGTGGAACGGCGACGAGCCAGTGCCCGGACTACACAACATCAATCGTGAGCGCGACTTGCCTGAACTCCTGCTCACACGATTCGCCTACGACCGACAGATGCCGTTGCTTGGGATTTGCCGCGGTATACAGACTCTCGCCATTGCCCTTGACGGACATGTAGTGCAGGACATGCCTCACACCGAACAGCTGCTGAAGCATTCGCAGGATGCCGACCGCGAGGAGCCGACACACTCTGTGAGCATATTCCCACAGACTACGCTACACAGTATTTACAATGCCGACCGTATCTACGTCAACTCCTTCCACCATCAGGCTATAGATGTCCCAGGCAGTCGCCTGCGCACATCTGCCAAGGCTCCCGACGGCACCATCGAAGCCATTGAGAGTAGCGAGCACAAGGCGGTGCTTGGTGTGCAGTGGCATCCCGAATGGCTTGGCGACGACGGGTTGCCTCTCTTCCGATGGCTTGTAGACGAGGCAAGGCTTCAGCGCGAGGCGCGACGTTTCCATCAGCGAAACATCACCATCGACTCGCATTGCGACACACCGATGTTCTTCCCCCAGGGCATACACTTCGAGCAGCGCGACCCCCGCATACTCTACGACTTGCACAAGATGCAGGAAGGTGGGCCTGACGCTGTGACTATGGTGGCTTATCTGCCACAACCCAAGGAGGACGAGCAGTTTAAGGACATTGCTCCGTTTGCCGTTGACGGTCCGCGCCAGTATGCCGACCTGATATTCGACAAAATAAATGAGACCGTATTACGCGACACCAATTACATTGCCCTCGCGCGCAACGAGCGCGACCTCTTGTTCAACAAGCACCAAGGCAAACGCTCGCTCATGATAGGCATAGAGAACGGCCTTGCTATAGAGAACGACATTGCCAATGTGGAGCATTTCGCCAAGCGTGGCATAGTGTATATCACGCTCTGCCACAACGGCGACAACCAAATATGCGACTCGGCACGCCGCTCCAACGCCACGCATGGTGGAGTGTCGGAGTTTGGAGCCAAGGTGATAGCCGAGATAAACCGACTCGGAATAATGGTCGACCTCAGCCATGCAGCCGAAAGTTCCTTCTACGACGCTCTCGACATATCATCCACACCCATTGTCTGCTCTCATTCCAATGCCAAGGCTCTGTGTGATGTGCCGCGCAACATTACCGACGACCAGATGCGTGCTCTTGCCGCCAAGGACGGTGTATGCCAGATAACGTTATACAATGGTTTCCTCACAACCGACGGCAAGGCCTGCATCGACGACGCCATGCGCCATCTCGACCATGCCATCAGCATTATGGGCGTCGACCATGTGGGCTTGGGCACCGATTTCGACGGCGACGGTGGAGTGCCAGGACTCGCTAATGCCTCCGAGCTTATCAACTTCACCAAGGCTATGTTGCGCCGACGCTATTCTGAGGACGACATGGCTAAGATATGGGGAGGCAACTGGCTGCGCGTAATGCGCACGGTTCAGAATTATTAAGCCTTAAATACATGTTATGTCATTATTAATAAGTATTTTTGCACTCTAAATAAAAAAACTTACGACTATGGTAGAAATAAAGATAGTAAATCGTGGCAGACAACAGCTTCCTGCTTATGCCACACCACTGAGCGCAGGCATGGACCTGCGTGCCAACATCGACGCCCCAATTACTCTCCAGCCATTGGAGCGACGCATCATACCCACCGGACTTTACATTGCCCTGCCGCCGGGATATGAGGCTCAGGTGCGTCCGCGTTCCGGACTCGCATTCAAGCACGGCATCACAGTGCTCAACTCACCAGGAACTATCGATGCCGACTACCGTGGCGAACTGGGTGTGCTGCTTGTCAACCTTTCCAACGAGCCCTTTGTCATAGCCGAAGGCGAACGTATTGCGCAGATGGTGATAGCCCGCCACGAGCAGGCAGAGTTCTGCATTGTTGAGGAACTCGACCAGACAGAGCGAGGCGAGGGAGGATATGGACATACAGGAGTGAAATAGAATTACAGTCAGATTATGTTTCCTTACAAGAACCAAATCATAGCTCTCGGCTCAGCCGCTATTGTAGCTCTTGCGCCTGCGGTGGCAAGCCGTGTAACAGCCACTGTACATGCGGCTGGCAACGTACAGGCTGCACCCAAGGGCGACACGCTGCCCATGACAGCCGACTCGCTGCTCGAAGCCACATCGCTCTTCGACCGAATGTATCTTGAGGCTGTCCGACTGCAGCTTGCCGACAGCGACTCGGCTGCAATGCCGTTGCTCGACTCCTGCCTTAAGCTTCGCCCAGATGCAGCCGAGGTCTACTTCCGCCAGGCGCAATACTACGACCAGGTGGGCAACGATTCGCTCGCCTCTGCTTCGATTGAGCGTGCCGCGCAGCTTCAGCCAGGCAACGACACCTATCAGGAGAGCGTTGCCAACAACTACATCAGCCGACACGACTTCGACAATGCCATCAATGCCTACGAGAGCCTTTATGCCCACCACCGCGACCGCAGCGATGTGCTCGACCTACTCATACGCCTCTACAACGCCAAGAAGGACTATCAGCACATGCTCTCGACCATTGAGCGACTGGAGCAGCTCGACGGCGAGAGCGACGAGCTCACCTTCCTCAAGATGAACGTCTACGAGCAACGCCACGACACGAAGAATGCCTACCGTATGCTCAAGAAGCTCACCGACGAGCATCCCAACGAACCGTCCTACAAGGTTATGCTCGGCAACTGGCTCATGAACCACGACCGCAAGCCAGAAGCCTTCAAGCTCTTCCAGGCGGCTCTCGAAGAGGACAAGGAGAACGAGTTTGCACTCAACTCCATGTGCGACTACTACCGCTCAACAGGCAACAATGAAGCTGCCGACAAATTGCGCGACGACCTGCTCTACAGTTCGAAAACCGAGGTTAAAACCAAGATATCGATGCTGCAGCAGGCCATACGCGAGAACGAGAAGCAAGGCGGCGACAGTCTGCCAGTATTGCAAATCTTCGACCGCACCATCGCTTCTTCGCCCAAGGCGGTGGACATCATCAACCTCAAGGCGATGTACATGAAGCTGAAGAATATGCCCGAGGACTCTGTCAATATGGCCTTTGCCCGTGCCCTCGCTGTGGAGCCAGAAAATATAGTGGCGCGAATGAACATCATACAGAACATTTGGCCCAAGAAGAAATGGGACGAGGTGATACGCCTCAGCCGCGAGGGCACACAGTATGCGCCCGAGGAGATGGCATTCTACTACTTCTTAGGCATAGCCTACTTCCAGACCGACCGCGACGACGAGGCTCTCGACATCTTAAAGCGCGGCGTGGGCGAAATCAACGACAAGAGCGACCCCGACATTGTGTCTGATTTCTACGCCATAATGGGCGACATTCTCTATAAGAAGCACCGTCCCGAAGAGGCTTTCGCAGCCTACGACTCCTGCTTGCAGTGGAAGGACGACAACGTGATGGCTCTCAACAACTATGCCTACTACCTCTCAGAGGAGCGACGCGACCTGAAGAAGGCGGAGCAGATGAGCCAGAAGACGGTGAAGGCAGAGCCTACCAACTCTACTTATCTCGACACCTACGCCTGGATACTCTTCCTGCAAGAGCGTTATGACGAGGCACGAGCCTATATCGACCGTGCACTTGCCTGCGATGACGACTCTACAGAGAACACCTCCAACGGACCCTCGGCAGTTGTTGTGGAACACGCCGGCGACATATACAGCAAGTGTGGCAACCAGAAACGCGCCGTTGAACTATGGCAGCAAGCCATAAAGGCGGGAGGCGACAAGGCCGCACTCGAACGCAAGATAAAGAACATTAAAGATAAAAAGCAATGAAACGAATAATCTTACCACTCGTCACCCTCATCCTGCTCCTCGCCTCGTGCGCCAGCAAAAAAGTGGTGAGCGACAATGGCTTAACCCCTACCCCTACACATTCCTCTGCCTCCAAGCACGAGAAGGCTGAGCAGACAGCCTTCGTCCATCGTGTGGCTGAAGGTGCTGTCACAGCCAAGAACATTGTGGCGTCGGCTGAGTTCCGGCTTATAGCGGGCGGAAAGTCCGACCTCACCTGCGACGGTAAGTTTTCGATGCGTCGCGACGAGATAATCCGTCTGCAGATGCTCATACCAATTATCCGCTCGGAGATAGCACGCATCGACTTCACCCCCGACTATGTGCTGCTTGTCGACCGCTACCACAAGGAGTACATCAAGGCTTCCTACAAGGAGGTGAGCTTTCTCGCCGACAACGGCATTTCGTTCTATTCGCTGCAGGCTCTCTTCTGGAACCAACTGTTCCTGCCGGGTGAGAAGACCCTCAACGAGTCGTTGCTCAAGAAGTTTGTGTGTAGCCTTGTGCCCTCTGCCACCACCGTGCCCGTGACATTCGCCAACGGCAACATCAACTATGAGTGGACCGCCGACAAGACAACGGCACAAATCACAGCTGCCGACGTAAGCTACAGCAGCGCGCAGCATGGCACATCGTCGCTACATTGGACCTACAGCAACTTCCGCAACATCGCCGGAAAGCCTTTTCCTCTCTCGCAGCAGTTCACCGTGAAGACGGGTATCACAGGCAAGGAGCAGTCGGCGCAACTCTCTGTGAAGATGTCGTCGCCCAAGACCTCGGCCGATTGGGACACAAAGACCGAACTCTCGTCGAAATACAAGAAGATTGAGGCAACGGATATATTGAAGAAGCTGTTCTCTATACAGTAAGACGGCTGATAATTGCCTTAAATACATAAACTCATAGAAATGAAACATTATACCCTCACACTTCTCGCAGCGGCATTGCTCGCCTCGTCTACGGGCACGCTGATGGCAACGGAGACGGCGCAGCATAAGAACACTACTGTCAAGAAGTCAACCACTCAGCATCGAGGCACCGCCAAGAAGGCCACGCCACATAACACCAAGAAGACTGCTGCCAAGAAAACGGCAAGAAGGAAGACCACGGCAAGAAGGAAGACCACAAAGCCCAACTATTCCACCGACGAGATACGCGGCTTGCAGTCGAAACGCTCTGCCATGCAGAAGGAGATAAAGAAGCAGGAGGCTGCCTTGCGTGCCAATCAGGCCGACGTGAAGAAGCGTCTCAGCGACCTACTGATTATCAATAGCGAGATTGACAAGCATCAGAAGAACATCGACGGAATACAGAAGGACATACACCACATCGACGGCAACATTGGCATTCTTAACGCACAGCTATCCACCCTGCAGCAGCAATTGCAGGACCGCAAGGCGAAGTATGTCAAGTCGATGCGCTACATGACGCGCAAGCACACGCTGCAAGACCGCCTCATGTTCATCTTCTCTGCCAAGAACTTCGCCCAAATGTATCGCCGTCTACGTTTCGTGCGCGAGTATGCCTCATGGCAGAAGGCGCAGGGCGAGATGGTGAAGGCAAAGCAGGCTCAGGTGAACGAGAAGCACGCCCAGCTGCAGCAAGTGAAGGGGCAGAAGAGCAACATGCTCTACAAGGGACAGCAGGAACGCCAAGCTCTTGAGGGCAAGCAGCAGGAGCAGCAGACCGTGGTGAACTCGCTGCAAAAGCAGCAGAAGACCATACAAAAGGTAATAGCGCAGCAGCGAAAGGACGCCGAAGCCGTGAATGCCCAAATAGAGCGTCTCATCGCCATTGAGGTGGAAAAAGCCCGTGTGCGTGCCGCTGAGGAGGCAAAGCGCCGGGCTGCTGCCGAGGCTGCCGCAAAGAAGAGGCGCGAGGAAGAGCTGGCCCGACGCAAGGCTGCCGCCGAGAAGGCCCGCCTGGAGAACGAGCGCCGACTGCGCGAGGCCCGCGAGGCTGAGGCTCGTGCCAAGGCAGAGGCAAAGGCTGCCCAAGAACGCGAGGCTGCCGCACGCGCCGAGGCTCAAGCTGCCGCACAGCGTGCCGCCGAGCAGAAGGCCGCCGAAGCTAAGAGGAAAGCACAGGCCGAGGCTCAGGTTGCTGCACAACGCGCCGCCGAGCAGAAGGCTATAGCCGAACAGAAAGCCCGCGAGGCCGAGGCTCAGCGCGAGGCTATGGAGCGCAAGGCCAAGGCCGACGAGCAACGCCAGGAAAAGGAGATTGCCGAAGCTAAGAAGAGTGTTGAGAACAGCCGCACAATGTCGTCGGTCGACCGTATGATGTCGGGTGGCTTTGAGGCCAACAAAGGCCGACTGCCAATGCCTATCACGGGCAGCGCCCGCATCGTGAGCCACTACGGACAGAACTCTGTAGCCGGACTCAGAGGCGTGACCATCGACAACAAGGGCATCAACATCATGGGACAGCCTGGCTGTCAGGCACGTGCCATTTACGATGGCGAGGTGAGTGCGGTGTTCGGCTACGGCGGCACTTACGTTGTGATGGTGCGCCACGGAGCCTACATCTCTGTATATTGCAATCTGCGCTCTGTAAGCGTGAGCCGCGGACAGAAAGTTTCCACACGCCAGGCTCTCGGCTCTGTGGCTCAGGATAATATCCTGCAGTTCCAGTTGCGCAAGATGCAGAACCGACTCAATCCAGAAGCGTGGATAGGAGGACGATAACAGCGTTCCCCTTGTTATTTAAAATTGAAAGCTCATAAAAACAGCGTTTCCTGCACCATTCCGATTGAAATGATGCAGGAAACGCTGTTTTTAGCATCTATCAAAACTGGAAGTAAGCGGAAACCGTGTTTCCTGCATCTATCAAAACTGGAAGTAAGCGGAAACAGTGTTTCCTGCACCAATCAAAACTGGAAGTAAACAGAAACAGCGTTTCCAGCACCGTTCCGATTGGAATGATGCCGGAAACGCTGTTTCTTGCGTCCCGCGCCGATTCTTGCGCTCTTGTTGGCTTATATTTTCATTGAAGCCGGAGTGCTTATGATATGCAAGTCGCGCTGCGGGAATGGTATCTCGATATGATGCTCGTTGAGCGTGTTGTATATCGCCTCCTTCACGTCGCCCGTCTTGCCGAATTTCTCCTCTACGAGCACCCAGTAGGTGACGAAGAGATTGACCGAGTTGTCGCCAAACTCGTCGAACACCACGCTGATAGGCTTGCTCGTGTCGATGATGTCGCGACCGTCGGCGGTCTTCGCCGCCTGCGACTTCACAGCCTCGATGAGCATCTGGCGCACCTCGCCCACGTTAGAGCCGTAGGCGATGCCCACTGGTACCTTCACAAGCTCGTAGCTATGGTTCTTGGTGATGTTCTTGAAGTTCTTGCTGAAGAGCGAACTGTTGAGGAATGCAATCACGCATCCGTCGGCTGTGAGCACCTGAGTGCTCTGATAGGTGATGCTGTCCACCTTGCCTCTGATGCCGTCGCACTCGATGAAGTCGCCCACGCGCACACGTCCGGTCATCAGCGAGATGCCGTAGAAGAAGTTCTCAAGCAAGTCCTTCATGGCGAAGCCGACACCCGTTGCCAAGCCTGCCGATATAACCGACACGGCTGTAGACGGAATCTTGAGCATCTTCACAGCGATGATGGCGTATAGGCCCCAGCAGCAGATTGCGATGACATTGTTGGCGAGTGTGAAGTTGGGCTTGCCGTTCACCACTATCCTCGACTTGTGGTATTTGTGATAGAGCGACTTGATGAGATAGTTAAGGTAGCGGAACACGAAGAACAGCGCCAGCACCATCACGAGTTTCTGTATGGAGAGCTGCACCACGCCCTGCACGTTGAGGAAGTCAAACTGGAAGATGCGCCACACCGTGTCGGTGAGGTCGAACACATCGGCTGCCCACCATATCGACATCAATACCGAGAACACGCTGATTACCGGAACCACAGCCATATAAATCATGTCGTAGAACCATGTCACGTTGATGTGCTTGTCGTGGCTCACGTTGATGACGCTCAGCAGAGAGCCGCGCTTGGCCTTGGTGGCTTCCTTTTCCGAGTGAATCTTGTGCGACAGCCAGCGGCGCTCGTACACTTCGAGGAAGTCGTAGACGCAGGTGATGGTTTGTATGCAGCTGAGCTGGAACATCCACCATATGAGCACCTGCACAGCCAGCAGCACGTAGCCGTAGAGGGCAGAGGCGGTGGAGAAGGCCATGAGCAGCAGCGAAATCCAGGTATAGAAGATGTCGTAGCGCGGGATGTTGCGGTTGTGGCGGCGTATCACGCTCCACTGCCATAGGGTGAACACAAGCAGAATGGGCGGGAAGATGAGTGTCACCAGGTTGTTGGGGATGAACATTATGCGGAACGTGATGACGATGAACGACATGAGCATCACGGGGGTGTAGATGCGGAATCCGCTCTTTATCTGGTCGCCCGGCAGACGCACAAGTAGCGAGAAGAAGATGGCGCACAGCAACCAGGCGTACTCGATGAGCAGCTTGGAGGCCATGAGGAAGAAGTTGTGGTACATGAACGTGCGTGCCACCATTATCGACACGGCGAAGATGAACATAGCCACGAAGAGAATGAGGCACACCTTCTTCTTCATGAAGTTCTCCGTGCGGAAACGCTTTGGCACGAGCCAGCGCACAAGCACGTTGCTGAGCAGAGCCGCCATGATGATGTAGAAGAGCACGAACACGGAGAGTCCGAAGACTATCGGACCGCGCCACTGTGAGTAGACCTGGCGCTCGGTGCCGTCGGCAGTTTTCACCTTCTCGGTGTTGTACTTCTCGTTCACATCGGCTTTGGCGTTATGGTAGGACATAGGCATGGAGCCGATAATCTCTAAATAGTTCTGGTCGCCGTTTACGAAGATGTTGTGCTGAATGTCGTAGTAGCGGTTGAGTGCATAGTCGTTCACCTTCTTCAGCTTCTGCGACATGCGCTTGTAGTGCTCGTTGTCCTTCACCACCGATGCCCGTATCTTAACGATGTTGCGGCACAGGGCTGTGGCATAGGCGAGGCACGCCTTGCGGTCGGCCTGTCCTGCCTTGTCGAGCATGAAGGGCAGTTGCATAGGCTTGCCGTCCTTTGTCTTGATGAATTTCGGCTTGCTGCCCTGAGCTTTGTCCTTGTTGTTAGCTCTGTTGACGGATGGCGGGATGTTGGCAAGAGTCTCTATCAGATACTGGTAGCGTTCAATTTCCGCGTCCATGCGCACCATTATCTTGTCGTAGGGCACGCGTCGCTGATTGAACTCGCGGTACATTTCCGTGGCCTCGTGGCAGGCGTAGGTCATGTCGAAGGTGAAGTCCTGCTTCTGCGAGTAGAGCATTAGGGCTATTTGGTCGCTTCGTTGCATGAGCGATATCATTTGCTTGTGTTGTATCTCGTTGTAGGCCAAGTAGCGTGCTATGTTCTGGCGTTGTTCGCTGAACGAGGTCTCGAGTTCGGCACGAAGCACGGAGAGGGTGGAGGCGAGGTTTTTCTCTTTCAGCACGGCGCCTGCGTCGAGGCATAGGCACAGTGTGGCGAAGAGGCATAGGACGCGCCTCATGAATTTCTTGTACATAAAATAATTTGAATATTTGTAATGATGTAAACAGGAGTTTTTTTAACGTTGGAGGCCGAACGGGAAACCGCTCGACCTCCAACGTTAAAAAAAACAGATACTTATAGTTTCATCCCTAAATGCTCTTCACCACGATAGCTATGGTTTTAAGCCTGATGTAGTTCTCTGATACATACATAAATCCGCCGTAGGGATTGTCGGTGCCCCAGGAGTTCTTGGCTATGTAGTAGCGTCGGCCATTCTGGTCGTGGGCTATTCCGATGAGGGTCATGCAATGGTCGTCGGTGGTGCGTCGTGTCTCGAAGGCCTTCTGTCGCTCCTGCTGTGTGCATGGGCGGTCGTTGGGCAGGTCGGCTATGCCGTGGGCAAAGGAGAATCCATTCTCCGATATGTCGCCCTCCCAGCATACTGGATGTCCACGGCGTATGGAACGTTCGATGCGCTTCATCATAACGTCTATGGGCACGTTGTAGAAGAACTCGTCGCTGTAGTTGTCGGGCACTTCGAGCACAAACGAATCGCCGAAGGGATGATGGGTGAAACTGGTCATCGCCATGTACTCGCTGCGCATGCACACGCTGTGGGCAAACTCCTCGGGCGTGTATTCGGCTCCGAGCATGTATACCTTCTTGGGCAGGGCTCCGATGCGCTCGTCGAAGAGGCGTTCGGCACGCGCGGCAAGCTGGCTCATGTCTACCGATGTGTTGGAGAGCACTCCGATGCGCTTGGCTATGGAGTTGTAGTTGATTGAAGGATTGTTGTAGGAGTCGTAGGGCATGGCTCCGTATTCGTTGAGCAGGCGCAGCAGCAGGGGCATGGTGCCTCGCAGGGTGACGCGGTCGTAGCCTCGCGAGAGGAAATGGCAGCGTGCCTGCTCGGCAAGGAGCTTGCGCGTGACGTAGTCGATGGAGAGGTTTACGGAATCGCCCATCATGATATGCTCTGTCTCGATGGTGGCAAGCATGGAGTATGCCCAGCATAGCGGGCTTCGCCCTTGGTCCTTCACGGGTGTATAGCGCAGCATCACCTCGGTGGTGAATTTGCGCGGCTTCCGCTTCTCGTCCTGCTGCTTGCCCCAGGGCATGGAGCAGGAAACAAGAAGTAAGGCGGAGAGTAGGAAGGATGTTATTCTGTTCATAGTGTTTGGGTTGATAGGTGGGTAATGTTACTTCACCACCGACTTCATCTGGCTCTTCACACCTCTTGCTCCCACAAGGAAGGCCTTGGCAGAGCCAAACTTCAGGTGCATGTCGAGTCGCACGGGCACGTGGTTGTTGTCGTCGGTGACAAAGAACCTCACGATTTCCTTATACTTGCCGTCGTCCAGCTCTTTGTAGGCGAGTTGCAGGCAGCGGTATTTCACTCCGTTGTCGGCCTTCACCGTGGTCTTGCCCTTGTATTCAATCATAGCGGGTGTGATGTGTGTGCCGTCGGTGATGGGGAAGTTGACGCATGTGCCCTTCTTCCATCCCTCGGGGTTGAAGGAGCGGGCGCGCAGGAAGATGCTCAGCATGTCGTAGGTGCAGTCGTTGCGTGTCCACTCCTTATGGACGTGCTCGCCGTTGTGGCGCAGTCGGTGCTGCTTGATGTGCACCTTGTTGGATGGATAGCTGAAGAATGCCTCGTCCACGGTATAGCGTTTGCCTTCTTGCGCTCCCTTGCGGAAGTAGAGCGGCTCCAGGTCGAGAGTGTTGTAGCAGAGCAACGTGTCGCGCATGATGAAGAACTTGTCGGCTTTTGACGATGTGCGCGTGATGAGCGATGCCTTGTAGGCAGGCTTGCCGTGGTAGTGGTTCTCCACGGTGCTCATCGTGGCGTTGCCCACTTTCACCCACACGAATTTCCAGTTGAAATAGAGGTTGTAGGTGAGAAACTCACCCGACTTGAACGCTGTGTTCTGGAATTTGCACTGTGCCATTGAAGGCATTAGACTTGACATAAGCAAGGCTATTGTGAAAAGAAGCTGCTTCATAATATATAAAGTTATATTGGTTTTTTTTTTAGAAGGGGTAAGCTATTCCCATCTTGCGTGCTCTCTCTATATTGCGCTGTCGTATCTTGCGCTGCTTTTCGGCTTTCTGCTTTGTTATCTTGGCAGGTTTCTGCTTGTCGAGCGGTCGTGCCGTGGGGTTCCAGTCGAGCGTTACGTCCCATTTTGCCTTGCACTCTATCTCGTCGGGATAGTAGTACATCATTTCGGGCTGTAGTCCTGCGGCATAGTCGCCGGTGTCCCACACACCGTTGTTGTTGTCGTCGGCAAACATTCGCGCGTAGTATTTGCCTGGTGTGATGTAGTAGAACTGGGCTGTGCCGTCGATGGCTGTGGTGCGCTTCACGGGGTCGCCTTGTTGGTTGAGCAGTTCCACGACGAAGTGAGTGTCGCCTTGCTTTGACAGGGTGAATATGAGCGAACTGTATTCGTCGAGCGACTGCACCTTGATTCCCTGTTTGATAGGCGGCGTGACAAGGCCGTAGATGTCGACGAAGGCCATAGAGTCGAGCTCAAGGCTGTATTCGGTGTCGGGTTGCCATTCAGCTCTTAGCTCGTAGTTGCGCAGCGACAGTATGGCGGCACGTGTGGTGTCGCCTGGAATGCGCTCGCTTACGGGGCGGACTCTCAGCGGAGTGTCGTACCATAGTGAGTCTTGCTTGGCGTAGAGATGTATTTTCGACGTGTCGGCAATGGCTATTGGTCGGTCGAAGGAGAAGATGATGTCGCGGTCGGGCTCGATGGTCGACTGCGTGTTGATGCGCATTTGGAGCGACTTTGGCGGCATTATTGAGTCGTAAGGTTGTCCGCGCTTGCGCTTCTTCTCCTGCTTCTTGTGCCAGTCCTCGTATTCCTTGGCGGCGTCCTTCTGTCGGCGGGCGTAGGGTCGCTTGGCGAGTAGTTGCAGGGTGTCGCATTGTGTCACGAGCGTGCCGAGTGTGTCGGTGGTGCGGTAGGTCATGGCAATGCTCAGCGTGTCCTGGTTGACGAGCGTGGTGTCGCGCAGCCAGTAGCTGATGGTGTCGTGGCGTACTGAAGGCTCAATGATGAAGGCATTGTCGGCGTTGAAGTTTAGAGCCTTGATTTCGGGCAACTGGGTGTCGCCGTAGCTGAAGAACAAGGTAAAGTGGTCGGCCTCGTTGCGCTCAGCCTTGAGGAAGAAGCGGTCGGTGACGGTCTCGTTGAATGCCCTTAGCACTATGTCGTCGGGCGTGAACCGCGTGTAGCCCACGCGCTTGATGTCCTTTATGTGCAGCGAGTCGATCCAGGTGGTGTCCTGTCGTGTGGCGTCGCAGAACGACGGGGTGATAACGTCGTGTGAGAAAGCTATCTGCTCGCTCTTCTGCGAGAATCTGTAGTTGCCGTCCTGGTCTTGCAGGGCGTAGACACGGTAGTTGCCCTTGGCGACGCCACGTATGATGAACTGTCCGCGCGAGTCGGTGCGTGCCACTCGCAGCATGGGCTGCTTGATGAAGCAGGAGTCCTCGAGCTCGGCATATAGTCCCACGAGTATTCCCTTCACGGGTTCGAGATTGTCGGCCTGCAGCACGCATCCTGCCACCTCAAGCGTGTCGATGTGGTCGCCAGTGGCGAAACTGTAGGTGTAGTTGCCGAGCGGGTTGCCCTCGTTGTTGTCGCTGATGGCGTCGGAGAAGTCGATGGTGTAGGTGGTGTTGGAGTGTAGCGAGTCCTTCAGTTCCACTTCTATGCGCTTGCCAGTCGACTTTATCTCGGGCTGCTCCAGTTGCGGTGGCGACACCACAACCTTCTCCGTGGCGTTTTCGAGCTTCACGAACTCGTCGAAGTAGATTTTTACCTTCTTCGCTCTCACTCCAATGCCACCGTCGGCAGGTTCGGCTCCTATAACGCTTGGCGGTGTCTCGTCGTACCAACCGCCGTCGGGTCGGCCCATGCGGGCGCATGAGGCTATGAGCAGGGCGAGTAGGAGGACGATAAAGTTATTTGTCTTCATATTTTATTTATCTCTTTTTTATTCGGGATATCTTTCGGGAATTCTTTCGAGATATCGTTCGGGGTTCGTTCGGGATTCGTTCGGGATTCGTTCGGGATCCGTTCGGGATTCGTTCGGGATTCTTTCGGGATTCGTTCGGGATGAATCCTTATGGGTGAGTCCCGGAATCAGCTATACCCATTATTGTTGGTTCATTGCCAGAATCTCGTCGATGTTGTTTCGGTTGTTCGAGAGTCGCGGCACTTTGTGCTGTCCTCCAAGCTTGCCCTTTGAGCGGAGCCAGTCGTCGAAGAGTCCGTGGCGTGCCACGACTATCTCAAGATGCTGCAGGGTGATGTCATGGAAACGCTTTGCCTCGTAGTCGGAGTTTATTTCCTGGAGTCGCTTGTCGAGTATGTCGGCAAACTCGCTGATGCTTTCAGGCTCCTTAGCAAACTCTATGAGCCATTGGTGGCGGCATTTGGCGTTTTGGTCCATAAACACAGGGGCGGCAGTATATTCCTTGACCTCGGCCCCCGTTTTGGCGCAGGCGTAGGCGAGTCCCTTCTCGGCGTTATCCTGTATAAGTTCCTCGCCGAAGGCATTGATGAAGTATTTTGTGCGTCCGGTGATGACAAACTTGTAGGGCTGGCGCGAGGTGAACTTCACGGTGTCGCCAATCATGTATCGCCATAGTCCGCACGATGTGCTTATGAGCATGGCATAGTTGCGTCCCACCTCCACTCCTTCGAGCGGCACGATGTTGGGGTTGGGCGAGTCGAACTCGTCCATGGGCAGAAACTCGTAGTAGACATCGTAGTCGAGCATCAGCAGCATCGACTTGTCGGTCGGGTCGTTCTGAATGCCGAAGAATCCCTCGGATGCGTTGTAGGTCTCCATGTAGTGCATGGATGGCGAGGTGATGATGCGTTCATACTGCGAGCGGTAGGGCGTGAAGGCGATGCCTCCGTGGAAGAACACCTCAAGGTTGGGCCACACGTCGTTGATGTGCTCCTTGCCCGAGAGCTCGAGCACCCTCACCAGCACGCTGAGCATCCACGAGGGCACGCCCGAGAGGTTGGTGACGTTCTTCGTGAGACACTCGTGGGCTATACGGTCGCGCTTAAGCTCGAAGTCGGAGAGCAGCGCGGTCTGCTTCTTGGGCACACGTATGAGGTTGACGAGCGGGTTGATGTTCTCGATTAGAATGGCGCTGAGGTCGCCCACGAGAGAGTCGGGCAAATTGTAGTTGGGCGAGTGCGATCCGCCCAGAATTAGTCCCTTGCCGTCGAACATGCGGCTCTTGGGGTTGTTCTGCAGGTAGAGGGCCACTACGTCGGTGCCTCCCTGATAGTGGATATGCTTCAATCCCTCGTCGGACACGGGTATGAACTTGCTCTTGTCGTTGGTAGTGCCCGACGACTTAGCGTACCATTTCACGGTGCCAGGCCATAGCACGTTCGACTCGCCGTGGCGCATACGGTCGATGTCGCCCTTAAGCTCCTCGTAGGTGTTCACGGGTACGTTGCGCACAAAGTCTTCGTAGGAATTTGTGGTCGAGAACATGTGGTTGCGTCCATACTCTGTGTTGGCTGCCGCGTGCAGCAGATGTCGCAGAACCTCGTGTTGCAGAGATTCCGCGTCGGTGAAGTGGCGTTCCAGCTTGTGCTGTCGGGGAATGAACGCATTGCGTATGATGCCAGTTAAGCTCATTGAATTATCGTTTGTTCTAAAAAATCTTTAAGTTGCAAAATTACCCAAAACAAGCGAGAGAGAGCGAGTTTTTTTGACTTTTTAACTGAATATTTATGGCTAATACTATTATTCTATAGCCTTCGATGATGTTGATGTTGAAAGCATTTAAAACTTGGACCACTACATCTTGCCTTTCATCCTTGCTTTGAGAGCCTCATACAGACTGTCGGCTGAATTCAGACCGAGCTTACGCCGGATGTTGGCGCGTTGAGTGTTTACATTCGACTCCGTCTTGTTGAGAATCATACAGATACTGCTCAACTTGCATCCTCTTAATATCAACTGCGCTATATTACGTTCCGAGGGCGTAAGGTATGGAAAAGCCTGCTCTATACGCTCATCTGTTGAAGCTTCCGCATTGATATACTTCGTCACGTTGTCTATGATGTACTTTTGTGTCTTCTCGTTAAACTGCGAAAGGATTAGGCGTGTCTCATCCTCGCTGTATTCTTTCTTAGCCAACTGTATGTACAGTTTTAGCTGCTCCTTGTTCAGTCTAAGCAAATGCATCAGTTCTTTCTCTTCCTGCTTTATCGAAGTGTTCTCGTCTTGCAACCGCTGCGAGATGCGCGCTATATGCAGTCCGAGAATGCCAATATACGTAAATACCAGCAACACCATTACCACATATTGCTCATAGTCGGTATTGGCAGAAAACATCATACTGGAAAAGAATGCGACGATGGCTATCGCCACGTTCACGAGAACCATTAACCCCTGATAGGTGGCAATTGAAAACATGGTGTTGGCTGTGAGAATGAGAATGTTGACAAGGATTACCATTTGTGTGTGAGGCACTGAAGGATTGACGGCACAGTACACCGCGTCGATGGCTATAAACAGCTGGGTCGTAACTGAAAGAAGTGACACAGTACGCTGAATGCTGGTGCGTTTGGCGAGATAGCAAGCCACCCACAGCAATATTAGCACAAGCATAATGCTATTGGTGTATTTATAGAAAATGTCGAAAGAACCGGAAATCTCCATCAAGTCGGACAGTATTCCCAATACAAGTATCAGCACATACCACATAGCCAGTCGCTGTCGCCGCTGGTCAAGAAATGGTTTCTCCACCGGAATGAAGTGTTTGCAGAATCCGTATAACTTTGTTGTCAATGGTTTTTCCTTTATTTTTGTCTGGTCCATAATCGTTGTTGTTGTTTTGTTGGTTGCAAATACTTTGCAAACGAGTGCAAAGAGAGTTTACTCTCAGTTTGCCTAGTGTAGCTAAGTATTATGCAAATTTAGCAATAAAATTTGTGTTTTGTCTGTTTTTAAGGGCTAAAATTAAAGGGGAAGAAACGTTTTGACTAAATTTGAGGGTGCCAAGATTTGCCATGTTTCTTCTTATCTGCTAATTTTGCTCGCATAAAAGAATGCCAACGCCACAAGCATTAAGCAGAAGAGTTGGTGTAGCGAAGTAAAACCAATAAAACAAAAATATTATGAGATTTAAAGAATTATTCAAGAATACGCTGACATCTATCAGAGTATTAAAAGTTTTGCCATTTGTGCTAACGGCAACGATGTTACTTTCGTGCAGCGATGACACCACCAATGTGGACGGACGCAGATACGCCGATGTGCCGGCATCGCTCATCAACGACCCTGCCAAGCTGAAGATGCTCCAGTCTATACAGGACCTGGATGACGGCAGATTCTTCTATCTCGACTACACAGCCGACTATAAGCTCGACCTCATGAAGGAAAGCAGCATAACGACAAATGACGGACTCATAGGCTTCGTACTGAACAACCTATGCGATTCGCCTAAGGCCCCTGCCAATGCAAAGTTGAACTATGATGCTGGATGTAGTGCCTTTGCAGCCAAGACACCCGAAGGCAAATACATCATGGGGCGCAACTTCGACTATTCGCATGGCAACGAACCAATTGCCGCCGCCCTCGTACGCACGGCACCAGAGGGGAAGCTAAAGTCCATCTCGCTCGTTGATGGCTACTGGATAGGCTACCGACAGAACCTCTACCATTACTTCAGCGACGACGTAAAAGTATTCAACGAAAAGAAGAAGCAGGATCTTTCCTATATCATGGGTTTCCCTTATCTGCTGATGGACGGCATGAATGAGGCGGGATTTGCCATCTGCGTGCTGCATCTCGACGGCAAGCCGACACAGCAGAATGGCAATGCCAACAAGCTTACCACTACCGTGCTCATGCGCTATCTGCTGGACAACGCACGCTCGGTGGACGAGGCAGTAAGGATGGTGAAGGAGGTAGACCTGCACGTGCCTGACGGCAACGGCAACTACCACTTCTACGTGGCTGACGCAACGGGCAAGCATGCCGTGCTGGAATACGTATGGGACGAGGAGCATCGTGACGCCCGCTTTATAGACGACGAGATATATGATAACAATGGAAAGATAAAGGGTTTCAATTATCCAGATGTAATGCCCAACACTCTCCATGTGATGACCGACAAGCATTGTGTGAGCAATTTCTATATCTCGCCTACGATGGACTGCTCGGCAAAGGGGCCTCTTAAGTCGCAGCACGGTAAGACACGCTACGACATAATGGATTTTGTGCTGACACAAAACAACGACTGTCTTACCGAAGACCGCGCCATGAGCCTGCTCGACGATGTGAGTCAGGCAGAGAATCCTACAGAAGTGACAAGCCACACACAGTGGTCTGTAGTTTACAATCTAAGTGAGGGCAAGGCAACGGTATGTGTAAACCGCAATTTTAGTAAGCCTTTCACATTCTACTTGAAGTAACCATCAGACATCCCCAACTTTAAGGCTCATCCGGGATATATGTTGTGGAAGGTGTATCCGTTAAAGTCTCCCTATGAATTATACAGGTTAAGTGGTGGAATGTTTTGCGTGCAATAGATTGTCCGAGAGAAAAACCATCAAGATTGCACGTGCAATAGGTTGTCCGAGAGAAAAAACCATCAAGATTTCACGTGCAATAGGTTGTCCGGGAGAAAAAACCATCAAGATTTCACGAACAATAGGTTGTCCGAGAGAAAAAAATATCAAGATTTCACGTACAATAGGTTCTTTTTCAGAAAAAATACAAATATTGTCCACTCAAAGGGTGTTTTTTTAGAAAAAGAACCTATTGTGCGTGCAATCTTGCCGTTTTTTTCTTAAAAATAGGAATTGTACGTGCAATCTCGCCATTTTTGAAGAACAGGCAACAAATATTGTCCACTCAAGAGGTGTGTTGAGACTTAAAAGATATGAAAACTGTAGAGCGAAACATCCTTTTGGTTTAAAAAAATCCCAATCATTGCCGATATGTGTATTTTTTTTGTAAATTTGCAGCGTTGTTCTTTATTTTAATATGTAAAGATAAGTACAGTAAAAATATTCACATTGTAAACCAATTTATGAAGAAACTATTACTTTCAGCTATCCTTATCGCAGCTGCGGCAACTGCAAGTGCTGTGCCGGCAAAGCGTGGACAATGGCAAACGATCCAACTCGCTGCTGGCGGCACCGTACGCGTGCAGCTTGTAGGCGATGAGTACATGCACTGGCTTCAGGCAGAAGATGGTTCGCGTTATCAGCTCGACGAGGCAACGGGTCTCTACAGTCCAATCACAGCAGAGCGCAACGAGCAGCTCGTAAAGCGCGCCACAGCACGCCGCAGCCCATTGCAGGTTGGCGCAAAGCGTGCCGCACGCATCGGACATCCTTCCGACAAGAGCGTGTTCCAGGGCACAAAGAAGGCCCTCGTGATTCTTGCCGAATTCAAGAACAAGGTGTTCCAGGAGTTCGACAGCATCGGACACTATAAGGAGATGGTGAACGGTATCAACTACACCAGCGAGAAGGCTATAGGTTCTGTGCGCGACTACTTCAGAGCGCAGAGTGGTGGTCAGTTTGACATCGACTTCGATGTGGTTGGCCCTTACACCATGAAAAACAACTACTCTTATTATGGCAAGAACGACGCCTACGGCAACGACAGAAAAGCTGGAGAAATGATAGTTGAGGCTTGCTTGGCAGCTCACGACGATGGTATCGATTTCTCGCAATACGACTGGAATGGCGACGGCGAGGTAGACCAGGTGTTCGTGTTGTATGCTGGCAAGGGCGAGGCCGACGGCGGCTCTTCAAGCACCATCTGGCCCCACATGTATTATCTCAAGGACAGCGACTATGGCAAGGCTCTGAAGCTCGACGGAGTGAAGGTGAACACCTATGCTTGCAGCGCAGAGCTTAACGGCAGCGGCTCCAACAGCGGTATCGGTACATTCTGCCACGAGTTCTCGCATTGTATGGGCTTTGCCGACCTCTACGACACGGGTTACGGCGGATGGTTCGGCATGAACCAGTACGACCTCATGGATATGGGCAGCTACAATGGCGAGGGATTTATTCCAGCAGGCTACAGCGCCTACGAGAAGAACGAGTGTGGATGGGTTACCCTGCACGACATGACTGACATAAAGGAAACCGTAAGCGTAGACGGAATGAAGGCTCAGAGCGAGGGTGGCGACGCCTACATCATCAAGAACAAGATGAACGAGGAAGAGGCTTACATCGTGGAGTATCGCAAGAACACTGGATGGGACTCTTGTCTGCCCGACGAGGGAGTGATGATTTCGCATGTTGACTACGACCCCGCTATTTGGGAATACAACGTGCCTAACACATACAACGGCTCTTATGTGTCTAACGGCAAGTACATGACCAATACCCACCAGCGCCTCACTCTCTTCCACGCCAACAACCGCGAGACTGTAAGCAACGCACTCTATCCATACGCCGACAACAACAGCCTTACTGCCAATACTAAGCCGGCTGCCAAGGTGTATACAACCAATGCCGACGGCTCTAACTTCATGCACGTGGAGATTACGGACATTGCCATTTCGGGCGACAAGGAGTCGGCTTCGATGACATTCGTCCCGACATTGAGCAACACTCCGCAGGACGACGTGCTCTACTCGGAGTCGTTCAGCATGTGCGATGGCGAGGGTGGCAATGACGGATTGTGGAGTGGAGTGACAAGTGCCAATTCTCCTATCTTCGAGGAGGGTCACAAGGCATGGACAAGCTCCAACACCAAGATTTATGCAGGCAACGAGTGTCTGCGTCTCGGTACTTCTAAATTCTCTGGTACAACCACATCGCCTGAGATACAGATGAATGGCACAGCCACACTAACATTCAAGGCTGGTGCATGGAATACTGCGTCTGACGGCACAACTCTCAAGCTCTCTGCCAAGAACGCCACACTCTCTGACGATACTTTCACTATGAAGAAGGGCGAGTGGACTGAGTTTACCACTACTCTCACAGCCAAGGGCAACGTTGCCTTTACTTTCAACGCTGAGAAGGGACGCTTCTTCCTCGACGAGGTGAAGGTAGTGGCAGGTACTGAGACTGGTATCAACCTCAACACCGTAAACGGCAACAAGAAAGTGAACGGCTACTATACTCTCGACGGTGTGAAGCTCTCGGCTCCGCAGAAGGGTATCAACATCGTGCGCTACGCCGACGGCACAACACGCAAGGTTGTTGTGATGTAACAAAGACAAGACAAATTTTGATTTAATAACAGGAAATAGGGGCAACCCATAATGGTAATAGGGGCAACCCGATACAACTTCCATTTGACTACACATTTTTTGTATAAAGTGGCTAAAGAGTTGTATCGGTTGCCTCTATTGTCGTTTTTTTAATGCAAAATAAATTTGTTTTGGTGTTTTATGTCCCGCCGTGGGCGTAATCTCGATTTATTGATGTACTTTTGCAAAATTAAAAATTACATTATTATAATATGGTACTCAATTATATATGGATAGCCTTCTTTCTTATCGCTTTCTGCGTAGCCACCATAAGGCTCGTGTTTATGGGCGACACGGAGGTTTTCCCAGCTATCATCAATTCCACTTTCGACACGTCGAAGACAGCCTTCGAGATATCGCTCGGACTAACAGGCGTGCTTTCGCTGTGGCTCGGAATAATGAAGATTGGCGAGAAGGGTGGGGTGGTGAACGCCTTGGCGCGTGTGCTCTCGCCCGTGTTCACAAAACTCTTTCCCGACATTCCCAAGGGGCATCCCGTCACGGGCAGCATATTCATGAATATAGCAGCCAATATGCTGGGACTCGACAACGCCGCCACTCCGCTCGGACTGCGCGCCATGGAGCAGCTGCAGGAGCTTAACCCGAAGAAAGACACAGCCACCAATCCGATGATTATGTTCCTCGTGCTCAACACGTCGGGACTGACGCTCATTCCCGTGTCGATTATGGTCTACCGCGCTCAGATGGGGGCTGCACAGCCCACCGACATCTTTGTGCCCTTGCTGCTTGCCACCTTTTTCTCCACGCTTGCCGGAATCGTTGTCACTTCCATATACCAGCGCATAAATCTCGTCAATCGCACCATGCTCCTCACGCTCGGAGGAATGTCGGCTGCTATAGCTGCCATAATATGGGGATTCTCGCAGATGGACAAGACGCAGATGAACGTGGTGAGCACGTCGGTGGCAAACATCCTGCTGATGCTCATCATTGTGGTGTTCATACTTGCTGGAATGCGTAAGAAGGTGAACGTGTACGACGCTTTCATTGAGGGCGCAAAGGAGGGATTCGCTACTGCCGTACGCATCATACCGTATCTTGTGGCTATACTTGTGGGCATTGGTGTGTTCCGCGCCTCGGGAGCCATGGACATGCTTATCGATGGCATAAAATGGATGGTGGCGTCGCTCGGCGGCAACACCGACTTTGTGGGGGCGTTGCCTACGGCTCTGATGAAGCCGCTCTCGGGCAGCGGAGCCAGAGGCATGATGGTGGACGCGATGACCACCTACGGAGCCGACTCGTTTGTGGGCCGACTGTCATGTGTGTTCCAAGGCTCCACCGACACCACGTTCTATATCCTTGCCGTTTACTTCGGCAGCGTGGGCGTGCGCTACACAAGGCATGCTGTGGCTTGCGGACTGCTGTCCGACCTTGCCGGAGTGATAGCGGCGATAGCTATATGCTACATGTTCTTCGCATAAACCAATAAAAACAATAATAGAAAAAAGAAACAATGGCTAATTTGAAGAGTTTGGCAAAAGATACTGCCATCTACGGTCTTAGCAGCATCGCGGGCCGTTTCATCAATTATCTGCTGGTGCCTATTCAGACGACTGCATTTGCCGCGAGCGGCGGACAGTATGGTGTCGTTACAAATATCTACGCCTATACGGCGCTCTTGCTCGTAGTCCTGACCTATGGCATGGAGACCACCTTCTTCCGCTACGTCAACAAGACCGACGAGAATCCGCAGACCGTCTACTCCACCGTGCTCATATCGGTAGGCTCCACGGCAGCCCTGTTCGTGGCACTCGTATTTGCCTTCCTGCCGCAGATAGCCACGTTCATGAAATATCCCGACCATGAGAGTTGGGTGGCTGTGATGTTCGTGTGTGTGGCAATCGACGCCTTCAAGTGCATCCCGTTCGCCTATCTGCGCTATCAGAAGAAGGCTATTAAGTTTGCCTCGCTGCAGTTGGTAAACATCGTGCTCAACATCGTGCTCAACCTCATGTATCTCATCGTGCTGCCAGCCATGAAGCTCAATCCATTCGGACTCTACGACGAGCATTTCACGGTGGACGTGGGCATGGTGTTCTACATCAATCTCGTCTGCACGGGTGTGGTGCTGCTCTGCTTCTGGCGCGAGCTCACGGGTTTCCGCTGGCGTTTCGACAGCAAGCTGTGGCGACGCATGCTCCGCTACGCATGGCCTCTGCTTGTGCTTGGAATTGCGGGCATCCTTAACCAGACTCTCGACAAGATAATCTTCCCCTACCTCTACGAGGGCGTTGACGAGAAGACGCAGCTCGGCATCTATGGAGCCGCCACCAAGATAGCCATGATTATGGCTATGATAACCCAGGCGTTCCGCTATGCCTACGAGCCGTTCGTCTTCGGCAAGGCGAAGGACAAAGACAACCGCGACACCTATGCCAAGGCTATGAAGTATTTCATTATCTTCACCCTGCTGGCGTTCCTCGTGGTGATAGCCTATCTCGACATCCTGCGATTCATCATCCCCAACGAGAGCTACTGGCCCGGACTCAGAGTGGTGCCAATAGTGATGGCTGCCGAGATAATGATGGGCATATACTTCAACCTCTCGTTCTGGTATAAGCTCATCGACAAGACCATCTACGGAGCTTGGTTCTCTGCCGCCGGATGCGTGGTGCTTGTGGCTGTCAATGTGCTGTTCGTGCCTAAGTACAGCTATATGGCTTGTGCTTGGGGTGGAGTGGCAGGCTATGGCACGGCTATGGTGCTGTCGTATCTTGTGGGCCAGAAGAAGTATCCCATCAACTATCCGCTCAAGTCGATAGCCGTGTATGTGTCAATCACAGCCCTGTTCTATGTCTGCATGAACCTCGCCAACGAGCATCTGCCGCAGCTGTGGGCTCTCGCCGTGAACACCGTGCTCATCCTAATGTTCATAGCGCACATCGTGTATCACGATCTGCCGCTGAAGGGGCTGCCGGTTGTGGGCAAGTACTTTAAGTAGAATAGTTGTGGACAGACATTTTCCGAGTAAATAGTTGTGAGCATATATTTTCAAGTAAACAATAAATCAACAATAATATAAAAAAACAAATCAATGAACAAAAAGAACCTCCTTCTCGCAGCCGCCATGCTGTTGCCTGGCGCTGCCGCTCATGCCGACGAAGGCATGTGGACGCTCTACAATCTGCCAACAGCCGTGTATGAGCAGATGAAGACCTATGGTTTCCAGGCTCCCTATGAGAAACTCTATCAGGGTGAGGATGCCATCATGAAATCGGTTGTCAACTTCTCGGGCTATTGCTCGGGTGTTGTTGTTTCGCCCGACGGACTCGTGTTCACCAACCACCATTGTGGTTTCGAGGCTATCCGCTCTCACTCTACCGTGGAGCACGACTACATGCTCAACGGTTTCTATGCCAAGACCTACGCTGAAGAGTTGCCCAACGAGGGCATGTTCGTGAGCTTCATGGTGGAGCAGAAGGACATAACTCCCGAACTCGAGAAGCGCGGCATCAAGGAGATGAACAATGAGCAGCGCGCCAAGCTGCTCAATGAGGTGGAGAACGAGATGATAAAGGAAGTACACGCCAAGGACCCGAGTCTCGACCTCGAGATTAAGCCGTTCTATGAGGGCAACAAGTACTTCGCCACTACCTACCGCACATTCAACGACCTGCGACTGGTGTTCACCATTCCGAAGTCGATGGGTAAGTTTGGCGGCGAGACCGACAACTGGATGTGGCCGCGCCAGACTTGCGACTACTCTGTATTTCGCATCTATGCCGACCCTAAGACCAACGGTCCTGCAAAGTATTCTAAGGACAACGTGCCTTACCGCCCGAAGCATTGGACAAAGGTGTCGATGGACGGCTACAAGGAGGGCGACTTCGCCATGACCATCGGCTATCCTGGCTCTACCGAGCGCTATCTCTCAAGCTACGGCATACGCCAGATGCGCGATGCCGAGAATGCTCCGCGTGCCCAGGTGCGTGGCGTTAAGCAGAACGTGATGATCAAGCACATGCGTGCCGACGAGGGTGTGCGTATCAAGTACGACTCTAAGTATGCTCAAAGCTCCAACTACTGGAAGAACTCATTGGGCATGAACAAGTGTATCGACTCTGTGGGCATCATCCGCCAGAAGGCCGACTTCGAGGACCGCATCATGGAGTATCAGAAGTGGACTGGCTACCTCAAGGGCAAGCTCGACTTCGAGAAGATGGCTCAGCTTTATGCCAAGCAGTTGGAGGTGACCAAGGAGTTCACAGCTCTGCGCGAGACATTCGGCCGCACATCCGAGTTCAACGCACGTGCCGAGCGTCTTGCCATGATGGTGCCGGCAAAGGGCAGCAAGGCTGCAAAGAAGGGCAAGTCGACCTACGTGTTCGAGGACAACAGCTCTGAATGGGATGAGGCTCTCGACAAGGACGTGCAGGCTGTGCTCATCGACAACTTCCGCAAGTATGTGCCTGCCGACCAGCTCCCCGCTTTCTACAAGACTATTGAGGAGAAGTTCGGAGGCGACTCTCACAAGTATGTCGACTGGCTCTACTCTACATCAGTAATTATGAAGTCGGGCAAGAAGATCACTCTCACCGAGAAAGCACTTGCCAAGGACCCTGGCTACCAGTATGGCAAGCAGCTCACCGAGATGATGGACAATTGTCGCCGTCAGCTCACTCCTCTGCGCGAGGAAATCGAGACTCAGGAGCGTTATCTCTGCGATGCCAAGGTGCGCATGGAGCAGGAATTGCCCCACTACTCTGACGCCAACTTCACCATGCGTCTCTCTTACGGACAGGTGGGCGGCTATCTGCTCGGTGGCAATCCTTCGGGCTACTACACCGATGCCTCTTCTATCGTGCGCAAGATGGAGTCGGGCGAGAAGGGCACTATCGACTATCAGGCAGAGCCTATCATGAAGCAGCTCCTCTCTTCCAACGACTTCGGCAAGTATACCGACAAGACAACCGGTAAGATGCAGCTCTGCTTCCTCACCAACAACGACATCACAGGCGGCAACTCAGGCTCGCCGATGTTCGACGGCAAGGGCAACCTCATCGGTCTTGCCTTCGACGGCAACTGGGACTCTCTGTCAAGCGACATCTGGTTTGACAAGCGTCTGGCTCGCTGCATTGGTGTAGACATCCGCTACGTGCTCTTCCTTATGGACAAGTGGGGACATGCCGACCGCTTGCTCAAGGAAATTGGAGTGAAGTAAGCATAAAAATGCACATTAAATAATGAGGATGTGCCAAAACTCGCAAACCGATGACTATCGGCAGATGGTCTTTTATAGAGTTTTGACACAACCTCACTCAAATTAATCAACGTATGAAGAAGATATTATTCTTTCTATCCGTTTTATTCTTCTCACCACTTTTAGCCTCGGCACAGAATACCAGCGAGCACAACTTCCAGGTGGCAAAGAACCTTGATGTGTTCAACGCCATCTACCGCAATCTCGACCTCATGTATGTTGACACGCTCGATGCCGACAAGGCTGTGGGTACTGCCATACGGGCTATGCTCGGCTCGCTCGACCCATACACCGAATACTATCCCGAGGACAAGGTTGGCGAATACAAGACTATGATGACAGGCAAGTATGCTGGCATAGGCTCTATCATCAGCTACAGTTTCACACGCAAGCATGTCGTTATCAACGAGCCTTATGAGGGTATGCCTGCTGCTGAGGCAGGACTTAAGAAGGGTGACGTGATTCTCAGTATCGACGGAGAGTCGATGGAGGACAAGACTACAGCTTACGTAAGCGACCATTTGCGCGGCGATGCAGGCACTACAATGGTGCTGAAGATTATGCGTCCGTCTACAGGCAAGAAGCTCACGTTCAAGGTGCAGCGTCGTGCCATTCAGATGGCATATCTGCCCTACTACGGATTGCAGCCCGATGGCATTGGCTACATCAACTACAACCAGTTTGTGGAGAATAGTGCCAAGGACGTGCGCCGTGCCTTTATCGATATGCGTGGCAAGGGAATGAAGGGTTTGGTGCTTGACCTGCGCAATAATGGCGGTGGATCGGTGCAGGAGGCAATACAGATTCTCAATATGTTCATACCGAAAGGCAAGCAGCTGCTTGAGATGCGCGGCAAGGTGAAGAAGGCTCACCAGACATATAGCACAACAGTTGAGCCTATCGATACAGTCATGCCTATCGTGGTGCTTGTGAACGACGGTACGGCAAGCGCGAGCGAGATTACGAGCGGTGCCCTGCAGGACCTCGACCGTGCTGTGGTGCTCGGAACCAGAACCTATGGCAAGGGACTTGTGCAGGTGCCCGACGTGCCATTGCCATACAACGGCAAGCTCAAGCTCACAACAGCCAAATACTACATCCCCTCGGGCCGCTGCATACAGGCACGCTCCTACAAGCATACCGACAACGGATATGTGGCAAAGGCTGTGGCCGACTCTCTGACTCATGAGTTCCGTACGGCTGCCGGACGCATCGTGCGCGACGGTGGAGGCATCAAGCCTGACGTGGAGGTGCAGCCCGACTCTTTGCCCAATATCGCTTTCTATCTGTCGCGTGTAGACACTACCGACATCATGCTCAACTACGAGATTGACTATATTGCCAAGCATCCTACTGTGGCCAAGCCATCGGAATTTGAACTTTCGGATGCCGACTACGAGCAGTTTAAGCAGCTTGTGATAAAGAGTGGATTCACCTACGACCAGGTGAGCGAGAAATATCTCAAGGATCTTGAGAAACTGGCACGCTTCGAGGGCTACTACGAGGATGCAAAGACTGAGTTTGAGGCCCTGTCGAAGAAACTGAAGCACAACATAGTCAAGGACCTCGACTATCCTTACAACAAACAAAAGATAAAGGAAATGATAGCTTCCGATCTCATGTCGGCATACTACTTTGAACGTGGTGCAATAGAAAACTCCTTGCGCAACGACAAGCAGATGAAAGAGGCTGTGAAACTTCTAAAGGACGCTGAGGCTTACAAAAAACTGTTGATGCCTTCGGAAATAGAGAAGAAAGAGTCTGCAGCAAATGCCAAGACATCGGCCAACAAACAAAAGGCTGAAAAGAAAACAACAAAAAAGAAGTAAGCACGTTCGTGATGCTTCAATAAACCTACGTTCATCCTTCGATTGATCTTCGTTTATCCTCCGTAGTGAACTCGATCAGCCTCCGTTAAAACATAAGAGGAAAAGCGAAGGCATAACGGAGATAAAACGAAGGATTATAGAAGGGTGAACGAAGGGTTGTCGAAGGACGAACGAATGCTGAACGGAGAAAGAAAAAGGGTGTATAGGAAAATATGTGTACTATTGCACAAAAAGCGTAAAATATGAAAACAAGGTATTTCTTATTATTTTTATTTGTGCTCTGCACCAACGTGCTGTGTGCACAAGGCAACCGACAGACTACGGTTAATCCAGAAGACCGCGATGTCGACATGGATGTGCCTACGTTTGTGCCTATGGTGAAAGTAAGCAAGGCTCTTGTGGGGGGCGACAGCATACAGTATGTAGAGCTTAACCCTCTCTACGTGTATCCGCAGCCCACGTTTGCCAGCGCCAAACAACGCCAAGCCTACAACCGCCTTGTTGCCAACGTGAAGAAGGTGCTGCCTATTGCCAAGGAGGTGAACGCCATCATTATTGAGACTTATGATTTCCTGCAGACCCTGCCCAACAAGAAAGCTAAGGACGAGCACATGAAACTCGTGGAGAAGGACATACGCAAGCGCTACACTCCGCGCATGAAGAAGCTGACCTATGCCCAGGGCAAGCTGCTCATAAAACTCGTTTATCGCGAGTGCGACTCGTCTTCCTACCAACTCATACAGGCGTTTCTCGGCCCGATACGTGCCGGATTCTATCAGGCCTTTGCAGCCTTGTTCGGTGCTTCGCTCACCAAGAAATACGATGCTGAGGGCGTAGACCGCTACACGGAGCGAATAGTGAGGCAAGTGGAGGCGGGACAGTTGTAGAATAACTGCCGATAAACGCCAACTTATTAAATTTCCTTTAAAAACACCCCTACATTACAAATATATGCAAATCTTTCAGTAACTTTGCATCTGAAATTCAGGATTTACATTTTTAGGATTAAGCTGTACATAAGTCTTCAAACAGGTTTTTGCCAATCATAAAGGCGCAAACTTTTCATGGCTGGGGAAGACAAACGAAGCAGCTCATTTTAGAGTTTGGATCCGCCTCTATATATTTTTTACATAGCAAAACATTTAATATTGAAGACATTTGAAGAATTGGGCGTAAGCGAGGAGATTCGCCGCGCCATCGAGGAACTGGGCTTCGAGCATCCAATGCCCGTCCAGGAAGAAGTTATACCCTATTTGCTCGGCAACGGCAACGACGTTATCGCACTCGCACAGACCGGTACTGGCAAGACTGCAGCTTTCGGTATTCCGCTCTTGCAGCGCACCGACCCCACCAACCGCACAACACAGGCTATCGTAATATCGCCAACACGCGAGCTGTGCCTACAGATAGCCGATGACTTGAAGTCATTCTCAAAATACATTAAAGGCATCAATATCGTGGCCGTATATGGCGGCACATCGATTATCAACCAGATACACGCTCTGAAACACGGAGCGCAGATTATCGTGGCTACTCCAGGACGACTCATCGACCTTATGCATCGCGGCGCAGCCAAGGTGTCGGAGGTGAAGAATGTTGTGCTGGATGAGGCTGACGAGATGCTCAACATGGGATTCTCCGACAGCATCAACGAGATATTCGAGGCTGTGCCTACCGACCGCAACACTCTGCTCTTCTCGGCCACTATGAGCAAGGAGATAGAGAAGATTGCCAAGGGCTATCTGCACGACTACAAGGAGATTGTTGTGGGCTCGCGCAACGAGGGTGCTGAGAGCGTCAACCACATATATTATATGGTGAGCGCAAAGGACAAGTATCTTGCACTTAAGCGCATCGTCGATTTCTACCCACGCATCTACGGCATCATCTTCTGCCGCACCAAGGCTGAGACTCAGGAGGTGGCAGACAAATTGATACGCGACGGATACAACGCAGAACCTTTGCACGGCGACCTCTCGCAGCAGCAGCGCGACATCACCATGCAGAAGTTCCGCCAGCACATCACCCAGCTTCTTGTTGCCACCGATGTGGCAGCTCGCGGTCTTGACGTTGACGACCTTACTCATGTCATCAACTACGGTATGCCTGGCGACGTGGAGAGCTACACCCACCGTTCGGGTCGTACCGGACGAGCTGGCAAGAAGGGTACATCCATCAGCATCATCCACACCAAGGAGCGTGGACGTGTGCGCGAGATAGAGAAGATTATCGGCAAGCAGTTTGTCGACGGTACTCTGCCTACACCCCAGGAGATTTGCTCAAAGCAGCTGTTCAAGGCTATCGACGAGATTGAGAAGGTTGACGTTGACGAGGACCAGATTGCTCCGTTCATGGACGACATCAATCGTCATTTTGAGTATTTCGACAAGGAGGATATCTTGAAGAAGATAGTGTCGCTTGAGTTTGGAAAATTCCTCAAGTATTATGCCAACGCTCCAGAGATTGTTAAGCCATCTGTAGGACGCGACCGCAAGGACCGCTCGGAGGGACGCGATGGCAAGAAGCGCGAGAAGCGTGCTCCCGAGGCAGGCTACCGCCGACTGTTCATCAATCTTGGCAAGGACGATGGCTTCTATCCTGGCGAGGTGATGCAGTTCCTTAATCGCAACGTGCATGGCAGACAGGAAGTGGGACATATCGATTTGCTCGCACGCATATCTTATATCGAGGTGCCTGAGCAGGATGCCGACAAGGTGATGCGTGCTCTTAACGGTGCTACCTATCGCAACCGTACTGTGCGTTGCAACGATGCCGACGATACAGCTGCCGCATCCTCATCTGAGGACAAGCGCGGAAAGCGCGACGGAGGTTCTCGCTCTACTCGCCGCAAAGATAACAAAGACGACTTCTCGCGCTATGAGAAACGTTCAAAGCGCCGCAACGAAGACGAGGGACGCAATCGCGGACAACGCGGTCAGCGTGGTGTCTCGCGCTATGAGAGTGGACGCAAGGACGACTGGCGACAGTTTATCGACAATCCCGACATAAAGCTCCGCGGCGAGGAACCCGACTTCTCGGAAGAGGGATGGGCACGCCGTAAACCACGAAAGAAATAACTTGAAGTGGGCACACAACGAAAAAGTTAAGGGCGAATTGCCAAAAAGAGTCTCTTTTTTTTGGCAGTTCGCCCTTTTTCGCTTATTTTTGTAAACTGTAGAAAAAATGAGTCTACTATAGACGTTACACCCTAAATACTAATATTAACAAAAACGTTAAAACGAATATGTCATTCTCAGAACTTTGCAACAAGATTTTCAACAAGGCTATTGTCGACTACCACATCAAGGACAATATCGAGACGCCTATCAACAACCCCTACGAACGCGACGAGATAGAGAACCGACTCTACCTAAAATGCTGGATCGATACCGTGCAGTGGCACTTTGAGGATATTATCCGCGACCCGCACATCGACCCTGTTGAAGCTCTCTCGCTCAAGCGCCGTATCGACCGTTCTAATCAGGACCGTACCGACCTCGTTGAGCAGATTGACTCTTATTTCCGTCAGAAGTACAGCGACGTGAATGTGCTCCCCGACGCACGTCTCAACACCGAGTCGCCGGCATGGGCAGTCGACCGCCTCTCTATTCTCGCGCTCAAGATTTACCACATGCGAGAGCAGGTGGAGCGCACCGACGCTACAGATGAGCACCGACAGAAGTGTCAGGCTAAGCTTAATGTGCTGTTGGAACAGCAGCGCGATCTCTCGCTTGCCATCGACCAGCTACTCGACGACATTCAAGCAGGACGCAAATACATGAAGGTTTACCGTCAGATGAAGATGTACAACGACCCTTCGACAAACCCTGTTCTTTACAAGAAGAATTAAAATAATCAGAATGAAAACCGACCATCTCCTCATTATGCGCTTCTCTGCCATGGGCGACGTGGCTATGCTCGTGCCTGTGGTAAGTTCTTTGGCGCGACAATATCCCGACTTGCGCATTACTGTGCTGAGCCGCCCATTCGCACGCCCATTCTTCGAAGAGCTGGCTCCTAACGTGGGATTTATGGAGGCTGATCTCAAGGGCGAGTATCATGGGGTGTCGGGACTGAATGCCCTCTACCGTCGGCTTGTGGCAAAGAACTTCACAGCCATAGCCGACATGCACAACATCCTGCGCTCGTCTTATTTGCGTATGCGTTTTAATCTTGCTCGTTATCGGGTGGAGCATATCGACAAGCACCGCCGTGAGCGTCGCCAGCTGATTTCTGCCAAAGAACACGTTTTGCAGCAATTGCCCACATCATTTGAAAACTACGTTGATGTGCTCGAACGCTTGGGCTACCCAGTGAAGTTGGACTTCAACTCTATGTTCCCGCCTACAGGAGGCAACCTTAGGCTTATCAGCGACCGTGTGGGCGAGAAGAAGAAATTCCAACAGTGGATAGGTATTGCGCCGTTTGCCGCACATGAGGGCAAGATTTATCCCACCGAGAAGATGGAGCAGGTGATATCAGAGCTGATACACCACCATCCCTCATGTCGTATATTCCTGTTTGGTGGTGGCGAGCGTGAGTTCAAGGTGCTCAACGACTGGTGTGCGCGATATAAGAACTGTCAGAATGCTTCTGCTATGCTCGGATCTTTGCAGCAGGAGATGATTCTCATGAGTCATCTCGACGTGATGGTGTCGATGGATAGTGCCAACATGCATTTGGCATCGATATGCGGCACACGTGTTGTGAGTGTGTGGGGAGCCACACATCCATTTGCAGGATTTATGGGGTGGCACCAGAACATGGACGATGCCGTGCAGCTTGATATGCCATGCCGTCCGTGTTCCATCTATGGCAACCGTCCTTGTCGCCGTGGCGATTATGCTTGTCTTATGGACATTGCGCCCTTGGCGATAGTGGACAGAGTGGAGACTGCACTTAAGAAATAATACACTTAAGAGTTAAGAAATAAGAAGCAAGAATTATGATAACTGTTAGTTAGGCAATGTGTTATTGGCATGAAGTGCCACACATCATGTATCATAATTCTTAATTCTTATTCCTTAATTCTTTTAAATCTTCTGACTTCGTAAAAATAAATTAAAAATCTTGGCACATCGGCAAAAATGCTCTAACTTTGTATTCGCAAAATTATATATAATACAAATTTTTAATGTCCAAGTCTTATCTTATAGCATTTACAGCTGTAGTGAGCATGTTGCTCACATCCTGCTTCAAGGACGAACCTCTTAATGCCGAATGCGACATAGAGCAGGCGTGTCTGCACGCCGATGAACCGTCAGAGATATTTATGAAACTTACCGACAGCATTGCCACTACCAACGAGACGGCACGTGTTGTCACCTTTAAAGTGCGTAAAGGCACCAACTTGTCGGCCCTTGCACCAAAGTTTGTAATTACACCTGGTGCAACCATTTCTCCAGAAAGCGGATCGGTGCAGGATTTTTCGAAAGGTGGAGTTGTTTATACTGTTACCTCCGAGGACCGTGCCTATAAGAAGAGCTACTTGGTAAGATTCAACGATGGCGGATATTTCCCCTCTGAGATTGACTTCGAGCATTTCTTCCTTGAACCCGACAAGAAGAAGTATTATATGTGGACCGACATCGACGAGAATGGTGTGGAGATGCTCAATTGGGCGTCTGGCAATGCTGGCTTTGCCATTGTTGGAGGCAAGGCTACTCCCGACGGCTATCCCACAACTCCCTATGCTGATGGACTGGATGGCAATGCTGTGAAACTCACCACACGCTCTACTGGCAAACCTGGTGCAGCTTTCAAAATGCCTATTGCCGCTGGCAACCTCTTCACTGGCTCGTTTAATGCCACTACTGCCACTTTGCGTCCTTTGGAGTCAACGCGTTTTGGCGATGGTCCTTTCTGTATTGTCGACAGGAAGCCTGTAAGGTTTAGGGGTTTCTACCAGTATACTCCCGGTGAAACTATCACCGACCGCCAGGGCGCAACAGTTGAAGGCATTGACCAAGGCGACCTTTATGCTGTGCTTTTCAAGAATACTACGGCTGATGGAGCGCAGTTCTGGCTTGACGGCACCAATGTTAAGACAAGTAAGCAGATTGTGGCTCTTGCCTTGGCAGGACCAGTGGACAAGACCGAGGGCGGATGGAAGGAGTTTGATGTGGCGTTCGACTATATAGCTGATTTTGACCCAGTATTGCTTGCCAACCATGGCTATAGTCTTGCCGTAGTGTTCACTTCAAGTTGCGGAGGTGCCGACTTTGTAGGAGCTGTAGGTAGCGAGTTGCTTGTCGACAAGGTTAGAATCGTAATGGAGTAGTAGACCGGAGCATAGAAATATTACATACCTTTAATATACGAAACAGCAAAGATGAAAAGATACATTATTTCTGCCATTTTCCTCGTGTTTTGCACCGTGCAGAGTTTTAGCATAGAGCTCTTCGACAATCTGCGCTTTCAAGCGCGTATAGGATATAATCTTGGAGGCACAGCTCCTGTGGGTCTGCCAGCAGAGATACGCTCGCTCGAAAAGTTCAAAGCCAAGTCAAATCTTCTCGTTGGTCTCGATGCCTATAAGCCACTTGCTGATAAATGGGGCATAATGGCTGGCTTCCACTATGAGAACAAGGGTATGGAGACCGATGCGCGTGTGAAAAACTATCACATGGAGATGCGCTATACCGACAGAACTATAGAGGGAATGTTCACGGGAAATGTGGTAACAAAGGTAGAGGAATGGATGATTACCATACCTCTGCAAGCTACCTACGACATTTCGCCGAAGGTGCGACTGAAGGCTGGTCCTTATTTGTCTTATGTCGTGTTGAACGACTTCTCGGGCTATGCCTACGACGGCTATTTGCGCGAGGGCGACCCTACGGGACAGAAGATAGAACTCGGACATAACGATGGCGATCGTGGTGACTATGACTTTACCGACGACTTGCGCCACTGGCAGTTTGGCGTTGACGTTGGTGCCGACTGGTACTTTTCAAAGTCTCTCGGTGTGTATGCCGGCCTGTCGTGGGGACTTTCTGCTATATTCAAGAAAGATTTCAAGACCATTTCGCAGAAGCTTTATCCTATATATGGCAGTGTGGGTCTTGTCTATAAGTTGAAATAATTAATTAAAAAAACATTTATTATTATGAAGAAGATTTTACTCACAATGTTCGCTTTGGTTGTAGCTTTAGCAGCCAGTGCTGCCACAGCAGTAGAAACAACTATTTTTCATGGTAAGCTTGGCATCGACATAACAGGTGGAAAACCCGACATGAAAGATGCGACTGACGCAACCATTACTGTAAGCAAGATGGATGACGACACATACACTTTTGTGCTCAACAAGTTTTCTTTCGGTGAAATGCTTATTGGCGACGCTACTGTAAGTGGACTGACTTATGAGAAGAAGGATGGTGCTGTGATTCTCTCTGCAACCGACAAGGAGGCTCCTATCACAAACGGTGGTGAGATAGCCGAGGTTATTGGTGGAAAAGTTAACATGACGTTGACTGCCACTATCAAGGATGGTCAGATGACAGCCGACTTAAGCAAAATAGAAGTGTATCTGTCTGGCCCTGACGCTGACCCGCTTATTGTTTGCGCCCGTTTTGAATCAACGTCTTCTGAGACAGGTATAAACACAGTGGTAACATCAGGTAAACTGTCATGTGTTTACGACATCTCTGGTCGTGAGCTTCCGGCCCTGAAAAAAGGTTTGAACGTCGTAAAGACCGAGGATGGCAAGACCGTTAAGGTTATTAAGTAAGGTTGATGCTTACGAAATATTTTTTTACGGTTATAGAAATAATAGACAAACAAGTTATTGTTTAACGTAGGAGGTCGAGCGAGTAATAGCTCGACCTCCTAATGTTAAACATAATAACTCAAAGAATATTCCTTATTATGAATGTAAAGATAGAACCCTCGTGGCACGACCACTTGCAGTCGGAATTCTTGCAGCCATATTTTGCCCAGCTTACCGACTTTGTGCGCCACGAATATGCCACACAGACTTGTTATCCTCCGGGAAAACTCATTTTTAATGCTTTTAATATTTGCCCTTTTGACAATGTGAAGGTGGTTATTATCGGACAAGACCCATACCATGAGCCAGGACAGGCCCAGGGACTCAGCTTCTCTGTGGCTCCAGGTGTACCATTCCCACCCTCGCTCCAGAATATTTTCAAAGAGATACAACTCGATCTCGGCAAGCCTATTCCCCCGACTGGCGACCTTACCCGATGGGCAGAACAGGGAGTTTTGCTGCTTAACGCCACACTTACTGTGCGTGCCCATCAGGCCGCATCGCATCAACGCCGTGGTTGGGAGACATTCACAGATGCTGCCATACGTGCCATATCAGCAGGCAAAGACCACGTTGTGTTCATCCTTTGGGGAGGTTATGCACGTTCAAAGGCTTCGTTTATCGACCGTTCCAAGCATCTTATTCTTGAGTCGGTACACCCATCGCCACTCTCTGCCAACCGTGGCGGATGGTTTGGCAATCATCATTTCTCGCGTTGCAACCAATGGCTTGTGGAGCATGGTGAGCAACCGATAGAGTGGTAAAGATTATAGTAAGTAGATTAAAACAATAAAAAACAATAAATCCAATGATTTTAGAAGTATCCAATATTCTTGTTTCTTCAGATATTATCACCGAACAGTTTTGCTGCGACCTCGACAAGTGTCACGGCATTTGTTGTGTGGAGGGCGATGCAGGAGCACCAGTCACTCTCGATGAAATAGCTGGCATTGAAGATTCGCTCGATACAGTATGGGGCGATATGTCGGCCTCGGCACAAGCTGTTGTCGACAAGCAGGGTGTGGCCTATACCGACCGCGAGGGCGATCTTGTGACTAGCATCGTGGGTGGAAAGGACTGCGTGTTCACATGCTATGAGAATGGCTGTTGTCTTTGTGCTCTGGAGCGTGCCTACCGTCAGGGCAAGACCTCGTTTATCAAGCCCATCTCATGTGCTCTCTATCCAATACGCGAGAAAAGAATCAATAGCGACATCGTTGCACTTAATTATAATAGGTGGGACGTCTGCCGTGATGCCGTGAAGAAAGGCCAGGAGCTCGGACTTCCAGTATATCGTTTTCTTGAGGGGCCGCTTGTGCGACGTTTCGGCAAGGAATGGTATGATGAATTGTGTGCAGTGGCAGAAGAACTCAAGCGTTCGGGCATAGTGTAGCTTATGTTATTTTTATTAACTTCATAAGTTTAAAAAATCATTGCCAAAAAGTTTGCTCGTTACATAAAAATATGTATCTTTACACCGTGAAATCCAAGTCCGCATTGCCTATGTGTTTTGTGCGGACACAACCCTAAATCTACTAATATTCTATACTATAAACATATCAAAAAGTCACAATACAGTTATGTCATATATGCCTATTACGCTGCACGAACTTCTGGCGAGTCGTGATTCACGCCATGCTATGCAACTAAAGTTGCTGGCTGAAAATTCGGGAAAGACACTGGTGTGCCTTACAGTAGTTATGCCAGGAAGCGTGAAGCGTAATTCGCTGTCGCTTACTGTAGCCCATGCTGCTGTAAAGGCTATGCGTCGGGTTTTCTGTCCCGAGGAAGGCTGTCTTACAGAACGCGACCTTGCTACTGGCTACGAGGCTTATCTTCTCACCCCTATGTCGCAGCTTGATGCAAAGCGTGTGGCGGTGAAGATAGAGGACACACATCCACTCGGCAGGCTGTTCGACATTGACATCATTGACAAAGATGGAGTGCCTGTGTCAAGAGATAGGGTAGGGGGCGAGCCACGGCGTTGCCTTGTATGCGACAGAGAGGCACGCTATTGTATGAGGATGAGATGGCACACACAGGAAGAAATATTGGCAAAGGTGAATGAGATAGTAGCTGAATTTTCAGCGCGGGTTTAAAGCCCGCTTTTAAATAAGTCTATAATGTATAACTAAAAATAATAACAACAATTGGAAATGCACGAACTTTATCCAGCAATTCCCCGCCAACGCCGACGCATAGAAGGTTTTCTTCAGGCTAATGGCTTGCGCTATGACGACGTAGATTATTACGCCGCCCTCGTCGACGAGTCGTCCGACGAGATTGTTGCCGGTGGAGGACTTAAGGGCGGAGTGATAAAGTGTGTTGCGGTGGCCGATGGACATAAGGGCGAGGCTGTGGCTAATCAGATAGTGTCGCACCTTATAGCCAAGGCTAACGCGGCAGGACACCAGTGCGTAAAATTGTTTACTAAACCACAGAACCGACCACTATTCGAAAGTTTGTCGTTCCGTTTTCTTGCCGAGGCTCCCGAGGCAATACTGATGGAGACTGGAGTGGGAGGTATTGCGAAATACAGTGAAGAATTAAGAGCGAAGAGTGAAGAATGCAATTGCTATTTGCTTGCAGGCAGAAACAGCGTTGAGGTAGACTCTGCCAAACTCAGCGTTGACACAGTAAAATGGTCTGTGGGTGTGATAGTAATGAATTGTAATCCCTTCACCCTTGGACACCGTTATCTTATAGAGCGGTCGTCAGAGTTGGTTGAAAGATTGTATGTTGTAGTCGTCAGGGAAGACTGCTCAATGTTCTCCTACAGCGAACGTAAGGCGATGGTGAGCCAAGGCGTGAAGGACTTGGGGAATGTTGTCGTAGTGGACGGTAGCGACTACGCTGTAAGCGCGACGACATTCCCTACTTACTTTCTTAAGCGCATCTCTGATGCCACCGACACACAGATACTTCTCGATCTCGATATTTATCTTCGACATATTGCTCCTGCTCTTGGAGCAAACGTGCGTTTTGTGGGTTCGGAGCCTACCGACCCTCTCACCCGACGCTATAATGAACTGATGCGTCAGCAACTTGGCGACGACCATATATGTGAGATTCCGCGCATGGAGAAGTATGGTTCTGTTGTAAGCGCATCGCGTGTGCGCCGTGCCATCGAGGCCAACAGCCTTTGGCAAGCAATTAAGCTTGTGCCATCCTCCACCATACCTTATATAATAGCACTTCTTGCTACACGTGCCTTGCAGGCAGAACTCGACACCACGCCCAAGCCAGGACTCGTGGACAAGCGCGACAATGGTGCCCACAGAGATATGGATCATGCGCTGATGCTACGAAGTATACGCGCTCTTCATCCCTATTTCATACGTCTGGCTCAGCTTGGATGTTCCAGTCCACAGCCACCACACGACGACATAGTGAGGATTGGCATTGAGGCTGAGCGTGCCATGTTTGAAGCCACTGGAGGGGTGAACACCTATAAGGGCGCACTCTTCTCTATGGGATTGGCTGTGATAGCTGCAGGAGGAGCGGCTTTATGCCACAACACTAATGCGATGAGCTCATCAATAGCTGCGCTTGCCAGTAGGTTTCCTATAACCAAAGGCACTCATGGCAGTGAGGCAAAGACGAGAGCTTGCCTGAAAGGTGCGCTCGACAACGCCCGCGATGGCTATCGTATGCTATTCGAGGCATGGCTTCCATTCTACGAAACATGTGTTGAGAGTGCCGACCCATATGCTCTACATAAAACACTTCTGCGCATAATGTGCGACCTTGACGATACTAACATTGTCTACCGCACGTCGATTGCTACAATGCTCCAGGTGAAGGAGGAGTCCAAGCAGCTGCTTCAATCATTCTCCATAATGGGGCTTGAGACTATGAACAGCAAATTCATGCGCTGCAACATCTCTCCTGGAGGAAGCGCTGATATGCTGTCGCTTGTTGTCTTTTTGTACTCTGTTTTGCGTAAACAGTAAACTTTTTGCGTTAAATATTCGATAAAAGTAAAGAAAAGACACAAAAAAGAGATATTAATTAACGTTCTATATTGCTAACTAATAAAAAAGTAGTACCTTTATTCTTCGTAAACTAAAAACATTGACATTATGGTTGAACTAATTAATCATGGAGTCTATCTCCTAAACGGAACTGAAGTCTGCGACGAGTATCAGGGCATGACCCCCGATGAGGCTCGCGAGAACACTATCACATACGGAATTCTCCGTTCACACGATGTTGACGGGGCTAAAGGAAAGAAGATGCGCATTCGCTTCGATGCGATGATGTCGCACGACATCACTTATGTGGGCATCATTCAGACAGCTCGCGCCAGTGGCTTGGAGGAATTCCCCCTGCCTTATGCCATGACCAACTGCCACAACTCGCTTTGCGCTGTAGGTGGAACAATCAACGAGGACGACCACGTGTTCGGTCTTTCGGCTGCCAAGAAGTATGGCGGTATATATGTACCTGCCAACCAGGCTGTCATCCATCAGTATGCAAGAGAAATGATGGTGAAGTGTGGCAACATGATTCTTGGTTCTGACTCTCATACACGCTATGGCTCACTTGGCAACATGGGTGTAGGCGAAGGCGGTGGCGAGCTTGTTAAGCAGCTCCTCAAGAACACTTGGGATATTAACGCTCCTAAGGTTGTTCTCGTATGGCTTGAGGGTAAGCCAAAGAAGGGTATCGGTCCTCACGACGTAGCCATCTCGCTCGTCAAGGCTACATTCGAGAGTGGCGTTGTGAAGAACAAGGTGCTTGAGTTTGCAGGTCCTGGTGTTAAGGAGTTGCCTATCGACTTCCGCAATGGCATCGATATTATGACTACCGAGACCACTTGCTTGAGCAGTATTTGGGTGACTGATGATGAGGTGAAGCATCACTACGAGATTCACGAGCGTCCGCAGGACTTCCGCGAGCTTAAGCCTGGCAATGTGGCTTACTATGATATGATGATTCGCATCGACCTCTCTTCACAGGAGGCTATGATTGCATTGCCGTTCCATCCGTCTAACGCTGTTACTATACATGAGCTTCAGGCCGACCCGGTGGGCATCCTTACACGCATCGAGGAAGACGCAAAGAAGCGTTTCGGAAATAAGGTTGATGTTCATCTCGTTGACAAGGTTGTTGACGGAAAGGTATATGCCGACCAGGGAATCATCGCTGGATGTTCAGGCGGTACATACGACAACCTTGCTGAGGCTGCTGCCATTATCAAGGGCAAGAGCATAGGCAACGACTACTTCACTGCTTCTGCTTATCCGCAGTCAACTCCAGTATCTATGGCTGTTACACGCGAGGGCATTACAGCCGACCTCATGGAGGCTGGTGTAGTGATGAAGCCTGCATTCTGTGGTCCTTGCTTCGGTGCTGGCGACGTACCTTCAAACAATGGTCTGAGTATCCGTCATACAACACGCAACTTCCCCAACCGCGAAGGCTCTAAGCCGGGTCAGGGCCAGCTCTCATTGGTAGCTCTTATGGATGCACGCTCTATTGCTGCTACAGCTGCCAACGGTGGTGTGATTACTGCAGCTACAGACGTTGAATACGAGAATACACACAAGCCATACCAGTATGACGACAAGATTTACAAGTGCCGCGTATACAATGGCTTCGGCAAGGCTCGTCCAGAGACAGAGCTTCGCTATGGTCCTAACATCAAGGATTGGCCTAAGATGTATCCGATGCAGGAGAACATGCTCGTAGAGCTTGCTGCCGTTATCCATGACCCAGTGACAACTACCGACGAGCTTATTCCTTCAGGCGAGACAAGTTCTTATCGCTCTAATCCGTTGAAGCTCTCTGAATTTGCTCTCTCTCGCCGTGTGCCTGAGTATGTTGGCTTGAGCAAGGAGATACAGAAGCAAGACCTCGCACGCCGTGAGGGTGATGTAAGCGAGAATGTGGCTGAGGCTCTCAAGGCTGTTGGCGCAACTGCCGAGAACACATCATTCGGCTCATGCGTATTTGCCAACCGTCCTGGCGATGGTTCTGCACGCGAGCAGGCTGCCAGCTGCCAGAAGGTGCTTGGTGGCGATGCCAACATCTGCTACGAGTATGCTACAAAGCGCTATCGCTCCAACTGTATCAACTGGGGTATCGTTCCGTTTACAATCGCTAAGGACGTTGAGTTCAACTTCGAGCCGGGCGACAAGGTATTCATTCCAGGTATTCGTGAGGCTATGCTATCGGGCAAGGAGGAGATCGACGCTAAGGTAATCACCAAGAATGGTGTTCAGCCTATCCACCTCTTCTTCCAGAACTTGACAGCCAATGAGCGTCAGATTTTGGCAGACGGTTGCTTGATGAACTATTATAAGAATGTTAAGTGTTAAATGTTAAATGTTGAATGTTGAACTGACTTTATTGCTTTTCAACATTCAGCATTCCAAAACTTCAACACCTTAACATTTACAATTAACATTTAACATTCAACATTTAACATTAAATATTTAAAACTATGGCACAGAAAATTCAGATGACCACTCCTATCGTTGAGATGGATGGTGACGAGATGACCCGTATATTGTGGAAGATGATTAAGGACGAGCTTATTCTTCCTTTTGTCGACCTCAAGTCAGAATATTACGACCTCGGTCTTGTTAAGCGCGATGAGACTGGCGACCAGATAACAAAGGACGCAGCCGAGGCTACAAAGCGTCTTGGCGTTGCTGTGAAGTGTGCTACAATCACGCCCAACCACCAGCGCATGGACGAATATAAGCTCCACCAGATGTGGAAGAGTCCTAACGGCACTATCCGTTCTATCCTCGACGGTACTGTATTCCGCACTCCTATCACAATCCCGAGCATCCATCCGGCAGTGAAGAATTGGGAGAAGCCTATCACTATTGCCCGTCATGCTTACGGCGATGTGTACAAGAGTGTTGAGATTCGTGCCGATGAGCCGGGCGTTGCCAAGCTTGTGTTCGATGGCGAGAGCGGTAAGCACGAGGAAGTGGTTGTGCACACATTCAAGGGGGCTGGCGTGCTCCAGGCAATGCACAACACCGATAAGTCAATACGTTCGTTTGCTCACTCTTGCTTCAAGTTTGCTATTGACACCAATCAGAGCCTTTGGTTCTCAACCAAGGATACCATCTCGAAGAAATATGATGCTCAGTTCAAGATTATCTTCTACGATGTGTTCGAGGAATATAAGGACGAGTTTGAGAAGCGTGGATTGGAGTTCTTCTATACTCTTATCGACGATGCAGTGGCTCGCGTAATCCGTTCGAAGGGCGGCTTCATCTGGGCTTGCAAGAACTACGATGGCGACGTTATGTCCGACATGGTTTCTACAGCCTTCGGTTCGTTGGCAATGATGACTTCAGTGCTTGTTTCACCTGATGGCAAGTATGAGTTTGAGGCTGCTCACGGCACAGTTACACGCCACTACTACAAGTATCTCAAGGGTGAGGAAACATCTACCAACCCAATGGCTACAATCTTCGCATGGAGTGGCGCATTGCGCAAGCGTGGCGAGATGGACTCACTGCCCGAGCTCGTGAACTTCGGCAACCAGCTTGAGGCTGCTTGCTTCGACACTCTCAACGAAGGCATTGTTACAAAGGACCTTGCAGGACTTATGGAGGGTGTTACTCCGCAGACTAAGACGTCTGCAGGCTTCATCGCTGCAATACGCGAGCGTTTGGAGAAGCGACTTGGATAAAGGGTTAATTTGACTTGACGATAATGATTTGTTTGTTGCTTCGAGTTTTGATTGATGCTACTAACAAATCACTTCGGATATTTGGATAAATCCAAATAGAAGTAATAAAAAGTAGGAGATTGGGTGCAGTTTGCTCAATCTCCTATTTTTTTATGTGTTTATATTATAAAAATAATAAGAATTTAATCGTTTCTTTCGTCTTTTTTCTCTATTTTTGCATTGATTATCTAAACAATGCAAACAATGAACGAAACCAATCTATTATATCTTGTTTATGGCATGTGCATAATGTTCCATCTCATGATGGGATGGGTGTTCTGTTGCAGGAAAACCGGACTTGTGAAGAAACTAATAGGTCTGCTGATGCTTCTTGTGGCTGTACAATATGCCAAGGACCTCGTGTTCATGCGAGCCTTTTATTCCGCCGATCCTCTTATGGAACACATAGCCACAAGCCTCGACATGGTCACTGTGCCGCTATATGTACTTATACTGGTAGAGTTTTGCCGCCCCGGTTGGCTCACAATGCGTGTGGCATTGTATTTTGAGTTGCCATTCATGTTGCTCTCCGTATTGTTTATGTCAACACAGTATACCCCAATTTATTATGCTATGGTTGCTTTGTCAGCCGTTTATGGTGTTGGTTGTGCCTTATGGACTCTGCGCGAACTGCCTCGCTACCACCGTCGTCTTAAGGAGGAATTCTCCTACGACGAGGATATCAACCTGCATTGGATGCGTGGAGTAATGATACTTTTCTTTGGTATATTGATTATATGGATTGTGGGAAATATATACGTAACACCTTTCACCGACCTGCTCTATATGTCGAGTTCGCTCGTGGGATGGTCGGTTGTGTGCTATTTCATCAACAAGCAGGAGGTGGTGCTACGTGATGTAGCAAATGCTTTTGAGAGTGCCGAGGTGAAAAACGACTTGTTGTCGATAGTAGTCCTACCATATGATAGGGCAAGAAAATACCGTAACGAAAGCGTTTCTCAGCCAATACAGTCCCTTTCGCAAACAGAATCTGAAACAGCTCAGTATGATTTTCAGAACCATAGTAAGCAAAAAGACCCCATTTCGCAAGATAAAGTAGATTCTATGCAACCCCTTTCGCAGGCAGATTCCGAGTCAATGGCGTCGCTTGGCAAACGGCTGGAAGAATGTTTTGAGCAGGACAAGGTCTATCTCAACCCCAAGCTCAGACTTTCCGAACTCGCAGTACGGCTGGGCACTAACCGCACCTATCTTAGTCAGTATTTCAATCAGAGTTGCGAGCAGTCGTTCTATGAGTACGTCAACAACTACCGTGTGCGCCATTCAATGCAGCTTCTTCGCACCACTAACTACAATCTTGAGGTAGTGGCTTCGATGTCTGGCTTTAATTCAATGTCCACTTTCCGCCGTGCTTTTCAACAAGTCAATGGCATAAGTCCACAGCGGTATAGAGCTTGTAATTAAAGAATAATTTCAATGAAATACTACTTGCAATCAGTAAAAAGTGGGTGTCACTCTATAAAAATCAGTGTAACATAGAGGAATGTGACACCTTTTTTATAATTTGAAGCATTGATTTTATCATTTGACACTGTTTTTGAGGAAAATTTTCTTAACTTTGTGGTGTCTTAAAAATAGCATCATATTTATGATGGAAAGTGTTTTATAAACGCCCAACTCAAAAACGTCAAAATATAATAAATGGCAATTTAAAGAAAAAGCAGTTTGTAATTGTTTGATAATCAAGAAAAGAGTGTAGACCGCTTGGCAGTGATGCCGGGCGGTCCTTTTCGTGTATGCTCGGCACGAACATTGTCTAATGGGCGAAAGTTACGAGTGAGTCATAAATAACGTAAATTATATAGCCTGTCAATTTAGGTATATCCGATATTTAGAATGATAAAACAGAAGCAGTCTCCCAGTACCGTTTCCAGTGTCGTTGTCATATTTTATATGAATAGCTCGTTATTCTTTCTTTCGCTACATAACGGTTTAAGGTGAGTCACCAGCATGTTTAGACGCTCGCCTATGCCTCTTGTTTGAGCAGGACAAACCTTTACACAGCGCATGCAGCCAATGCAAAGTTCATGATTGTTGCTCTTTGGATTGTCCGGTGATATTGCTCCCGTTGGGCATTCGCTCGCGCAAAGTCCGCATTCCGTGCAAAGGTCGCCGGCGACGGGGAAGGGACCAACGCAGCCTTGCTTATAAGGACGGTTACCTGGCAATACAAGTGGCTCGAAAGGCTGTACCTTCTTCGCCTTACCAATTATAGCTGTACCGAACGAGACTAATTCATTGGCGTCATCAGCGTCAGGTCTGCCGACACCGTACATCCTGCAAATACTGTGCTCTGCAATGGCGGCAACAGCAGCTATCACCCTAAAGCCCAACTCAGTACAGACATCCTGCATTTCCACCAAGGCATCTTCGTAGGCTCTGTTGCCATAAACTGCCACAATCGCACACTTGGCACCGTTTGCCTTTATGCCTTTCAGTCTTTCCACAGCCAAAGCTGGCACACGACCAGCATATACGGGCATGGAGATAATCACCAAGTCGTCAGCAGAGACTTGTGGATATGACAAGTTCTCCTGCTTTGTGCAAAGTTCTGTAATGGTGCTCTCAGCCTCCATTGCTTTACACAATGATTCGCTTACTCGGCGTGTTCCGCCCGTAGGGCTAAATGTTATTTGATGTATAATTTCGGTTTTGTTCATATCTGAATAAATAAGTTCCCCGTCAATCCGTTCTGACTTCATTATCTTTATACTGTCCGTCGTTATGGATATCTCAGGAATGTCAATATCGGTAATAATATGCGTTGGATGCTGGACGAGGAAAATGTTCAATTTCTATTTGTCTTTCATCTGTTGACGGAATCTCCACCACATCATTATACCCGCTGTGGTGAGTCCGAAGGGGAATGCCATCCACACGCCTACAAGTCCGTAGCCGAGCACGAAGCCGCACAGATAGCCTACGGGCAGCGATATGACGAAGAAGGCTATGAAGGCGATGACCACAAGAGGCTTAACGTCGGCAATGCCGCGCAGGGCGTTGGCGTAGTTTATCTGCAAGCCGTCGCCAAACTGATAGATGAAGAAAGGCAGCATGAGTGTGAGCACAGTAGACGATACTTCAGTAGAATCGGTAAACCATCCGCCCACGTGATTGCGCAACAAGAATATTATTCCGGCAAGGAGCAACTCCAGTGCCACCATTACATGCAGTCCTGCCAAAACAGTGTGGCGCGTGTTGGCGTGGTCGTGCTGTCCGTTGAAATAGCTTGTGCGCACGGCAACGGCAGCTCCAAGACCGTAGTACACCATAAAGGTGAACTGTGAGATTGTGATCATTACTTGATGCGAAGCCAAGGCAATGGTGCCGAGCCATCCCACCATAATAATAGAGAGCGAGAACGAGGCTGTCTCCATGCCCATCTCCAGGGCTATAGGAGTGCCAAGCGATGAGAGTCGCTTGACCAAAGGGCGCGACCATCCTAAGCTGAAGAATCCCTCTCGGTAGGGGCGCATCTTCTCCTGAGAAAGGAATACGGCAAGGAATATGCCCACCATTATTATGCGCGACACGAGTGTAGACACACCGGCACCCACCACGCCCATTTCTGGCAATCCCATCTTGCCGTAGATGAACAGATAGTTGCCGAGGATGTTGAGCATGTTGCCCGAAAGGAGTATCCACATAGAGGTGCGCGTCTCGGTGATGCCGTCGGTGAACTGCTTGAAGGCATTGAACAGCATCACGAAGGGCAGCGAGGCAAGCAGCACGAGATAGTAGGGACGCATGTAGGGCAGCAATTCTTCCGGCTGTCCTATATTGCCTAAGTTGAAATAAAGCACTACAAGGACTGCCATCATGAGTGCGGTAGCTAAGGTGTTGGCAAGCAGTGAGCAGCGCAGGGCCTGGCCTGCTTCTGGCAGTTCTTTGCGTCCGAAGAGTCCGCCTACGACAGGTGTCAGTCCGTATGAGAATCCCGTGCCGGTGATGATGACGAGATTGATAATGTTGTTGACGAATGATGCAGCTCCAAGTTCGGTTGTGCTGTGGTGACCCACCATCATAGTGTCGGCGAAGCCGAGCACAATCATTCCCATCTGTCCAATCATGATTGGCAGACCGAGAGAGAGGAGTGAGCGGTAGTGTTCAGGATAAAATTTCATAACAGGGTGCAAAATTAGCAATTAAAATCCATATTATGAACCCATTCGGCTGAAAAAGCCATAGGTTTTATGGTTATGAGTCGCCATATATTATTAACTTTGCACTCGATATTTTAAATTTATACAAGTATGCTTGAATTACCCAAAGACCCGATGATGCTCTTCAGTGTCATCAACATGCGCTTGCGCGACATCTATCCTTCACTCGACGCCTTGTGCGACGACCTCCATGTAGACAAACAAGAAATCATCGACCGACTCAAGGCTGTAGGATTCGAATATAATGTCGAACAAAACAAGTTCTGGTGATATTTGATTGCTAAAATTGCTGTCGGAGAAGGTGAAAGATAGGGTGGAAACATGTGGATTACTGTAAAATTTGAGGAAAAGTGAGAAAAATAGTCATGATGATGAAAAAAAAGACGAAAAAGTTTTGCAGTTTCCAAAATAATAGCTACCTTTGCACCCGCAATCGAGAAATAACGATAGCAAAAGCAATGCTTCAATAGCTCAGTTGGTTAGAGCACCTGACTGTTAATCAGGGGGTCGTTGGTTCAAGTCCATCTTGAAGCGCAGAATTTAAGCCTCGTAGGTCACACGACTTACGAGGCTTTTTCCATTTATACTCGGAATGAGCATTCTCTAACGGATGCCATACCCTCCTACTATATGTGAGAATAATGGCTGAACTGTTATTTAGAAGAATTTTTTAATTGTTTGGGGATTCATAATTTATTTTACAAATGAAGTTCACTGACAATTTCATTCCTACTTATGCCAACACTCAGTCTGTACAACTGAAAATGGAGTATTCGAAACATGCCCCCGCTTGTCGTTTTTTTGGTCTTCTATTAAGACCGAGCTTGGTCTTAATAATACTTGAGGGTTGGTCTTAATAGAAGACCAAAATGGGTCTTAAATGAAGACCTTTTTAGCTCTTCTGCTTTAGCAAGTGCTTATGTTTATTTTATATGGCTCAAGCTATATATTTAAGTCGAAACTTAGATAAGAAAGTTGTCTAAATAAGGGTGGTTTAATTAAGAATCAAAAGAAGTTCAGGCTTCTGATTGAAAATGAATAATTATGTCTCAACCGATATGCTATTTGCTCCATGTTCCGTATGAATTAAAAAAAACTCTCTCGGCAGGAAAAATTTTTTCTCTCGGCAGGGAGTAAAAAAAAAGGCCGAACGTCACCGCCCAGCCTCCCCGAGATAAATGTTTAACTATTAAAAATCTATTTACTGATATGGTAATTAATCTGTTTCTGTTGTTTTGCGCTCTTTGTAAATCACGTTGTTGGCTCCGCTTGTAATCTCGAGAGCCTCTGGATGCTCCTTTATGAACGAGTCGATGTGGCGCACGCGCTTGCTTTCGAGAATCTCGTCCACGGCTATGAGGATGCCAGTCTCCTCCACGTCGCCAAAGCCATAGTTGATGGCGGTGCCAAAGAGCTTCATAGTGGGCGAGAGCGACATGTAGGCGTTAACGAGCGGCGGAATGTTGTAGCCCAAGGCTCTCACCTCGCGGTTGAGGATGAGATAGTCCTTCTTGAAGTCGTCCTCGCAGAACAGCTTGCGCAGCTCCTCCACGGGAGTTTCAATCTTGAGCGGCTTGAGCGGGATGATAAGGTTGTCCTTGTCGTCGAAGTGCTTCTTGAGGAAGTATAGTATCATGTCTCTTCCGCGTCGGATGTATGAGGGATACATGGTCATCTTGCCGAAGAAGTACTTCACATTGGGTTTGATTACGGTGAGTGCGCCGAGTCCGTCCCACAGGTTGTCGAGGGCAAAAAGGCTCTTCGATCCGCGTCGTGTGCTCTGGTATTCGAGCGTCACGAACGAGCGTCCCAGCTCAACGGTGTAGGGCATGTAGTCCTTGATGAACTTGTCGGAGAAATGGAACATGTGGCTTGTGGCAAGCTTAGGCTGGCCGTTGTCGTCGAGTTCCCATTCCGAGCCGAGCAGATAGCGGTAGCCTCCGATAATCTCCTCCGCATCAGGGTTCCACACGATGAGCTGCTTGTAGCAGTTGGGGCATGTGTCAAACTCGTCGATGTCCATCGGCTTGCCTGTGCCACCGCCTGCCTCGCGGAATGCTATCTCGCGCAGACGTCCTATCTCTCGCATCACGTTGGGAGCGTTGTGCGCCGTGATGACGTAAATCTCGTTGTGGCTTTTGTTGGTCATTCGAAGTTGTCGCTCGGGAGTAAGCTCACTCTTGAGCAGTTCCTTGCTCACTGGTTCTATTATTGGCTCTTCCATTCTGAATTTTTGATTCTTAATATGTTATTTTCCTTGCGTGGGAAGTTCATATACTCTGTCTTCCACCCACTGTGCCCACTGCTGCGGCGAGCGGCTTCGGTCGAAGGTCTGCCATGGAATAGGCTTGCCTATGTGTATGGTGAAGTGCTTGCCCACGTTGCGGTACATCTCGTCGACGAGGAATATCATAGCGAGGTTGAACGGCAGGAATCGGTCGCTGAACTTGGCTATGCGGTAGAAGCGGCTCGAATTGGCTCCGCTGAAATGTATGGGCACCACGTCGCGCTGGCATTCCACGCTCTTCTTTACGAAGGTCTTGGTCCATGGGATGTCGTGTATGGAGCCGTCGGGCTGTCGTCGGCTGTTGAGTCCTGCTGGGAACATGAGCATGTGGTTGTCGCTCTTGAATCCCGCCTCCACCATGCGCGGGAAGTCGCGGCTGTTGCGTCCGGTCTTGTTGATGCCTATGCACACGGGGGCGAGTCCGGGAAGGTTCATGAGTAGGTCGTTCACCAGGTAGCGGAATTTTCCGTTGTAGTGTCGTCCTATTATCGCGCCGAGCGCCACTCCGTCCTGTCCTCCGAGCGGATGGTTCGACACGAAGGTGTAGAGCCGTCCGTCGTCGGGGCTTGGCAGGTTTTCCTTACCCACAATCTCTATGTCCATCTGCAGGTAGCGCACGCATTCCTCAAGCCATTCCACGCCCGAAAGGTGGCGTGCGTTCCATATAAATTGGTTCACCTGGTCCTGGTGGATGATGCGTTTGAGCCACGCTATGGCAAAGCCCGGCACGTATCGCGCCTTGTCTCCCATCTTGCTTCGGAGTATCTTGTCTATGTCAATTGTATGTTCTGAAATCTCGTTCATTTTTCCACAAAATGCTATTTCTCTGCAAAAATAACACATCTTTTTCAGATACATTCAATTTAGCTTAAGAAATATGCCTTTTTAATAATTTTGATATATAAATGTAGACTCGTATGCGGATTTTTATGTACCTTTACACCCAAATACGCATATATATAATGTACAAAGATACAATAAATCAGACAACCGACATAAAGACTTGTGAGGGTTATCATGTGCCCGTGTTGCTTGACGAGAGCATCAGTGGACTCGAGCTGAAACCTGGTGGAGTGTATGTCGACGTTACTTTTGGCGGTGGAGGCCACTCGCGCGAGATACTGTCGCGCCTTTCTGCCGATGCTCATCTCTACAGTTTCGATCAGGATGCCGACGCCGAGCAGAACATCGGCGAGCCCGACGAGCGATTCACGTTCGTGAGGAGCAATTTCCGTTATCTTAAAAATTGGATGCGCTATTATGGCGTGGAGCATATCGACGGACTCCTCGCCGACCTTGGCGTGTCGTCGCACCACTTCGACGATGCCGAGCGAGGGTTCTCCTTCCGCTTCGACGCGCCACTGGACATGCGCATGAACAAGCGTGCCGGACTTACCGCTGCCGACATTCTCGCCACATACGACGAGGAGCGTCTGGCCGACATTTTCTATGTCTATGGCGAGATGAAGAACTCGCGACGCATTGCAGCTGCCGTGGCCAAGGCAAGACAGCAGAATGAGATTAAGACCACGAAGGACTTCCTCGCTGTGGTGGAGCCTATGTTCAAGCGCGAGCGCGAGAAGAAGGACATGGCACGACTGTTTCAGGCTTTGCGCATAGAGGTGAACCACGAGATGGACGCCCTTAAGGAGATGCTCGCTGCTGCTACAGAGATGCTCGCACCGGGTGGAAGACTGTCGGTGATAACCTATCATTCGCTTGAGGACCGCATTGTGAAGAACTTCATGAAGGCAGGCAATGCCGAGGGCAAGATCGAACAGGACTTCTTCGGACGCATCAACACACCCTACAAGACTGTGGGCAAGCTCATCATACCCTCGAAGGAGGAGCAGGAGCGCAACCCAAGAAGCAGAAGCGCGAAACTGCGCGTGGCTGCCAAAATTTAAGTATTAAGGAAAGGAGTAAGCAAAATGAAAGAAGAAAACACATCCTCGCCCGACCCGCGCGATATTCTCAAGCACCTTGAGGTGAGGTCCAATGGGGATGGGGAGGATGAGCCGCCATCGTTGCGCACCATCATACGCGAGACTACCGAGGAGGATATGCCCATCACCAAGAACATCACTCTGAAGAAGATTCTTGGTGGCGACATCCTAAGCGCCGACGTGATACGCAAGCAGATATGGCTGGTGTTGCTCATTTCGCTATTCATTGTGGTGTATATTTCCAACCGCTACAAGTGTCAGCAGAACCTGATACGCATCAGCCAGCTCACTGAGCAACTCAAGGACGCCAAATACCGTGCCTTGTCGAGCAGCAGCGACCTTACGCAGCAGACGCGTGAGAGTATGGTGCTCGAGAAACTGCGTGGCGAGAAAGACAGTACGCTGCACATCGCTACACAGCCGCCATACATAATTAATGTAAGTAACTCTGAAAAAGAATGAGCAAGTTTGACAGTAAAAAAGTGATGCCGCGCTATAGTTTCCTTGCCATCATCATGACGCTCATTGCCACGGCGGTGCTCGGACGCACCCTGTATATCATGACGGCAAAGCGCGACTTCTGGATGAAGGTGGCCGACAGAGTAAAGGTGGACAGCGTGGTCACACCTCCGGTGAGAGGCAATATTCTCAGCTGCGACGGACAGCTCATGGCTTCGTCGCTGCCACAATACAAGATGTTTGTCGACTTCAGGGCTATACACGCTGCGGGCAAAGACTCGCTGTTCGAGGTGAAGCTCGACTCTATAGCCGAAGGGCTCAACGCCATATTTCCCGACCGCTCTGCCAAGGAGTTCAAGGAGCATTTGCTTGAGGGATTCCAAAAGCAGAAAGCCCATTGGCCCGTGTGGACACGTCGTGTGAACTACAGCACTTATGCAGAGGTGAAGAGTCTGCCGATATTCAATCTTGGCAAGAACCGCGGAGGTTTCCACACCGAGGAGTTCAACGCCCGCAAGCAGGCCTACGGCTCGCTCGCTCTGCGCACAATAGGCAAGATGTATGGCGAGATCGACTCGGCACAATGCGGACTTGAGCTTCACTACGACTCGCTGCTGCGTGGCGAGACGGGAGTGAGCCACGGGCGCAAGGTGCTCAACAAGTTCCTCTATCTCACCGACCAACCGCCAATAGACGGTGCCGACATTGTAACAACCATCGACGTGTCGATGCAGGACCTTGCCGAGCGCGCTGTGCTCAACGAGCTTAATAAAATCAACGCCGACGTGGGTGTGGCAATAGTGATGGAGGTGAAGACGGGCGATGTGAAAGCCATTGTCAACATGACGAAGTGTGCCGATGGTACATACCACGAGATTAAGAATCACGCTGTGAGCGACTTGCTTGAGCCTGGCTCTGTGTTTAAGACAGCCTCCATAATGGTGGCTCTCGACGATGGGGTGGTGGACACCACGGCCTATATAGACACTGGATGTGGCGTGTGGCCCATGTACGGACGCGAGATGAAGGACCATAACTGGCGACGTGGTGGCTATGGCATGCTCAAGTTGCCGCAGACGCTGTGGGTAAGCTCCAACATTGGAGTGAGCCGTATCATCGACGACCATTATAAGGACAATCCTGAGAAATATGTTCAGGGAATACGCCGACTGGGTCTTGCCGACGACTTGCAGCTGCCCATACCCGGCTACTCGCCTGCCAAGATAAGAATGCCACGCAAGGATTCGCGCGGAAAACAATATGTAAACTGGAGCAAGACAACCTTGCCCTGGATGAGTATCGGCTATGAGACGCAGGTGCCGCCTATCTCAACTCTCACATTCTACAACGCCATTGCCAACGGGGGCAAGATGATGCGCCCGCGCTTCGTAAAGGAGGTGAGAAAGAACGGTCAGGTGGTTATGAGTTTCCCGCCGCAAGTGATGCGCGAGCAGATAGCCAAGCCTGTCACTATCAGCAAAATCACACGTATACTGGAGCAGGTGGTGAGCGTGGGACTTGGCAAAAAGGCTGGTTCGCCCTCGTTCCTTGTGGCAGGAAAAACCGGTACGGCACAGATTTCGAAGGGTGCGGCTGGCTACAAAAGCGGACAAGTGCATTATCTCTTGTCGTTCGCAGGATTCTTTCCAGCCTACGAGCCGCGCTACAGTTGCATTGTGTGCATACAGAAGTCGGGACTTCCTGCTTCGGGTGGCGGTATGAGTGGCGTGGTGTTCCACGACATTGCCGAGGGAATCATGGCGCAGGACCTTAAGCTTGAGGCTGCCGATGCGCGCGACTCAATGTCGATATTCGTGCCTCAGGTGAAGAGTGGCAATATTCTCGCCGCCGATTATGTGCTCACGCATCTTGGTTTCGAGCCACGCACCAACTGGAGTGGCAGCTATGCCGACGGCAATCCTATATGGGGACGCGCTACGGAGCCTGGCGGCAAGACTATCGACTTGCAACGGGAGCCTGTAGGCGACAAGGACCAAATGCCCGACGTTCACGGTATGGGAGCACGCGATGCTGTGTATCTGATAGAGAGCCGCGGCATGAAGGTGAAGATTAACGGACGTGGAAAAGTAGTGGCGCAGAGCATTGGCCCTGGCATGACCGTGAAGAAGGGAATGACCTGCGTATTGAAAATGGAGTAGAAAAATAATATCAAAATAGAAATATGAAACTCAAGGAATTGCTCAATGCCATCCCCGTGATTGCCTTTATAGGCAATGAGGATGTAGAAATCACTGGCGTTAACATCGATTCGCGCCGCATCAAGGATGGTCATCTCTTTGTAGCCATGAAGGGAACTCAGGTAGACGGCCATAAGTTTATACCCAAAGCCGTGGAACTTGGAGCAAAGGCTGTGCTCTGCGAGGACTTGCCTCAGGAGAAAGCCGAAGGCGTGACCTATGTCCAGGTAGAATCCACAGAGGATGTTGTTGGCAAGGTGGCGACTGCCTTTCATGGCAACCCGTCGAGCAAACTCAAGCTCGTGGGAGTGACAGGAACTAACGGTAAAACCACCATTGCCACATTATTATATAATATGTTCACCAAGATGGGTCACAAGTGCGGCTTGCTCTCAACTGTGTGCAACTACATAGTCGACGAGCGTGTGCCTGCCGACCATACAACTCCCGACCCGATAGCACTCAACGAGTTGCTCGACCGCATGGTTAAGGCTGGCTGCGAGTATGCCTTCATGGAGTGCTCGTCGCACGCCATTGCCCAGAAGCGCATAGGCGGACTTACATTTGCAGGTGGCATATTCACCAACCTCACACGCGACCATCTCGACTATCACAAGACTTTCGAGAACTATCGCAATGCCAAGAAGGCTTTCTTCGACTCTCTGCCTAAGACTGCCTTTGCCATTACCAACGCCGACGACAAGAACGGAATGGTGATGGTGCAGAACACCAAAGCCACTGTGAAGACCTATTCCACACGTTCTGTAGCCGACTTCAAGGCCCGCATCATAGAGTGCCACTTCGAGGGTATGTATCTTGAGATGGACGGACGCGAGGTGGGAGCACAGTTCATTGGCAAGTTCAACGTGAGCAACTTGCTTGCTGTTTATGGTGCCGCCGTGATGCTTGGCGCAAAACCTGAGGATGTGCTCGTGACTATGAGCACTCTGCACAGCGTAAGCGGACGACTTGAGCCTATCCATTCGCCTGAGGGCTACACGGCTGTTGTCGACTACGCCCACACGCCAGACGCTCTTGAGAATGTGCTCAACGCCATACACGAGGTGCTCGACGGCAAGGGACATGTCATCACCGTGTGTGGAGCAGGCGGCAACCGCGACAAGGGCAAGCGTCCGCTCATGGCTCAGGAGGCTGTCAAGCAGAGCGACCGTGTGATTATCACAAGCGACAACCCACGTTTCGAGGAACCTCAAGACATCATCAACGACATGCTCGCCGGACTCAATCCACAGCAGATGAAGAAGGTTATCTCCATTGTCGACCGTCGCGAGGCTATACGCACTGCCTGCATGATGGCCAAGAAGGGCGACGTTGTTCTCATTGCCGGCAAGGGACATGAGGACTATCAGGAGATAAAGGGAGTGAAACATCATTTCGACGACCACGAGGTTGTGAGAGAATTTATGAATTAGGAGTTTTGAGTTTTGAATTTTGAATTGTCGGCTTTGCCGCAACAACTCAACATTTAACACTCAACATTCAACACTCACCCTTGCGGCTTTGCCGCAACAACTCAACATTCAACACTCAACATTCAACATTCAAAAATGCTATATTATCTTTTCCGCTTCCTCGAGCAATACGGCATAAGTGGCTCACACATGTGGGGCTACATCTCGTTCCGCTCGTTGTTGGCACTCATTCTGTCGCTTGTCATCTCGGCATGGTTTGGCGAGCGATTCATCAAGTATCTCAAGAGCAAGCAAATCACTGAGACACAGCGCGACGCCTCAATCGACCCGTTCGGCGTAAAGAAAATCGGCGTGCCGTCGATGGGCGGCATCATCATCATTGTGGCAATACTTGTGCCAGTGCTTCTGCTTGGCCGTCTGCGTAATATCTATCTGTTGCTGATGATTATCACAACGGTGTGGCTCGGATTTCTTGGAGGCATGGACGACTTCATCAAAATATTCCGCCGCAACAAGGAGGGATTGAAGGGTAAATACAAGATTGTGGGTCAGATAGGCATCGGACTCATCGTTGGCTTGGTTTTGTGGGCTTCGCCCGATGTCAAGATGAACGAGAACCTCGCCTACGAGAAGCAGGGACATGAGCTTGTGGTGAAACACCGTTCGGAGGCTCGCAAGTCGCTTAAGACCACAATTCCCTTTGTCAAGGGTCACAACCTCGACTACTCCCGCATCACCAGTATCTTTGGTGAGCATCGTGTGGCTGCAGGCTGGATATTGTTTGTAATAATGACCATATTCGTTGTGACAGCTGTCAGCAATGGAGCCAACCTTAACGACGGTATGGACGGTATGTGTGCCGGCAACTCTGCCATAATAGGTGTGGCGTTGGGCATATTGGCTTATGTGAGTTCGCACATAGAGTATGCCAGCTACCTCAATATTATGTATATTCCAGGGTCGGAGGAACTTGTGGTGTTCCTTTGCGCCTTCATCGGTGCCTTGATTGGATTCCTTTGGTATAATGCCTATCCTGCCCAAGTGTTCATGGGCGACACAGGCTCGTTGACCATCGGTGGCATCATCGCCGTTACTGCTATCATCATCCACAAGGAGCTGATGTTGCCCATCCTCTGTGGCATCTTCTTTGTCGAGAGTCTCAGTGTCATCGTGCAGGTGTATTATTACAAGCTTGGCAAGCGTCGCGGTGTGAAGCAGCGCATCTTCAAGCGCACGCCTATCCACGACAACTTCCGCACACAGCAGTCGCAGCTCGACCCTGAATGCAAATACCTCATCAAGCGACCCAAGGGCGCAATACATGAGTCGAAGATTACAATCCGATTCTGGATTACTACCATCATATTGGCAGCACTTACAATAATAACTTTGAAGATAAGATAATATAATATGAAACGCATAGTAGTTCTCGGTGCCGGCGAGAGTGGAGCCGGTGCCGCCGTATTGGCAAAGAAAGAAGGATTCGACGTGTTCGTAAGCGACATGTCGGCTATCAAGGACAAGTATAAGAAACTCCTCGACGACCACGGCATAGAGTGGGAGGAGAAACAGCACACAGAGGATAAAATCCTCTCTGCCGACGAGATAATCAAGAGCCCAGGCATACCTAAGGAGGCTCCCATGGTGAAGAAAGCTATCGACAAGGGCATTCACATCATAAGCGAGATTGAGTTTGCCGGACGCTACACCAACTCCAAGATGATTTGCATTACGGGCTCTAATGGCAAGACCACAACCACGTCGCTCATCTACCACATCTTCAAGACAGCAGGCTATGACGCAGGACTTGCAGGCAACATCGGACGCTCGCTCGCATTGCAGGTGGCAGAGGATCCACACGAATACTATATCATCGAACTTAGCTCGTTCCAGCTCGACAACATGTACGACTTCCATGCCAACATCGCCATCCTGCTCAACATCACTCCCGACCATCTCGACCGCTACGACTACTGTATGCAGAACTATGTCGACGCCAAGATGCGCATCATACAGAATCAGACACAGCAGGACTCGTTCATCTACTGGAATGACGACCCTGTAATCAAGCGCGAGCTTGAAAAGTACGACATCAAGGCAATACAGTATCCATTCTCCGAACTCAAGGAGAAGGGTTCTATAGGTTACATCGAGGAAGGTTCATACAAAATAGAGAAGCCAACTCCGTTCAACATGGAGCAGGAGGAACTCTCGCTCACTGGTAAGCATAACATCTACAACTCGCTTGCCGCAGGCATTGCAGGCAACATCTCAGGTATAAAGAAAGACGTGATACGCCAGAGCCTGAGCGACTTTCCTGGTGTGGAGCACCGACTGGAGAAGGTGTGCAAGGTGGGCGGTGTGCAATATGTCAACGACTCCAAAGCCACCAATGTGGACGCTTGCTGGTATGCCCTCGAAAGTATGCGCACACCCACAATCCTCATCATCGGTGGTAAGGACAAGGGCAACGACTACAACGAGATAAAGGAACTGGTGAAGCAGAAGTGCAAGGCTCTCGTCTATCTTGGAGCCGACAACACCAAGCTCCACAACTTCTTCGACGGCATGGGTATTCCTGTGCGCGACACTCACTCTATGAAGGATTGTGTGGCTGCCTGCTACGAACTTGCCGAGCCAGGCGACACTGTGCTCCTGAGCCCTTGCTGCGCCAGCTTCGACCTCTTCAAGAACATGGAGGACCGTGGCGAGCAATTCAAGAGCCTTGTCAGAAGCCTGTAGGGTAAACTGATAATTTGTAAAAAAGAGAAATGATAAACAAGACATTAGGCAACATATTCAAGGGCGACAAGGTGATATGGATGGTGTTCTTCTTCCTGTGCCTTATAAGCGTCATTGAAGTATATTCGGCTTCAGCCCAGCTCACCTACAAGGCGGGCAGCTACATTGCGCCAATGGTGAAGCACATCGGACTCTTGTGTGTCGGTGTTTTCTTCACAGTACTGACGCTTAACGTGAAGTGCCGATACTTCAAAGCCCTCACAACTCCAATGCTTGGCCTCTCGTTTGCCACGCTTATATGGGTCTACTTCGTGGGTGCCTCGACCAATGGAGCACAACGATGGATTCCGATATTCGGCATACAGTTCCAACCGTCGGAAATAGCTAAGGGCACCATGGTGCTTGCCACAGCACAGATATTGAGCGCGCTTCAGACTGATAACGGGGCCGACAAGAATGCTTTCAAATACATAATAACTGTCAGCATCTTCATCGTTCCGCTCATCATGCTCGAGAATCTCTCCACGGCGCTTCTGCTTAGCATCGTAATCTTCATGATGATGCTGCTCGGACGTGTGCCTATGCGTCAGCTCGGCAAGTTGCTCGGTGTCACAGTGTTGTCGGCAGCGTTGCTTGTGGCGGCCATCATGACGTTGGGCACCGACAATACCGAGGAGCAAGCTCCCAATAAGCAACTCACCGAGCAGGTGAAGACTCCCGAAAAGAATGAAAAGAACGCGCTTGAGAAAGCTTTCCACCGTTTCGACACGTGGAAAGCCCGTATCGACAAGTTCCTCACCCACAAGGAGGTTACGCCTAAGGATATAGACCTCGACAAGGATGCCCAGGTGGCTCATGCCAATATAGCCATAGCATCGTCGAATGTGGCAGGCAAGGGGCCGGGCAATTCCGAGGAGTGCAACTTCATTCCTCAGGCCTATTCCGACTTCATCTTTGCCATCATCATCGAGGAAATGGGCATTGAGGGAGCCTTCTTCGTGGCTCTGCTCTACATCATCCTGCTCTTCCGTACGGGACGAATAGCGGGCAGGTGTGAGAACAATTTCCCCGCTCTACTTGCCATGGGACTGGCCTTGCTGCTTGTCACCCAGGCACTCTTCAATATGTGTGTGGCTGTAGGCCTTGCTCCCGTCACCGGACAACCTCTGCCGCTCATCAGTAAGGGTGGAACATCCACCATCATCAACTGCATCTATATAGGCATCATTCTCAGCATAAGCCGCTCTGCACAGAAACGTCCTGAGATAATCGAGGAAACAAATATTCCCTCTGCTCAGCAAGCCTAATGTTGTGGAGAGCAATGCTAAGCCCGAAAAATTGTTGCCACAGTAATAAAAAAAGCACAATAATCGGCATTGTCAGAAAAAATGAGTAATTTTGTCAGTTGAAAGTAACGTGAACTAAACCCATGAACAAATGGAAAAAGAATTAAGAGTCATCGTCAGTGGCGGAGGCACGGGAGGACACATCTTCCCGGCTGTGTCAATCGCCAACGCAATAAAGTCAAAACGCCCAAACGCCAAGATACTTTTCGTTGGAGCTATAGGCAGAATGGAAATGCAGCGTGTGCCAGCAGCAGGCTACGAAATAGTGGGTCTGCCAGTGCGTGGATTCAAGCGGCCACTCTGGTCGCCGGCTAACATAGGCGTGGCTCTCGACTTCTTCAAGAGCAAGCATATGGTGCGCAAGACCATACGTGAGTTTGCCCCAGACGTGGCAGTAGGTGTAGGAGGCTATGCCAGTGCTGCAACGCTCGACGCTGCCAACGCCATGGGTATTCCAACGCTTATCCAGGAGCAGAACTCTTATGCTGGTGTCACCAACAAGCATCTTGCGCCAAAGGCACGCAAGATTTGTGTGGCATACGAGGGGATGGAACGATTCTTCCCTGCCGATAGAATTATCATAACTGGCAATCCTGTGCGCCAGAACCTCATTGAGACTACAATCACACGCGAAGAGGCTGTGCGAAGCTTTGGTCTCGACCCAGCCAAGAAGACAATTCTGCTTGTGGGAGGAAGTCTTGGAGCACGCACCATCAACGAGAGTATGCTTCAGCATCTCGACATTGTAGAGAAAAGCGGAGTGCAGTTCATCTGGCAGACAGGCAAGTACTACAGTACAGCTGTTGCCGACCAACTCAAGAACCATCACGCTCTGCCAATGCTTAAGGTGATGGACTTCATAAGCGACATGGGAGCTGCCTACAAGGCTGCCGACCTCGTTATAAGCCGTGCCGGTGCAAGCTCCATCAGCGAGTTCTGCCTTATTGGCAAACCTGTGATACTCGTGCCCTCACCAAATGTGGCTGAGGACCACCAGACAAAGAATGCAATGGCTCTTGTAAACAAGAGTGCTGCCATCTACGTGAAGGATGCCGAGGCTCCCGACTCTTTGTTGCAGCTCGCTGTCGACACAGTGAAGGACGACGAGCAACTGGCACAGCTCGCAGAAAACATTAAGAAACTTGGCAAGCCAAACTCTGCCGACATTATTGCCGACGAGGTGCTGAAAATAGCAAATAAATAAGAAGAAAGATAATGGAACTCAAAGATATTAAATCAGTATATTTCGTCGGTGCCGGTGGCATTGGCATGAGTGCGATAGCGCGCTACTTCATACGCAAGGGAATTGTCGTGGCTGGCTACGACAAGACACCCTCGGAACTTACCAAACAGCTCGAACGCGAGGGAATGCTCTTGCATTATGAGGAGAATCCAGAAGAAATACCACACGCATGTCGCAAGCCTGCCTCATGCCTCGTGGTTTACACTCCTGCAATACCTGCCGACCATAAGGAGCTTGTATACTTCCGCGAGAATGGATTCACTATAGAGAAACGCGCCCAGGTGCTTGGCACTCTCACTCGTACACACAAGGGACTTTGTGTGGCAGGCACTCACGGCAAGACCAGTACATCAACCATGTGTGCCCACATCATGCACCAGAGTCATCTCGATTGCAATGCTTTCCTTGGAGGCATCTCCAAGAACTACGGCACAAACTACATTCTTTCTGACCAAAGTGACTTCGTAGTGATAGAAGCCGACGAGTTCGACCGCTCTTTCCATTGGTTGCGTCCGTGGATGAGCGTCATCACAGCCACCGATCCCGACCATCTCGACATCTATGGCACAAAGGAAGCATATCTTGAGAGCTTCCGCCATTACACTACACTCATTCAGCCAGGCGGTGCGCTTATCATTCATCGCGGACTGGAGATGAAACAGGATTGCCAGGAAGGGGTTAAGGTTTATGAGTATAGCCGCGACGAAGGCGACTTCCATGCTGAGAACATCCGCATCGACAACGGCAACATCACTTTCGACTTTGTGTCGCCTATTGAGTGTGTGAAGAATGTAGAACTCGGACAGCCAGTGCCTATCAACATCGACAACGGCATCGCTGCCATGGCTATGGCTCAGCTTAATGGCTGCACTGCCGAGGAACTGAAGTATGGCATGAAGACCTATCGGGGTGTAGACCGCCGATTCGACTTCAAGATTAAGAACGACCGTCATGTGTTGCTCTCCGACTATGCCCATCATCCAAAAGAAATCTACCAGAGTGCCAAGAGCATACGCGAACTTTATCGCAACCGCCGCATCACGGCTATATTCCAGCCTCACCTCTACACTCGCACACGCGACTTCTACAAGGACTTCGCAAGTGCACTCTCACAGCTCGACGAGGTGATTCTCTGCGACATCTATCCAGCACGCGAGCAGCCAATACCGGGAGTTACTTCGAAGCTCATCTACGATAACCTTGCTGAGGGTGTGAAGAAGAGCATGATACACAAGGAGGATGTGCTCGACCTCGTGAAGAGTCGCGACTTTGATGTGCTTGTCATTCTTGGAGCTGGCGACCTCGACAACTATGTACCGCAGATAGCCAAGATAATCGAGGCTAAAGAATAAGTCAACAAACATTATGGAGCAGCCGCGGTTGATAGCCGCGGCTGACCCTACACTAACAAGTATAGACACATACACAAAGTGAAAACATCCTGGAGCAAAAAACTGTTTATAGCGTGCGACGTAGTGATAGCCGTGTATCTTGTGCTTGCTTTCACCTCTTTCAACAAAAAGGGTGGTTCAAAGGCTCTGTGCTCCAAGGTGAACATCGAGATTGCCGACAACGCCAATGGGGGATTTCTCGATGCTAAAGTGATAAAGGAGCGACTGCAAAAAACAGGATACTATCCTATAGGTAAGCCTCTTGACAGGGTTGACGCCCGTGGAATAGAGGAAATGTTGAGGCAAAGCCCGTTTGTCAAGACCGCTGAGTGCTATAAGACAGAAGGGGGGGCCGTCTACATCTCGGTGACGCAACGAATGCCAGTAATACGCATCAAGGCAGACAATGGCGACGACTACTATGTAGACGACAACGACTGCATAATGCCACGCACCAACTATACGAGTGATCTTATCATCGCCTCGGGTTCCATCAGTCGCCGTTATGCCATAAGCTATCTGTCGGCGCTTGGCAGAATAATAATGCAGAACGACTTGTGGAAGAATCTTATTGAGCAGATTCATATTCTGCCCGACCAAGGTGTGGAACTTGTGCCCCGCATAGGCGACCACATTATATATATAGGTAAGCTGCCCGATGGCTCCAACCGCGAACAGCATGAGACTGCCATTGCAAAATTCTTTGAAAAGAAGATGACACGACTTGAAAAGTTCTATAAATACGGACTTTCGCAGGTGGGATGGAACAAGTATTCGTATATAAACATCGAATTTGACAACCAGATTATTTGCAAGCGCAAGGGAGCAAAAGCTGCTGCACCCGTTCAGCAAGAGGTAGCTCCCGTTGTTGCCGCACCTACAGATGCGGCACAAATGGCAGAAGAAGGACCATCGGAGGGAGAAGTTGAGACGTCCACACCGGTAAAGGCAGAGGAGTCGACTTCTAAGGACAACAAACCGAAGGTGAAGGAAAGCAAGGCCTCGCCAAAAGAAAGCAAGGCCTCGCCAAAAGAAAAGGAAGGCAAGAAAGTGCCTAAGGAAAGCAAGTCCAAGGTGAAGGAAGGAAAGAAAGCACCAAAGGAAGGCAAGAATTGACTTCCCTAATGACACTCTCTAAATAATCAATAAGTAATAAAGCAAAAAGCAACAATAGATATATAACAAACGTATGGCAAAGGATTTTATAGTAGCTATAGAGCTTGGCTCAGCCAAACTGACCGGCATTGCAGGAAGGAAAAATCCCGACGGCAGTATCACCGTACTCGCTGTCGCTTCAGAAGATTCCACCTCGTACATACGCAAGGGTGTTGTCTATAGCATAGACAAGACCGCACAAGGATTGAGCAACATCATAACGAAACTTAAGAACAGCCTTCAGGCTGATATTACACAGGTATATGTAGGCATTGGCGGACAGAGCATACACAGTGTGCGCAACATGGTAATAAAGGACTTGCCGGTTGACGCTATTGTGTCGCAGGGAATGGTGAACGAACTTATGGACACCAACCGCAACATGACCTATCCCGACTATGAGATACAGGACGCGATAACCGAGGAATACAAGGTGGACCTCCAGTATCAGACCGACCCCGTAGGCATTCAGGCAAGCCGTCTGGAGGGCAACTTCATCAATATCCTGTGGCGTCGCTCATTCTATCGTAACCTCAACAAGAGTTTTGACAGTGCAGGTATTGCTATTGCCGAGACCTATCTTGCTCCGCTTGTCATGGCCGACAACGTGCTCACCGAGGCCGAGAAGCGTGCCGGATGTGTGCTCGTAGACCTTGGCTCGGAGACAACAACCGTGTCGGTGTACTATCGCGACAAGCTTCGCAGCATAGCTGTCATTCCGCTTGGAGGCGATAATATCACCAAGGACCTTGAGTCGTTGCAGATGGAGGAGAAGGATGCCGAGCGTATGAAGCTTAAGTATGGTTCGGCTCTTACTGATCTTGCAGATATCGACCCCGCAGCCGTTCTGCCTATCGACAACAAGCGCACTATCGAGAGCCGCAGGTTTATCGAGGTGGTGGAAGCACGAACACTCGAGATTATCGAGAATGTGAAGAGCTTCATACCTGCAGAATATGCCGACAAGTTGCTCAGCGGTATTGTGCTTACTGGTGGCGGCAGTAACATGACTAACATTGAGAAAGCCTTCCGTGAGGCTACTGGCTTCGACAAGGTGCGTGTGGCAAAATTCGTTACACTCAGCATCAACTCCAAGGATTCAAAGATTGATATTGCGCACGACGGAACAATGAACACAATATTGAGCCTTGTGGCCCGTGGTGACATGAATTGTGCAGGCAATGCTTTCGGCGAGTCACCATTCGACAACCAGCACGCCAACAACGTAACTACCGCCCAGCAGTCAGTTGCCACAACCTCTACAACAACTGGCACATCGCAGACAGCCGGTCCAACTCCACGTGAAATAGAGGAGGAACGCATCAAACGCGAGGAAGCGGAGCGTAAGCGTATAGAGGCTGAACGCATCAAGCAAGAGGAAGCAGAACGTCGTCGCAAGGAAGAGGAGGAACGCAAGAAGAACTCTCCTTTCGGACGCTTCTTCGGAACTCTCAAGAGATTTGGAAAGACGCTCGTTGAACCAGAAAACGGCGACTAATATTTCTGTCTCTCGCATATTCTCAACCACATAAACAAACCGAATAAAAATGTCTGACAACAATAACAACCCTATGGTGGATTTCTGCACATCAGAAAAAGACACCAATACGATTATCAAGGTAATCGGCGTCGGCGGTGGTGGCGGCAACGCTGTCAACCACATGTACCGAGAGGGCATTCACGATGTCTCGTTCGTGCTATGCAACACCGATAATCAGGCTCTCAACGACTCGCCCGTGCCTGTGCTCCTGCAGCTTGGCACCGAGGGATTGGGTGCTGGCAACAAGCCTGCTAAGGCTCGCCAGGCTGCCGAGGAAAGCATCGATGCCATTAAGCAAATGCTTAGCGACGGCACAAGAATGACCTTCATTACCGCTGGCATGGGTGGTGGCACCGGTACTGGTGCTGCTCCTGTCATTGCTCGCGTGAGCAAGGAACTTGGCATACTTACAGTGGGTATTGTCACCATTCCTTTCCGATTTGAGGGCAAACGCAAAATCGACCAGGCTCTCAACGGTGTGGAGGAAATGGCAAAGCATGTCGACGCATTGCTTGTTATCAACAACGAGCGTTTGCGCAAGATTTATCCTGAGCTTACTGTGCTCGACGCTTTCGGCAAGGCCGACGACACTCTTTCTGTGGCAGCCAAGTCAATTGCCGAGATTATTACTAATCACGGACTCATCAACCTCGACTTCAACGATGTTAAGACTGTGCTAAAGGATGGTGGCGTGGCTATCATGTCTACAGGCTATGGCGAGGGTGAGGGACGTGTGAAGCAGGCTATCTCCGACGCACTTAACTCACCGCTTCTCAACGACAACGATGTGTTCAATGCCAAGAAGATTCTTCTCAGCATCAACTTCTCTAAGGATTCCAACAACGACTCGCCAAATTCAGGTGGCTTGATGATGGAGGAGATGAACGAGGTGAACGATTTCATGGAGCAGTTTGGCTCCGACTTCGAGATAAAGTGGGGTATAGGACTCGACCCGGAACTTGGCAACAAGGTGAAAGTGACAATCCTTGCCACTGGCTTTGGCATAGAGAATGTAGACGGTATGAACAACCACATGCGTCAGCTCGCACAGGAGGAGGATGAAAAGCAGGTGGAAATCAACATCAAGAATGCCATACGCCGCAACCACTACTATGGCGACGATAAGGGCGGCTTAATCACCAAGCGTCGTCCGCATATATTCCGCTTCTCTGCCGACGACCTCGACAACGAGGAGGTGATTCTCACCGTAGAGACAACGCCTACCTACAAGCGCACATTGCAGCAGCTTAACGAACTGCGCCGCCGCATTGTCGACGAGAAGGAAGCTCCAAAGCCGAACAACGACAACGACTCAGTGGCGGGAACCATATCCTTCGCTTAAATAATACTTGCAATCAGCCAAACAGCTGTTGCAATACAGGCAACGATTTCATGTCGGGGAAAGCCGGCTGATGAAGCCTGTAGTATTGCAGAATAACCTCTACAATGCGGTTGCGCTCGCTTCTTGACAGTGAGAGCAACCGCATTGTGGTATAGTTGAGTCGCATGAGAAGTCTTATCTTGCGTGCCTCGTCGGGCCTTAGAAAATCGGAGTGTACAGGCACATGCTTCACAAAGCTTCCAGCACGCATGTCGAAGTAGGTGTTGCAGCCTGTATCGATGTCTTCGTCGTCGAGGTTGGGGTAGAAGCCGATGAAGCGTGTCAGATGCAACATATATATAATGTGGAAGTTGGTGAAGCCGCGCTCGCAAGCGTCAAGCCAGCGCACGCTGTTCTCTATAAACAGGTAGAGCGATGGATTGGCCTGCTCGGAGCGGGTGCAGTAGCTTGTAAACTCAGCAACAAATAGAGCTATAGACAACTTCAGCGCGTCGAATGGCAGAGACACAAATGGCCAAGCTACCGATGCCTCCTTGATGCGTTGCAGTTTCTGCGAGGCGCGGTAGTCGAACTCAATGTTCAGAAGAGTGAGAGGCTGGAAAAACTGTTTCTTCACACCCGAACGCGAAGTGCGCGGAATACGCTGCATGAAAGAGAGTCTTCCATGCGATTCGGTGAAGAGATCCACTATAAGTTGCGACTCACCGTATTTCAGCGAGTTAAGTACAATAGCATTGGTTTTTATGAGCATTTTTGCCTGTTTTTGGTCTTTTAAGGGCAAAATTACAGAAAAAAGCGGTATTTCAATAAAAAAGTCAAAAGAAAATTTGGCACATATAAAATAAAGTCGTACCTTTGCACCCGCTAAAATCAAGCACCTTGGTCCCTTCGTCTATCGGTTAGGACGAGAGATTTTCATTCTCTAAAGAGGAGT